>OGYA01001125.1_pt1 | contig 18925 bp, 16 predicted proteins | sample 1576401 | NCBI WGS metagenome assembly OGYA01 (sample SAMEA3541485, study PRJEB24748) | human gut metagenome | biome: human gut; feature: human-associated habitat; material: faeces | place: China | collected 2012 | reverse complement strand
AGACAAAGATGGTTTAAGCCAGATTTATCAATATCTTAAGGAATACCATACAGTTGCATTCGTAGGCTCATCAGGCGTAGGAAAGTCCTCTCTAATCAATCATATATTGGGAACAGATCAACTGGAAACTGGAGACCTTCGAAATGATGATAAAGGCAGGCATACTACAACACATAGAGAGCTTTTTATGATATCGGGGAAAGGAATGGTAATAGATACGCCTGGAATGAGAGAACTCGGAATGTGGAGTGCAGAGGATGGAATTGATTATACTTTTTTGGACATTGAAGAACTAACAAGGAAGTGCAGATTCAGCGATTGCTCTCATGAAAACGAGACAGGATGTGCAGTGAGTAAATACATCAGAAGTCGTAACCCAATCATCACTATCCACAAAGAAAAACAAATCTCCTGACGATTTTTCAAATCCAAATTTTCTTGTTAAACCTGGTCCCGTATTTTCTTTCGTGTACGCCTTGATTCTACTATCCATTTCTTGGTATTTTTTCATCAATAAATAACTATTGTCTTTTGAGCTATCATCCACTAATATTAATTCATAATCCTCATATGTTTGACTCAAAACAGACTGTACTAATTTATCTAAATATCTTTCTGCATTATATACAGGTACAATTACACTAATTTTCATACCTCTTCCTTTCCTTGTAAGCTTGTCCTAAAATAATTCCATATGCAACAGCTATTGGCTGTATAATATTTGATTCTTCAAAAAAATAACTAAACGCACTTAGGAAAATCGTAATAATCAATAACATCCCCATAACTGGAGCATACTTATTTTTTTCTCGTATAAACTTTATTTCTATAATAATTAAAAATAAAACGAATAATACTAATAATGATAAGCCTATTATTCCATAATCATATAGGTACTCTATGTAACTATTATGTGAAAAGCGAGAAAATCCGCCTGGTCTAAGACGATAATAAACACTTTGAAAACCATGTCCCCAAATTTTTTCTCTTAAATTTGACACATTAAATGCTTGAAGAGTAATCGCCCAAATAACATCTCGACCGCTCCCTCCATCCGTACTTAATTTTGAAAAACGGTCAAAAATCTCAAGCCCCGATCTATTTTCAAGATACAATACTGCTCCACTACCTATACAAATAGCAATAAAAAGATACATATATCTTTTCCATTTTTCTTTCAACGACCCTTGTATGTGTGCATCTAATACTAGCATCACGAATATCCCTAAAATTAATGCTATCGTACCAGTTCTTTTTGTTGATGCGACAGATATAGCAACACATAATAATATACACAAATTTCGCGAGTTCTTTCCTTTAACAAAAATGACAACCAGTGGCAATGCAGTTAAACAATAATATGTTAGAAATACTACCTGCCCTATATTTCCATTTCCTGCTAAATGTATTTTTATAAGGAATACAGAAATAAGACACATTATAAAGTAATATATTAATGTCTTATTTTCAGTATTTTTATTCATTTCATTATGACAAGTAAAGTTATAATACACAATAACACTTAACGGCCAAATAAATATATCAATTGGCGTATAAGGTAAATAAATTGAATCATTTAATATAGTAATTACACATTGATATACAACTAGAATCCCTAAAATCAAAGTAATACAATTTATTGATTTTCTTTTTAATGTTATCAATTCCTCCAAAAAATAACACAGCAAAACTATTGCCTGCATACCAAATCCCAAAAGTCTTATAGTGCTATTTTGGTTTGTTTGATATAGCATTTTAAGCATGATGGAAAAAAACAAACAGTTATATGATAACCACATTAAAATTTTATTAGGTTTTATTTTTAGTTCCACAAATATTCCTCCTGAATAAATGACCATTTCATAATTGAAATTATAATTTTTGTTATATTTTTATGTATTACATTCAATTTTCTATCATTTATTATTCAGTGTCGAATATTTATGTCGTTACTCACATTTTCCTAAAAAAGCTCCTATCATCATAGCTATCGGTACCGCTATCGGATGCACGAAAGCAGATTCTGCCATTGATACAATTATCAAATAACATATTCCACTCATTGCTGCAGCATAATATGAATTTTCTACTCTTCTAATTCCTTGGATTGCTTTGAGTAACATCATTACTGCAAAAATGTACGAAAACAGTCCAAAATATCCTGATTGCCCTAATATCATTGGCCAAAACGAATCACTTATAAATTGTGATGCCCCGATGCGTAACCCATTAATATTAGATAATCCATATGCTGCATATACCGATGAATAGTATACTCCAGAATAATATGAACCGAATGTAGCAAATCCTGCACCTAATGGAAACATATCTCTTGCAATTTCAAACGCTTTTGTAAGTAATTGATACCTAGCAGAATCCGGAATGATTGAACTGAAAAAATAATATTGTATTTGATCCCATCCTAAAATCACAACCAAAGGAATAAATAGCAACATTGTTCTCAGCGTTATTTTTTTCTTTCGAACAAACACAAAATAACATATTAATATGATTGCAAGTGCGGCTCCAAAAGCTTTGCTTCTTAAAGTAGAACACATTATGAGCAATAGCATTATTATATATTTCTTGCTTCCTGTTACATAATTTTTAAGTGAAAGGAGAATCATAATCAAAAACACACAGCAAGCTACAAGTACCGTTGGATGCGTGTACATCAATTGTTCAGATCTTAAACCATATCTTTCTGTCGCTTGGAAAATGTGAAGTGAATAATCAATAACAATTAACACTCCATACAATATCGTAATGCATTTTACATGAAAATATATTTTGCTTGCATATTTTTGCATATCTATTTTTGCAAAAATCTTTTTTCCAACATATAATGCAAGCCAAAATTTTATACATAAAAATGCATCCGATACTTCTGCTTTCAATATACTTTGATATCTATAAATGACACTAGATAGAAAACCAAAACATAAGAATACTAGAATGAACCTAGCATACCCCCCCCATGTACATTTTTGTATTTTAAGTTTAAATTGATTCTTTTTTAGTTCAAATACAAAAACAGGGATAGATAATACCGCAAATAGTTCATCCATATAACCAACAACGGGTATATACTGTTCCATCCAATCTTTGAATACAAATATATATACTAGACATATGAAAATAGCATATCGCTTTGTAGTCTTACTTTTTGTTATAGAATACATTTTTATTTCTCCATCTGTTTTGCAATATCTTCATCAACAATCTGTTCTCCAGATTTATGTTTCAGTTGCTCTTTCGAAGCTTCACTTAATCCATTGTTAATTACACAATTAACATCACACGTACTACATTTATCAAGTTCTTCTTTTGTGACTTTTCCATCACGATAGTCACAGCAAATACGATTTTCATACATACTGTATGGTGTTTTACTAAACAAAGATTTAAATTTATGTATCAAAACCCATGTTGCTGGTTTCCAGATATATTTGTGCATAGCAGGTGAAACAGAGCCAATCATCCAACAATCACGATCACAGCAACGAACTTTCTTTCGTACCTCTTCTGCCTGTGGACTATTCCACAGTTCATCCCAAGACTGATTATTTAAATTACCCATAACTTCTTTATCCTTAGTTCCATTGCAAGGCATAACATCACCATATGGATCAATAAAGAATGTATCAAAACTCATATCACATGGAAGAAGTCTTTTTTGACCATAAATATAATTAATTAATCCATGATTAAAATATGCTCTAAACCATTTTTTAGGACTATTGCTACGTAACAACTCATTAACTAACTTTTCAAAATTTTTTGCAACCATTGGTCGGTCATGTATGATATTTTTTGCTTCTACGAAATAAAAACTATTATGTAAAGAAGCCGTTGCAAATTCCATTCCCATTTCATTACTAATTTTATATAGCGGTACAAGATCTGGTGCATTTTTATCCTGTACAGTCATACCAAACCCAACATCTTTCATACCCATTTCTCTAAGTTTTTTTAATGTGCCATATCCACGCTGATAACCGTTCTGGAGACCTCGTATTTCATTATTTGTCTCCTCAAGTCCTTCGATAGAAATACGTATACCAATATTAGGAAATTCTTTACAAAGATCTACAATACGATCTGTAAAAAATCCATTAGTTGAAATAACAATACGATCAGATTTTTTATATAACTCACGTACAATATCTTTCAAATCTGTTCTAATAAAAGGTTCTCCGCCTGTGATATTCGTAAAATACATTTTCGGCAATTTTTTTATTGTATCCAAGCTGATTTCCTCTTCTGGCTTAGATGGTGCTTTATAACGATTACACATTGAACATCTTGCATTACAACGATATGTAACGATTACTGTACCATTTAATTTTTTTTCTGCATTTTTTTTCATTTTTATTAATTACCTCTTTACTTTCTACTCTTGACAGCCTCATTAAAAATCTTCATCAAATCTTCATAATGTGTTTGTGGTGCAAATCTACTTTCAAGCCTTTTTCTACTAGCTTGCCCCATCTTTTTAACCAAGGTATCATCATCTAACATCTTAATTTTTTTTATAAGATCTTCAACATTTGATGGTTTAAATAAATATCCATTTTCTCCATCAATAACTAATTCAGGAAGACTTCCTATATTACTAGCAATAACTGGCTTTGAATATTGAAACGACTCTAAAGCAGTATTAGGTAAGTTATCATACCAAATTGAAGGAATTAATGTAAATCTAGCTCCTTTAATAACATTCTCTAGTTCCGCTCCACTCTTAAACCCAAGAAATTCAACATTCTTCATTTTATGATTCTCTACATATTTTTTCAGCCGTTTTGCCTCATCTGTTGTATCATCTCCCATAATTTTAACAGTATATTCAGGCAGTTTTTCATACGCTTTTATAACAGTTTCAACTCCCTTTTCTTCAGTAACACGTCCGAAATATAGTCCATACGATCCAATCTGCTGTTTCCCTATTGTTGTTTTACTTGCTGTAAAAGTAGGAATGCAATGAATTCTTTTTTCTTCAAATCCATTTAATGATAATTTTTTCTTCAAAAATTCTGATGGTGTTATAAATGCATATACATTTTTATATACATTTATCATTTTATGAAATTTCATAGAAAACACTCTTACAACAGATGCAAATAACGATCCTTTCACACATCTCTTTTTAATACAACTCTTATATCCCTTTGATAAACACTCCTCACAGACTTTCTTTTCATACATAAAATCAAATCTTGGACATAACAGAAAATAATCCGATAATCTTAATACAACAGGGACTCCCATTTTATTTGCACCTGTAATTACACTCGGAGACAATTTATTAACAAAATGAATAATATATACTAAATCTGGTTTTACATCATTTATTTCTTTTTTTAGTGCCTTTTCTACTTCACGAGAATAAATACTTCGTGTAAGTAACTGCCAAATTGATTTAGGTGTCTTTTTCACTTCATCAAAATATGTTGTATCTCGTCCACCAATTGGTTCTACAAAGTATTTTGAATATTCTGTTTCGACATTTTTATTGGAATGTATGGAAAAGGGTATAACCTCATGTCCATTATCTTCAAGCATCTTTTTAATATTAAACATATATTTTTCAGGGCCACCTGAAATGAAATATCTATAATTTACAATAAGTATTCTCAATGTCTTCTCCTTTCACTTTCAAATTCATCAATCCCTTTGAAAAATATCTCTTGTATATACTTTGTCTTTAACATCATCCAAACAACTATCATAACGATTAGCAATAATTGCCTGACTCTGCTTCTTAAACTCATCTAAATTATTAACTACTCTACTTCCAAAGAAAGTTTCTCCATCTTTCAGTGTAGGCTCATAAATAATAACCGTAGAACCTTTTGCCTTAATTCTCTTCATGACTCCCTGGATAGAACTCTGACGGAAATTATCACTATTACTCTTCATCGTGAGACGATATACACCTACCACAACATCTTTTTCTTTGCTTTCATCCCAGTCATCATTCGCTTCATATGCTCCAGCAAGTTCCAATACTCGATCAGCAATAAAATCCTTTCTCGTTCTATTAGACTCAACAATTGCTTCAATAAGATTTTCAGGAACATCTGCGTAGTTAGCAAGCAACTGCTTTGTATCTTTTGGTAAACAGTATCCACCATATCCAAAAGATGGATTATTATAATGTGTTCCAATACGAGGATCGAGACATACTCCATTAATAATCTGCTGTGTATTCAGACCTTTCATTTCGGCATAAGTATCTAACTCATTGAAATAAGAAACCCGTAATGCCAAATATGTATTTGCAAACAATTTGACTGCTTCTGCCTCTGTAAAGCCCATAAATAAAGTATCAATATCTTCTTTAATAGCACCTTCCTGTAAGAGCTGTGCAAACGTATGTGCAGCTTTTACTAAACGTGCATTATTAATATCTGTTCCAACAATAATTCGGCTTGGATACAAATTGTCGTATAACGCCTTACTTTCTCTTAAAAATTCCGGACTAAAAATAATATTATCACAATGAAATTTTTCTCTAATACTTGTTGTATATCCAACAGGAATAGTCGATTTAATAACCATAATCGCTTCCGGATTATATTCAATGACTAATTTTATAACTGCTTCTACTGCAGAAGTATCAAAAAAATTCTTTTTGCTATCATAATTTGTTGGAGCTGCAATAACAACAAAATCTGCATCCTTATAAGCTTCTTCTGCATCCAATGTAGCTGTTAAATTCAAATTTTTTTCTTCTAAATATTTTTCAATATAATCATCCTGAATTGGAGATTTCTTATTGTTAATTAACTCTACCTTTTCTGAAATAATATCTACTGCTGTCACCTGATGATGCTGACTCAATAAAGTAGCAATAGATAATCCAACATATCCTGTCCCTGCCACAGCAATTTTCAATGAATTAAAATCTCTCATTTTTTCTCTCTTCTTCCTATTCTTAAAATATATTTACATATAAAACTCTTTGTACCATTCTGCAAACTTGCGTAATCCTTCACGTAAAGTTGTCGATGGCTTAAAACCATAGTCCCTTTCCAATGCTTGCGTATCAGCATATGTCACAGGAACATCTCCCGGCTGCATCGGAACAAGTTCTTTATGTGACTCAAAATCATAATCTTCTGGCAAAACCCTTGCTCTAATTAATTCTTCCTGAAGAATTTGTACAAAATCTAATAAGTTCTCTGGATGATTATTTCCAATATTGTAAACAGCATATGGCGGAATCGGCAAACCATCTTCTCCGTTCTTTTTCTCTGGTGCCCCCTGCATTATCCGTACAACGCCTTCCACAATATCCTCAACATAAGTAAAATCTCTTTTACAATTTCCATAATTAAAAATTTTAATAGTTTCTCCATTTAACAATTTATTTGTGAATCCAAAGTATGCCATATCGGGTCTTCCTGCCGGTCCATAAACAGTAAAGAAACGTAAACCAGTTGATGGAATATTATAGAGTTTTGAATATGCATGAGCCATCAACTCATTGCTTTTTTTCGTTGCCGCATATAACGATACTGGATTATCTACTTTATCATCTGTACTATACGGAACTTTCTTATTACTTCCATATACTGAAGAACTCGATGCATATACCAAATGTTCTACCGGATAATGTCTACATCCCTCTAATATGTTATAAAATCCAATCAAATTACCTTCTATATATGCGTCTGGATTTGTAATAGAATATCTCACACCTGCCTGTGCCCCTAAATTCACAACCACTTGAGGAGTATACTTCTCAAAAATCGAATTAATAAGTTCCTTATCTGCCAAATTTCCTTTTACAAAGGAAAATGTCTTACTAGATGAAAGTTTTTCTAATCTATATTCTTTTAAACGAACATCATAATAATCATTCATATTATCGAGTCCAACTATTTTTATTCCTTCTATTTCTTTTAATAACCTTTCAGCCAAGTTTGATCCAATAAATCCAGCTACACCTGTAATAAAAATCGTCTTGTTTTTCAATTCAATAAATTCTTTGCTCATTTTATCTCCTATACAATTCTAATGTTCTCTCCACAACATCATCCCAATTATATTTTGCACAAATATAACCTGCTGCTTCATCTTTATATTTCTGTACCTGTTGTGCATCCTCACATGCTTCTTGAAGCTTACTCTGCAAATCTGCTACATTACTTTTTTTAAATATGATTGCCTTATCTTCCACTACAGAAGCACATTCATCTATGTCAGATACCAAACAACAATTTCCATAACTCATTGCTTCTAAAAGACTTAATGGCATTCCCTCTAAATCGCTTGGTAAACTATAAATATAAGCATTGCTGTATAGTTCATCTAACAACTGTCCCTGAACAAATCCGGTAAAAATAATTCTGTCATCGTCTTTTGCCATTTCTTTTAACTGGTTAGCAAATTCATCAGTATCCGAACTGCCCCCTGCAATGACTAACTTCTTATCTGTTTTTACGTTCTTAAAGCCTTCAATCAGATAAGTAATTCCTTTTTCCGGAACAAGGCGTCCTAAAAATAAAATATAATCATCTTTCTTTAAACCAAATTTCTTGTCAATAAGTTCTGCCTTTCTAATAACTGGACGATTCACACCATTAGGGATAAACTTTGTATCACGTCCATAAGTCTCTTTAAAATAATTTTGTACTCCCTCACTGAGAACAATAATTTCATCTGCAAATTTAACAGCACATTTTTCGCCAAGCATAATATATGTGCTGGCTAACTTGCCCCATTTTGCTCTTTGATGATCAAGTCCATGAATCGTAGCGATACAACGTTTTCCAAATAATTTTGGCAACCATAACATTGCACATGGTCCTTCTGCATGAAAATGTACCACATCATATTTTCCAAACGCTGCTGCTACCGCTGCAAAAAATGAAGCACTCATCGCTGCTAGTCCTTTTTTATCTATCGTTGGTACATATTTCATTCGGATACCTTTATATTCTTTTAATTTCTTCTCATCAAATTCTTTACCACTTACATGATGTCCATTACGGTTATATACTGTTATCTTATGTCCTAGTTTTGCCATGCGAACCGTTAATTCTTCAACGACAATTTCAATTCCACCTTGACGACTCGGAATTGTCTTATGTCCAAGAACTGCAATTTTAAGTGGAAAAGTATTAATTTTCCTTTTATTCATAACTTCCTCTTATTATATTTATTACTTATCTATTATTACCTTCTGTGGCTTAAATTCTATTTACGGAAATCAAGCCACAATCATTTCATCACATAGATCCATCTTTTCTAAGAACTACCATTACTGTTTTAAGCAATATTTTTATATCTAGCCCAATGTTCCAATTTGTGATATACTCTTTGTCAAGACGAACCACTTCTTCAAAATCAGTAATGTCACTACGTCCGCTGACCTGCCACATACCGGTTATTCCTGGCTTAATTGCCAATCTTGCACGATGGTGCAGCTCATAAAAATTCGTTTCCGAAATCAAAGGTGGCCTGGTTCCAATTATTGACATATCACCTTTCAACACGTTAAAAAACTGCGGAAATTCGTCAATGCTTGTTCTTCTAATAAAATCCCCAATACCAGTCTTATGTGTTCCATCTGGAAGAATCTTATTTCCAATAACTCGTGGGTCAAAATCCAATTTGAACATCTTTTCATCACCCAGCTTGTTATCTTTCATAAGTTCAGCCTTACGTTCTTCTGCATCCATATACATGCTTCGGAACTTATACATTTTGAATCTCTTTCCATTCTTTCCTACACGTTCCTGTGCAAAGAAAATCGGTCCCGGTGATGCTATGTAAATTGCTGGAGCAACAAATATAAACAAGATTCCAGTAATCAGGCATCCTACCAAACCTCCGGCAATATCCATCAATCGTTTCAGCATCAGATCTCTTGTAGATGCATAGTTAATACTGGTAGTCAGTACTGTATAATCTCCAACTTTTTCTACAAACTGTTTTTTCCCCGGCACGCTTTGTACCTTTGCAAGATTCAGATGAACGGTTACTCCGGTTTCTGTAAACTGCTCGATCAGTTCTTTTGGATATGGAACTACACCGGATGTCACAATCAGAACTTCATCAATCCATTCCTTGCAGACATATTCAGCAGCATTTTCCATATTTGCAACTACTTTCACACCATCAATATACTTTCCTGTCATTTCTTTATCTATGACAGCAATTCCAGCAATCTTATACCGGGCATAATTATGCTCTTTCATGCTCTCTACTACTGAACTCACTACATCTGCTGAAACAACAAGAAGTAAGGAACGATTTTCACCATCTTCCATTTTCTTTCTAAGCAAATGTTTCCACAGCTCTCGTACCAGATAAGTAAGTAGAATATAGATAACGATATTCAGTACCAATGCCAGTCTGGAATATTGTTGTCCTTCCTGAAGCATAAACAGATAAAGCAATAAACATGCTCCGAGAATTATTCCATGCTGTGCTGTTACAACAAAATCTTTATAGTAGCCTCTTTTCAAAACGTTTTTCAATGTTCCCATCGCAAACAGTACTACCAAATCTGCTACTTCCATAAAGACAGCCATATTTCTGTAAAGAATTAGCTGGTATGGATTAGCTCCATATCCGCTTAACGCATACGCCAAAACGAACGCCACCTGCAAGCAGATTAAGTCCAAGATGATAAAATCCACATGTTTTATCCATCCTGTAGAATCTTTTCTATACATACTTTCTTTCCCCTTTACTCATTTTTCAGATCCCATTACGTTCGTTTTCAACTAACTGCTACAATCCTCTGACTTACCAACGAACAAAGACTTTTTATAAGAAAATACGCAGTCCTTCACAGAACTTTGTATATTACATTCAATACTACTAAGAAACAATCTATGCCCGGCACATAACCCAATTATCAGGGCAGGCAAAGCACAATAAAAAAATGGATTTCGATTAATTAAGAAATGTGATGCTATTTGATAATAGATAGCAGCCATAAGCAGACAGCCTATAGAAACTGCCAGATAGATTTTCCGATGTTTCATCAGATTCTTGCCATATTCAATTTTTCCGTTTGCTTCTTTCCCACTATAAGGGGCTAGGGAATTGCATTTGCACTCAGCGATCCGCTTCTGCTTCATTTTTCATACCTCGCTTTACCCCCCCCCACACACACATACACACTCTGGGGGATTTTAATTTTTTAGTTTTTCATTGTTCATATCTGCAACTAACGTCCCTTAGCCTGTCATTCTTTTCAGACTAACAGGCTCAAGTTTTCTCCTTTTCGATTTTTTTATTGCTCTGTGATTGGGTCAAACTGAGCATCCAAAGAGCCATCCAATATCTATGAACCGCTATAATGTGACCCTGCTGCAGCAATGAAAAATCGAATTATCATAAAACGTTTAAGCCACACATGCCGCATAAATACTGGAGTTTTCTCTGGTTGTCCCTATTATATCTCGGACTCCCACAAGGCTCATATCACCTTTGAGCACATTCCAGAACTGCGGGAATTCATCCAGAGAGTAATCACGGATAAATTTTCCGATTCCCTTGATGATACGTGGATCATTATCCATCTTGAACATCATACCATCTTTGATATCGTTCTGCGCCATCAGCTCTTTCTTCCGCTCTTCTGCATCCATATACATGCTTCGGAATTTGTAAATGTTGAATTTTTTGCCATTTTTTCCGATTCGCACCTGTTTGAAGAAAATCGGTCCCGGTGACTTAATATAAATGATTGGTGCTACAAAGATAAAAATGATACCTGTCAGTAGCATTCCAACCAGTCCTCCGCAGATATCCATCGTCCTTTTGAAGATCAGCTGACCGGTGCTTACCATATTGATGCTGGTCGAAAGCACCGTATATCCTTCCAGCTTTTCCACAATCTGGTTGGAAGAATCATCCGCAACTCTTGCCAGCTTGATATGTATGGTAATTCCCATGATACCGAAATTTTTGATCATTTTATCCGGAAGCGCAAGCTCTGTCGGAATGCTGAAAAGTGCTTCATCCACCCAGTTCAACTGTGCAAAATCTTCAATCGCACTCTCTCCACAAAATACCGGGAATCCATGATAATTTGGAATTTCATTTTCTTTTGCATCAATAATTCCAATTCCCATTACATGAAACTCACTGTAGGGATTGCTGGTAAATGCCTCCACAATTTCTCTATAATTCTTTTTTCCACCGATCAGAAGGATCGCTCTTTTCCCTGATGCAGGGCCTCTGTGCTTGGAAAGCCATTTTTTCAACAAAATCCTTCCTATATATAATACGCAGATCGATATGATTGGGAATGCAAATATAACAACTCGTGAGTAATTGCTCGACTCTTTCATTGCAAACAAATAAGCAATCACACACACGGTCACGATGATTGCGTGCTTTGCGACTGCCTTAGTCTCCAACCAGTACCCTCTTCTTAAGATGCCCTTGTAACTTCCCATCATCAGTCCCACAACCAGATCGATCGCCGCTATCGCAAAAAACACATTCCGGTAAAGCGGTGCTTCTCTGTAATATGCAGTCCCATGATGTAACCAGTGAGCAAGTAAATAAGATAATTCCAACAATATTAAATCTAACAAAATAAAATCCCAGTGTTTTAACCAACTGGAAGTTTTCTTTCTGTACATAAGTGAACCCAACCCTCTTAAACATTACTTTCGTAATTTTTCTTCTCTAACATTTATAACATATTTCGTATAAAAGGTAAAGCAATCTCCATGTACAATTCTCTTTTTCGACATTTTATCGACTTTCCGCACAAAAAAGCCATTAGTTTTATGTACTTTTTTCTAAAAACTAATGACTTTTTAATTATTTATCAATTATTGTATTTTCAATTATAGATTTTTACCCTTTCCATACAATAATCACCTTTTTTGCTGCTGCAATCTGATTTCTGACAGATTTTCTACTTTGTCAGTGCAATAATCGCCTTCACCACATCGTCAATTCCCATCTCAGAGCTGTCGATCAGCGTTGCATCTTCAGCCTGCTTAAGCGGTGCGATCTCTCTTGTCATATCGCGCTCGTCTCTTTCCTGGATATCCTGCCTGATCTGTTCAAAATCACAGGCTTCTCCTTTTCCTTCCAGTTCTTTGAACCGGCGCATTGCGCGGCATTCTACACTTGCAGTCAGATACACTTTAACGTCCGCATTCGGAAGTACATTGGTTCCGATATCTCTTCCATCCATAACGACATCTTTTTCTTTTGCAAGATTCCTCTGCAGATCCAGAAGCTTTGCACGGACTGCCGGTACTGCCGAGCTTACGGATGCCATATTTCCAACCGCTTCCTCACGAAGCTGTGAAGTGATGTTTTCTCCATTCAAATAGACCTGCTGCACACCATTTTCATAACCAAGCTCTACCTTTGCATCCTCGCATGCTGCCTCGATCTTCTCTACTTCTCCCGGTACGATCCCTTTTTTCAGAAAATGTACGGCAAGTCCGCGGTACATTGCCCCGGTATCTACATAGATGAATCCCAGTTCCTTTGCAACCAGTTTTGCGATCGTGCTCTTTCCGGCACCTGCCGGTCCGTCAATTGCGATATTATATCCCATTTTATATCCTCCCTGTTTCACTCACATTTCCTGTTTACGCCATCTCTGGATTGCTGTGCGATATCTATAATCCAAAAACTACCAGATATTACTTCCTGCCACATATCCAGTCGACCATGCGATCTGCAGATTGAATCCACCGGTCAGTGCATCCAAATCCAGCACTTCCCCTGCAAAATACAGTCCCTGTATCAGCTTTGACTCCATCGTAGACGGATTGACTTCTTTGACTTTTACGCCGCCCCGTGTAATAATTGCCTCTTTGAAATCTCGAAGCCCGGTCAATGTCACAGTAAAATGCTTGATCAGATGGACGAAATTCATCCGCTCTTCTTTTGTGATCACATTGACCTTCTTCTCCGGATCAATGCCGCTTAAGTGGATCATGACCGGAAGTAATTTTGCCGGAAACAGTCCGGTAACTGCATTTTTAAACTGTTTATTATGGTTTGCATCAAATTCCCGCAGCACTCTCGCATCCAGCTGCTCTTCGGAAAGTGCCGGCTTTAGGTCGATCACAAGCTTTAACTCATGCTTTTTCTGCAGGATTTTACCTACATAGGCACTCGCACTGATGATCAGTGGTCCGCTTACTCCAAAGTGGGTGAATAACATTTCTCCAAAATCACTGTACAGCTCTTTCTTTCCGTCATAGACCGTTGCCTGGACATTCCGGAGGGAAAGCCCCATCAGTGCCGGAATGTACTCTTCTCTGACATTCATCGGAACCAGGGAAGGTGCAGGTTCGGTGATCTTGTGTCCCATCGCTTCTGCAAAGCGATAGCCATCTCCGGTGGAACCTGTTGTCTGATAGCTGACACCACCGGTTGCGATAATGCAGGCATCCCCTTCTTCTTTGCTTCCATCTGCCATGACAAGATAGGAAAATCTTCCATCCTCTGCCACAACTTTTTCTACATTGGAATAAAGATGGATGTGTACTCCATTTCGCTTCATTTCCAGCTCCAGTGTGCGGATAACATCCGAAGAATGATCCGACTGCGGAAATACACGGTTGCCACGCTCTGTTTTCAGACGCAATCCTGCATTTTCAAAGAAATCCATCACATCCTGGTTGGTAAATCCGTAAAAACTGCTGTACATAAACTTCTCATTGGATACCATATTTTGGAAAAGTTCATCCACGTCACAGGCATTGGTGACATTGCATCTGCCTTTTCCCGTGATGAAAAGCTTCTTTCCAAGTTTTTCATTTTTCTCAAATACGTGGACTTCATTGCCATTTTTCGCCGCAAAGATCGATGCGAACATACCGGCAGCTCCGCCCCCTACGATCAGTACTTTACTCATTTGATCCTTACCTCATCTTCTACAGGCTCCAGTTCATCTCTGGAATAAACCTGATATTCGTCCCAGATGTCCTCCAGTGTCTCCAGCGTCTCGATGACATCATCCTGCTTCTTCATACAGAGTGCAACCACCAGTGCATTGATCACACTGAGCGGTGCAACCAGGGAATCTACGATAGATGCCATATCACTCTTGGCGATCAGATTGCAGGAGGAATAGAGATTCATCGGTGAATTCACACTGTCGGTCAAGGTTATTACCTTTGCTTTCCGGTTGCTGGCAAACTCCAGTGCTTTTAAAGTACGCATGGAATATCGTGGAAAACTGATCCCGATGATCACATCTTCTTCCCCGATCCGGATCAGCTGCTCAAAAATCTCGCTGGAACTGTTGGTATCGACCTCTACCACATCCTCACAGATCAGATTCAGATAGAAAGTCAGGAATTTTGCCAGCGGTGCACAGCTTCGGATTCCGATCACATAAACCTTTTTTGCCGCAAGGATCGTATCCACCGCCAGCTCAAATGCATGATTGTCCACGGATTCCAATGTCTGCTTGATCTTCTCGATATCAGACTGCAGAACCGTCGCCAGGATCTCGCTCCGGTCGATCCGTCCGTAGGTCACTTCCATACGCTGGATAGAATTCAGCTTGGTACGCACCAGTTCTCCCAGTGCTTTCTGGAATTCGGGATAGCCTTTATATCCAAGCTGTGTTGCGAAACGGACAACCGTTGATTCGCTGACACCGACTGCCTCTCCCATCTTTGCAGCCGTCAGGAAGGCTGCTTTATCATAATTTTCTTTGATGTAATCCGCAAGCCGCTTCTGTCCCTTGCTGAACTTTGGATATTTCTCATCAATTCTAATCAGTAACTCATTTTTTGTGCTCACAATTTGCCTCCAAATAAGAAACGTGCCTTTTTATAAAATCATTTACTTCTATTATAAATAAGGTCACAACCCTTTTTATTATAAGCAAAAGAGCCATAAAATTCAACTCGAATTTTATGGCTCCTGAGGTTACGTTTTGCTCACAAAATACTGTCTGTAACAGCTTTCGTCAGTTCGTCGTTATTATACCGGATAACTTCCGTCTTTTGCAATTGTAGCATCTACTTTCTTCTCCTGTGCCTCGCGGTATTTGAAGAAGTCTGTAGCTACCTGCGGGAAGAGTGCGTAGCTGAGTACGTCTTCATCCTGCTCTTTGTACTGTTCCATCTCTTTTTCAAGAGTTCCGAGTTCATCCGGGATCAGATCTGCCGGACGGCATGTGATAACTTCCGGATTGTCTCCGAGTACTTTCTTAACAACATCCGGGTTGAACGGTTTAACAGTTGCACCGTATTTTCCGCTCAGGATGTCTTTCGTCTCTTTTGTTGCCATCTTGTAGCGTTCGCCCATCAGGACATTGAATACTGCCTGTGTACCAACGATCTGTGATGACGGAGTAACCAGCGGTGGTTCACCAAGGTCTTTACGAACTCTCGGTACTTCTTCAAGTACGTCGTAGAACTTGTCTTCTGCTCCCTGCTCTTTGAGCTGGGAAGTAAGATTGGAAAGCATTCCACCCGGTACCTGGTACAGAAGAGTCTTGATGTTAACACCAAGGTTCTTCGGATTGAGCAGTCCGCTGTCAAGTGCTTCGTCACGGATCGGACGGAAGTAATCAGCGATCTCAGCCAGAAGACTCTGGTCAAATCCTGTATCATAAGGTGTTCCCTTGAATGTCTCAACCATAACTTCTGTTGCCGGCTGAGAAGTTCCAAGTGCGAACGGTGAAATAGCGGTATCGATCACGTCTACACCGGCTTCAACTGCTTTTAAGTATGTCATTGAAGCAACACCTGATGTGTAATGTGTATGCAGCTGGATCGGGATATCAACAGCTTCTTTTAATGCTCCGACAAGTTCTGTTGCCTTGTACGGAAGAAGAAGACCTGCCATATCTTTGATACAGATAGAGTTTGCACCCATATCTTCGATTCTCTTTGCAATATCTACCCAGTAATCCAAGGTGTAAGCATCTCCAAGTGTGTAAGAAAGCGCGATCTGTGCTTCTGCTTTCTCAGCGTTAGCTGCTTTTACTGCTGTCTGAAGGTTTCTAAGGTCATTCAGACAGTCAAAAATACGAATGATATCGATTCCGTTTGCAACAGATTTTTTAACGAAGTATTCTACTACATCATCTGCGTATGGACGGTATCCAAGGATGTTCTGTCCACGGAAGAGCATCTGAAGTTTGGTATTCTTGAATCCGTCACGGAATTTACGAAGTCTTGACCATGGATCTTCATGCAGGAAACGAAGGGATGCATCAAATGTAGCTCCGCCCCAGCACTCTACGGAATGATATCCGACTTTGTCCATTTTATCTACGATCGGAAGCATCTGTTCTGTGGTAAGTCTTGTTGCGATCAGGGACTGATGCGCATCACGCAGAACTGTTTCCGTAATCTTAATCGGTTTCTTTTCAATTGCTGCCATTATATCTTCCTCCAATTATTATAAGGTTTATTAAGCTCCAGGATTGTTATCTCACTGTCAGATACGCGCTGCTCGCAGCGCTAAGGAAACCTGACGGTTTCCTTCTGTGCCTGATGGCACAGTCTGACATTTCGATAGCAACCGCGATTTGCCCTTGCAAGCAAGCAAATCGCTTCCTGTTGCTACATTACTCCGAAAATAGCCATAAATGTTCCGGCTGCTACGGCTGTTCCGATAACTCCGGCTACGTTCGGTCCCATTGCATGCATCAGAAGGAAGTTCGTTGGATCTGCCTCTGCACCGACCTTCTGAGATACACGCGCAGCCATAGGAACCGCGGAAACTCCTGCTGAACCAATCAGAGGGTTTACTTTTCCATGTGTAACCGCACACATGATTTTACCAAATACAACTCCGGCTGCTGTACCAAATGCGAATGCGATCAGACCTAACACAACGATTTTCAATGTATCAAAGTTCAGGAATGCTTCCGCACTTGTTGTAGCTCCTACTGATGTACCAAGCAGGATAACTACAATATACATCAATGCATTGGATGCTGTCTCTGTCAACTGTCTAACGACGCCTGACTCACGGAACAGGTTACCAAGCATCAACATACCTACAAGTGGTGCTGTTGTTGGAAGAATGACGCAGACTACAATTGTAACAATAATCGGGAAGAGAATCTTCTCGAGTTTAGATACAGGTCTTAACTGTTCCATTCTGACCTTACGTTCTTTCTCCGTTGTAAGTAATTTCATAATCGGTGGCTGAATAATCGGCACCAGTGACATATAAGAATAGGCCGCCACTGCAATTGGTCCCATGATTGCCGTCTGCTGCAGTTTACCTGCGAGGAAGATAGATGTCGGTCCATCTGCTCCTCCAATAATTGAGATTGCTGCCGCTGCCTTGTCGGAGAATCCCATGCACATTGCTCCAAGGTATGCAGCAAAAATACCGAACTGTGCTGCTGCTCCAAGAAGGAAACTCTTTGGATTCGCAATCAACGGTCCAAAGTCTGTCATCGCACCTACTCCAAGGAAGATCAGTGACGGAAGAATTGACCACTCATCCAGCTTATAGAAATAGTAGAGAAGTCCACCCGTTCCATTTGATGCATCCTCTGCATGCAACATAATATCCGGATAGATATTTACAAGCAGCATACCAAATGCAATTGGCACAAGAAGCAGAGGCTCAAATCCATGTCTGATTGCCAGGTACAAGAAGAAACAAGCCACCGCAATCATGACCACATTGCCCCATGTAAGACTAAAAAACGCCGTCTGATGCACGAGGTTTCCTAATGTTGTTGTTATATATTCCATTTCTTAACCTCCAGTCGTATATGTGTCGGCAGTATTATTTCAATGTTGCTAATACTGCTCCGGATTCGATTGCATCACCAACAGCTACGTTGATGCTTGCTACAGTTCCATCTTCCGGTGCTACAACTGGGATTTCCATCTTCATTGCCTCGATTGTAAGAACAGCATCACCCTTCTTCACTGCCTGACCTACAGTAGTGTCAAGTTTGAATACTTTTCCGGCTGCTCCTGCTTTTACT
>OGYA01001114.1_pt1 | contig 19034 bp, 18 predicted proteins | sample 1576401 | NCBI WGS metagenome assembly OGYA01 (sample SAMEA3541485, study PRJEB24748) | human gut metagenome | biome: human gut; feature: human-associated habitat; material: faeces | place: China | collected 2012 | reverse complement strand
AGTTGACACCGGTCTTGTTTATGAGGATGGCAAGAAGGTACAAGTGACGAAAGGAATGCGTATGGCTCTTGTCATGCATGGTATGAATAAGGACAATTTGCGACATATGGTTTATGGTGGTGTCACTATGCCAAATATGGACTTATATTTGAAGGGGGATAAAAAAGGGGCTTATAATACAACTAAAAAGGCTGTAGGAGTAACTTCGGCAAAAATTCAGGCGATGGAGGATGCCATGTCCCCGGAAGAGAAAAAGGTTCTTCGTGCTTTTAAAAAGTTGTTCCACGAGTACACCGGTAGTGTGATTAATGAGACCTCAATGGAATTGTACGGATTTAAAAAAGCAAATGAGAAAAATTATTATCCGATTTCTGTTGATGAAAATTATATAGCAACGGATATTACCGGTTTGAAAATGGATAAAACTTTAGAGGGAGCAGGCTTTTTGAAAGAGCGTGTACAATCGACAAAACCATTGGTATTGGAAAGTATAGTTGACACAGCGCAGAGCTCTTTGAAAAAGACATCGGAGTTTGGTGGTCTTGCGATTCCAATTAGGAATTTTAATAAGGTGTATAACGGCTCGACGTGGAAAGTGGTAGATGCGGATAGTGCCGATGTATCTGCGAAATCTGTAATGGTACAAGATGATACTGTTCATAAGGCAATGCAGGATGTATGGGGAAGAATGGCAACGAAGTATATTGATAATCTACTCGCTGATTTGCAGAATGCAAGGGCGTGATAATCTACGTTCTTTGATATGCTTCGGGGAAATTTTGCTGGAGCAGTTCTGACCGGAAACTGGTCGGTTATTATGAAACAGGCGGCATCTTATCCGACAGCAGTTGCCACCCTTGGCTGGGAGCCGGTGATGAAAGCTCTTGCAAAGGGAGGTAAACACGGACTTCCGATTAGTAGTGCCGACCGAGAACTGATTGCAAAATATACGCCACTTTTATGGTATCGAAATAAAGGAAATTCCACACAGGAAATGGCTGATATTGATAATTTGAATAGCCTTACCAATCGTATGCCGGTGGTAAAAGAAGTAAAGAACATGATACAGAAAGTCGATGTTGCTACGGTTGGCAGACTTTGGTATGCGTCACAATATTATGTGGACGCAAATTATAAGGATTTGAAAAAGGGAACCGATGCGTATTATCGACAAGTGGCAGAAGTGTTTAATCGATGCGTAGAAGATACACAGCCGAATTATACAGTAATGCAGAGACCGGATTATTTGAGAGACCCAAGCAGAATGAAAAAGGTACTGTTTATGTTTATGACACAGCGTATGCAGAATGGCGGTATCTTATATGATGCGGCATGTAATCTGTATGCAAAAACCAAAACCGGAACAAAGGAGCAAAAGGCACAGGCAAGAAAGGAATTTGCATGGGCCGTATCCAGTCAGTTGGTATCGGCAGCAGTGCTTTCTACAATGACGTTTTTGGCAAAAGGTCTTTTGCACAAGATAAAGCCGTATTTGGACGATGAGAACGAACTCACTGCCGAGAGCTTTGTCTCAGAGTGGACCAATGGTGTACTGGGGTCACTTTCAGGAAGTTTTATAGCTGGAAACGAATTGTATAACATCATATATTCAATACATACAAAAGAATGGTATTATGGAATTGAGGTGTCCCTGTTTAGTGAAATTTCTTCGCTGGGTGAATCTATTGTGAACATAGGAATAGGTGCAAATGATTATTTGTTTAGTGATTCTGATGAGGAGGTAGAAAAAGGAAAAGAAAAAATGAGAAATGAGTTTTTTAACATTGCTGGTAGCGTGTCAAAAATGTATGGTATACCGGTAGACAATGTGAAAAATGTAGCCGTTGGAATTTGGAAGAATGTTGAGGATGTGACATCCGGGGATGGTTTGTTTTCATTTTCCACGGATAAAGAAGAACCGAAAGCAAGTGTGTATGGAAAGAAAATTTACTATGCGCTTATGGACGGAGATAAGAAGACAGCCGAGGAATATCGGGAGAAGATGAAGAAAAGTGGTAAGAAAGGTGAAGGTGATGTGGAAACAGCGGTAAAAGACCAGTTGGCAAGTCGAAATGATTTAGTAAAGCAAGCGGCACAGTATCGTCTTGACAAAAATCATGATGGCTATATGGAATGTTACAACAAACTTATAAAAATGGGATTTAATCATTATGAAGTTGTAGCTGCAACTAATAGTGTATTAAATAAGATGCAGGACAAAACGGAATCCGGTGCAAAGGATGCACATGATTATCTTTCTTTTTACAAGAGCGATGATTTGGTTGATGCCATTGAGGAGGGAAAAGGTTACGAAGAAATATTACAACAGATGTACGAGGAAGCAATGACAAAAATTGAAAAGGATGATGAAAAGCATGAACTTAGTGCCAGTAAGAAAGAGAAGAAAGCATTTGCGTCCATTCGTTCGAAATTATCCTCTGAGTATAAAGACAAGTTTCGAAGTGCTAAAAATACGCATGAGAAACAGCTTATTATGCAGAAACTGTATAAACTTAAAATAAAAGGTAAATGCATCTATACAAGCGATACGTTTAAAAAATGGAATGAGGAATAGGTGGTTCGCATGGGAACTAGGGGGTAAAACTTCTAGTTCATTTGCTATACTGAGAAAAAAACAAAGGGGGACTTATAGAATGAAACAGATGATTTGTACGATTTGCGGGTTGATTGGAAGTAGCGTGGCAACGTTTTTTGGAGGATGGACTTCCGGAATGACAACGCTTCTCATCTTTATGTGCATAGATTATGTTACCGGTCTTATGGTTGCTGGAATTTTTAAAAAGAGCAAAAAAACAGAGAGTGGTGCGCTGGAATCTCATGCTGGATGGAAAGGATTATGCCGGAAAGGTGTTACCCTGCTTATTGTATTGGTGGCTTGTCGGTTGGATATGACAATTGGAACTACATTTATAAAAGATGCTACTGTGATTGGTTTTATTGTTAATGAGACGATTAGTCTGATCGAAAACGCTGGTCTGATGGGAATTCCCATTCCAAAAGCAATTGAAAAGGGGATTGATGTGTTGAAGAATAAAGAGGAGGTTGATGAGTAATGGAATTTAAGAAAGCATATGAGGCACTTAAACAGGGAGCATTGATAAAGTGTCCGGAATGGAGAGGATATTGGAAATGGGAAGATAATTCCATTAAGATGCATTGTAAAGATGGGAAAACTCTTGATATTCGGGAGACAAAAAATGTTGGATATACTCTTGATTTTATTCTTCGTGATGATTGGGAGATTGTTGACGAGGCAGATGTAAAGGATTTAGATGTTCAAACATTTACATTTGGTGAAGCAATTCGAAGATTAAAAATTGGACAGAAAGTTGCCCGTAAGGGATGGAATGGTAAAAAACAATATATTCAGCTTGCAACAGGTATTTCATATGTGTCAACAGGTGGAGAAATTGTAAATTGCGAGCATGATGCAATTGGTAACAAGGCAATTGCATTTGTTGGTACTTCCGGTGTTCAAATGGGATGGCTTGCATCGCAGGCAGATATGCTTGCTGAGGACTGGATTGCAGCAGATAAGGAAGGTGAAACAAATGGAAATTAAAAAAAGAAGAGCAAAATCAATCAGTTATGGGAGCAAAAGGAGTTTAAAGGACATAAAGTACATTGTCATACATTTTACCGGTAACAAAGGAGATACGGCGAAGAACAATGCTGATTTCTACGCTACTGGCAACACGCGAGAAGCGGGTGCGCATTTCTTTGTGGATAAAAAATCTGAGATTTGGGAGTCCGTGCCAATGGAATATACTGCTTGGGCGGTTGGCCACTTCTATACCCGTGAGAAGGGGGCTGCATCGTATTATAAAAAGTGTACGAATGATAACAGTGTGTCCATCGAATTATGTGATTGCAAAAAAGGTGTAAGCTGGGAACAGATGCTTGCGGTACGACAATTAGTACAGTATATTCAGAAACGTTGCCCGAATGCAAAGACTATCATCAGACATTGGGACGTCAACGGCAAAGCGTGTCCAGAGCCGATGATCGGTAAAGGCAACTTGAAATGGAAGCATCTTTACAACAAGATTATGTATAATTATCAGTACAGAGCCAAAGTAACAAAGGCAGCAGCCATCCGCTCATCCAAGGGATTAAAACCTACTAATAAAATTGGCAGCATAAATCCGGGAGAGGTTGTTAAGATTTCTAAGGTGGTTGGTGCATGGGGGCGTTTGTTGAACAAAAAGAATGACAAATGGCAATGGATTAGTTTGAAAAAGGTGAAAGAAATTTAAAAGCCTGAAATCATTTACTTTCAGTGAATTCTATGTTATTTTAAGGACAATCTAAAGTGAAAAAATCTTTTATAACTCTCAGCACTACGGTCCACCCAGCTGACTGATTATTACTTTTGCCAATTTTGCATTCGGCGTTTTGATATTGACTGGGTATTCCAGTCGTCGTTCATACGTCCACATCAGCTGCACCCCCCTTCCCATGGCCACGGTTCATCGGTCCAGGTCCAGCCATCGTTTGTATCAATACCGGTTAAAAATAACGGTCCGCAGTGTTTTTCGTAATCGCAGACGGCTTCTTTGTACATCTGCTGGTAACGGTTGAAATAATCCATTGCCTTGCCATCGCAAGGATGAGTATCCAGATACATACCGGCGTCAATCATGCAGAATCCGGCCTCACGTACAGCGGTCATTTTCTGATGCTTTGAATGTCTGTTTTGATTCATCAATAAACACCTCGCCTTCCACAGGAGTTGTTTTGCATATAGGGCTGTCGGTTATGGCAGCCACAAGAACCGGAATGGGAGTGGTTTTGACTGCGGTCTGCCTGGCAGGCAGCCTGTGCACCAACAAACGGAAAAACTAAATCTTCGAAAATGGTGCCGTGTCTTAAGGCACATTCGCCCTCCATGACATTTTCAAAAGTCTGCCATGGGACATATGCCATTGCTAATGGTTTCTTTGAAAGATTCATAGAAACTCCTTTTTTGTTTTTACTATATATTATGTAGAAAAATGTCGAATGTGAAAAAAATAAAATTTATTGAGAAAAAGTATTGACAAGCAAAGATAAATGATATATAGTGATAACAGTAACAGTTACTATTATCAAAAAGGAGCGTGAGATATGGCTGGACTCAAGTATAGCAGGCAGCGGGAAGCTGTGTTAGTCTATCTGCGTTCAACAAAGTCTCATCCGACTGCGGAGCAGGTATATCAGAAAATCAGAGAAGAATTTCCTAAGATAAGTTTAGGAACGGTATACCGAAATTTAAACTTATTAGCAGACTGTGGTGAGATTTTGCGATTGAACTGTGGTGACGGGGTAGAGCATTTTGATGCAACGACCACCCCACACAATCATTTTATTTGTCGTCGTTGCAGACAGGTAATCGATTTGGAAGCCGACTGGGATTTTGAATTGGATACCAAGATGGATGACGAGTTTCCCGGAAAAATAGAAGGACATGAAATCTATTTTTACGGCATCTGTAAAAAATGTTTATAAATCACAAAAGTGGTTAAACTAATTTATCAAAAGGAGAGTGTATTAGTATGAAGAAATTTGTATGCAGCGTATGTGGATATGTTCACGAAGGAGACAGTGCACCGGAGCAGTGCCCGGTTTGCAAGGCACCGGCAGAAAAATTCAAAGAGCAGACTGGCGAAAGAGAATGGGCAGCAGAACATGTAGTAGGAGTTGCTAAGGGTGTCAGCGAAGACATCGTAGCTGACCTTCGCGCGAATTTTGAAGGAGAATGTTCAGAAGTAGGAATGTATCTTGCTATGGCAAGAGTAGCACACCGTGAAGGCTATCCCGAAGTAGGCCTTTACTATGAAAAAGCAGCTTGGGAAGAAGCAGAGCATGCTGCAAAATTTGCAGAACTTCTTGGTGAAGTGGTAACTGATTCCACAAAGAAAAACCTGCAGATGCGTGTTGACGCTGAAAATGGTGCAACAGCGGGTAAATTCGACCTTGCAAAACGTGCCAAAGCAGCAGACTTAGACGCTATCCATGACACCGTTCATGAAATGGCAAAAGACGAAGCAAGACATGGCAAAGCATTCGAGGGATTGTTAAAGAGATACTTTGGCTAAGCTCCAAGCCATGCATAAAAATAGAAGCAGCCATTCATTGTGAGTTCACTCACAAATGAATGGCTGTTTTTATTTTTATATACGGCGCGAGCCGTCCATGAGCCCGCTAGGGCGAATGGGGCAAGGCTTGGAGCAAAGAGAAGAGGGCGCGAGCCGCTTTTGTTTTATACTTGAAGAACCAATTGTTTTGTGATATAATCTAATCTCGAGCAGTGCTCGATAAGGGGGATTTTTACAGTAAGAGACCCTGGTAAGGATTTATAGTAAAGGAGATAAGTAACATGAACAGTAAAGTAAAGGGCGTTTTACAGGTCTTACTGGTTCTTGTGCTGATTGCAGCGTTTGCGTTTGTAGCAGCAAGGGGAATTGGTGGCGCACACAGAGGAAGCGCAAAGAACATTCGTCTTGGATTGGATTTGGAAGGTGGCGTGAGTGTCACATATCAGGCTTACAAGACTGATAGTACCGGTAAGAGAACCGGTGAACAGCCAACCGATAAAGACATGGCAGACACGATTTACAAGATGCAGAAACGTGTGGAAACATTAGAGAGCACGGAAGCTGCAGTATATCAGGAAGGTAGTGACCGTGTCACAATCGATATTCCGGGTGCCAGTGATTCAGAAGAGGTTTTGAAGGAACTTGGTAAAGCTGGAGCGCTTTATTTCATTTTGTATTCAGATCTGAAGACTGAAAAAGGCGGCACACCAAACGAAGGTGATAAAGTCGTTTACGACAAATCGAAAGTCCTTTTGACCGGTGACATGATTGGTGAGGCAACTTCCGGCAGCAGACAGCAGGAAGGCACCGGAAAGACTGAATATGGTGTTTCTATTAAGTTCGCAGGCAAAGGAATTAAGAAATTTGCTAAGATTACCGGAGAGCATGTTGGTGAGCAGCTTGCTATCGTATACGATGAGAAGTTAGTTTCTGCACCAAACTTGAAAGAAGAGATTTCCGGCGGTGAGTGCTGGATTTCGGGAAGCTTTACTTCTGAGTCCGCAGAGCAGCTTGCTTCTACCGTACGTATCGGTGCTCTTCCGTTGGAACTTGAAAATATTCATGGTAACGTAGTAGGAGCAACACTGGGAAGTCAGGCATTGAAATCCAGTTTGTTTGCCGGCGTTGTTGGTTTGATTCTCGTAATCATTTTCATGATTGTTATGTACCGCATCTCTGGTGTGGCAGCCAGCATTGCATTGATTTTCTATGTAGGTGCTATGCTGCTTGCACTGAATGGTTTGAATGTAACATTGACCCTGCCTGGTATTGCGGGTATTATCCTGAGTATTGGTATGGCGGTGGATGCAAACTGTATTATATTTACACGTATCCGCGAGGAATTGGCAACCGGCAAGACGGTAGCGTCTGCGATTGATAATGGATTTTCCAAAGCAATGTCCGCCATTGTCGATGGTAACGTGACAACTTTGATTGCTGCTTTGGTACTGTATCTCAAGGGTTCCGGTACGGTAAAAGGTTTTGCGATGACACTTGGTATTGGTATTGTGTTGTCTATGTTTACTGCTTTGTTTATTACAAAACTTTTGATGAAAGCATTCTGTGCACTGGGTATGACAAATACTTCAATGTATGGTATTCAGAAAGAGCGTAAGACAATTAACTTTATTGGTAACTGGAAGAAATATGTTGTTATTTCCGGAGCTGTTGTTGTAATCTGTGTGGCAGGACTTGTTGTCCGTGCTGCTTCCGGTGGTCCATTATTTAACTATAGTTTAGATTTTGCCGGTGGTAACTCAACATCTGTTGACTTATCTAAGACTGTAACCGATGAAGATAAACAGAAAGCAGAAGATACTGCAAAATCTGTTATTGGAAGCGGTAAGAGTGTTGAAATTTCGGTTGCTGATAATACAAAGATTGTTGTTCGTACTGAGGAACTCAGTGAGCAGAAGTCGGAAGAATTGAAAGCAACGATGGCGAAAACATTTGGCGTGGATGAATCTACCAAAATTGAGTCCGAGTTCATCAGTGGTTCTGTCAGTGATGAAATGAAAGTGGATGCAGCCGTAGCAACTCTGATTGCGACACTTTGTATGCTGCTTTACATCTGGATTCGTTTCCGTAAACTTTCAACCGGTATTAGTGCTGTGCTGGCACTCGTTCACGATGTTATCGCCGTGTTGACGGTATATGTAGTGGCAAGTGCATTTATTCCGGTCGGAAGTACATTTATTGCATGTATGCTTACGATTGTTGGATACTCCATCAACGATACCATCGTAGTATTTGACCGTATTCGCGAGAATAAAGCGAAGGCTACATCAAGAACAAGTCTTGCGGAAATTATTAACAAGAGTATTACAGAGACATTGTCTCGTTCCATTAATACTTCGGTAACTACCTTTATCATGGTATTTGTATTGGCAGTATTCGGTGTAGATTCCGTACGCCAGTTTGCAATTCCGTTGATTGTAGGTATTATTTCCGGATGTTATTCATCAGTATGTGTAGCATCACCATTGTGGTATGTTCTTTCCGGAAAAGGAGAAAAAGAGCAGAAAGCAGTCACTTATTCAAAGAAGAAAAAATAATTCTTTGTGAATAAATATTGGAACAAGAAAAGAAGAAACTACAAATCGGGAAACAGTAATGTTCATGCGAATGATAGTTTCTTCTTTTTCGTATGAGGAACAAAAGATGTCAAAAAGTTGATAATTAGACACAATCTATGTTATACTACCAATACAGTCCGCATAAGAGACAAAGGAGGATTCCAGTGCATGGCAAAGGGAGATAAGAAGAAAAAGAAAAAAGAGGTCATTGAACTGACGCCGGCGGAACGGTTTGTCCAGTTAAAGACGTTAAAGAGAGCGACAAGATGCCTTTTAGTAGATGAAGATGTTTATCGTATCTACGTGCGTCTTACAAAAGATTTCGCACAGATGGATGAGTTAGGTAAAGAGACTCCGTTTGAAGGATGTGAAGAGTGTGCTGCGTTAAGTGAAGAATGTGCTGCTCTTGCAAAAGAATGGGAAAAGAAATTGCCGGCGGAGAGAGAAGTGATTTCACGAACTGTTACGACAACAGTGAAGAAACAGGAAGAAGACGACAACAAGAAAAAAGGAATTGCAAAATGGGTTGTGCTTGTGGTTATTGTTGCAATGATTGTCTGCTATAATGTTCCGGCAACCCGTTATCAGTTAGCCGGACTTTCTGTAAAAGTTGGTTTTGATAAATGGGCATCGTCCACATACGAAAAACTGGGCGATTATAAAGATTGTAAAAATCAGATTGTTTTGCTTGAGAAAAAAGCCATCGAAAAAGTGAAAATTGGTGGTGTTGTGAAGTTTGGAACTTGTGACTGGATGGTTTTGGAGCGTACAGATGGTAAAGCTCTGCTTACAAAATATATGGCAGATAATAAACATCCATACCATGATAAATCAGAAAAGGTTACATGGGAGAGTTGTGCACTGCGAAAGTATCTGAATGGTGAATTCCTTGAGGATGGTAAATTTACACTGGAGGAATTGGCGATGATTTTGACTACAAATGTTGAAAATGTTGCGAACGAAGAGTTTGGGACGGACGGGGGCAAGAATACGCAAGATAAAGTGTTTTTGATGAATGAGCCGGAGTTTGCCAAATATAAGAAGAAACTGAAAGCAAAGGCAAAGACAATGCGGCTGCGTACACCGGGCAAAGATGCCACGGCAACGACGTATGTTTCTGCACTGGGGGATATTATTACCTATGGTTTCCCGGTGGACGAAAATGGTGCCTGCATACGTCCGACGATGTGGGTAAATTTGAAGTAAGGATGCCTATGTTTTGCCACGATTGCATGATTAAATGTAACTGTTCGGTAAAGGACAGTTACATTTTTTTAGGAAGGAAGCGTAAAATATGAAGTGTAAAAAAAGAATACTATTGTTAGCGCTGTTACTTTTTTCCACTGTATTAATTGGTGGGATGAATGTTCAGGCAAAGAAAAAGACGAAGCCAAAGTCATTGAAAAAAGCAAAGATTACTTTGGCAAAGAGCAGTTATACATATAATGGAAAAGCCAAAAAACCAGCTGTTACCGTAAAACTTGGCAAGAAAAAACTGAAAAAAAACAAGGATTATACGGTCAAGTATACAAAAAATAAAAATGCCGGAACGGCGAAAGTTACAATTAAAGCTAAGAAGGCTAAAAAAGGGAAAAAAGCCAAATATAAGGGCAGCAAAAGCAAAACTTTTAAGATAAAAAAAGCAAGTCGTCTGCTAGTACCGGACAAAGCAGCATATTCAGCCGTTGAAGGAGATGGTTCATTTTCGATTGTGGCTAAACCATCAAAAGGCGGTGGAACGGTAACATATGCCTGTGCGACAGCCGATGTGATCAAAGTCACGAAAGCCGGTAAGGTTACGATTGTTAAAACTTTTGATAAGACATGTAAAACATTGTCCAAGCAGACAAAAGATACGATTAAGAAAGTTTCGACAAAGGTAACCATGAGTGTGCCAGCAACAACAAATTATAAGGCAGCTTCGACTTCCGTTACCGTTACGATTAACAAAAAACCGGTACGTGTTTTCAGTACCTATGATAGTATTAATAAATACAGCTATCCGTCGAAGAGTCCACTGTCTCCGGGATTTAGTAATTATAAAAAACTGACAGATTTAAAATGGACAATTGTGGATAAGTATCAGATGCCAGGGCTTGCACCGACTGCTGATGAGGACTGGACAAAAAATTATATTCAGTGTAACAATCTCTGTCCGCAGGGGGTCTGTATGGCAGGAAATTATATGCTTACGACAGCATACTGTATGGATGATTTGCACAACAGCTGCATTTTCGTTTACAACAACAAGACGGGCGAATTTTTAAAGACGCTAGTTTTAAAAGACCAGAAGAGCCACGTGGGTGGAATTACTTATGATGAGAAAAATAAAAACATCTGGGTCTGCCACTCAAACAAAGATAAAACGACAGGAATGTATTCACTTGAGCGCATTACGTTGTCGGATTTGGTGAAATATGCGACAGGCAAAAAAGAATATACGTCGTCCGGTAAAGTGGAACTGCATCAGATTCCAACAAAACCATCGACGATTTCCTACAATAAAAAGGACGGTTATCTGTGGGTGGCACAGTTTAGTGTGGCACCGGTTGCCGGTGACACTTCGGAGGATGAAGATTCGGACGAAGAAGTAGAGGAAAATGATACCAGTGCACCGCGTATGTATGCATATGAGTACGATGCAAAGACAAACGAATTAAATCAGGTTCGTATTGTTACGAATCCTGCCGAAGAGGATTATCTGGGAATCCAGACAAAAGAAGTACAGACAGAAGCAACCGCAGAAAATGAGGCAAAGACAAGTGTTCAGGTTGCAACAGTGTACTCTTCTTCCTCTGTTTTACTTGCGGAAAAAGGAAGCTCTGCTACAGCAAAAGAAAAGCTGAAAAAAGGCGATGTTATTTACTCGGTTAATAATGAGCTGATTACAAGTGTAAAACAGCTTTCGGAATTACTGGAAAAATGTACGAAAGGAACTGCAGTAACGCTGGAAATTCACCGTACAATTCCAGCAGAAAACGAAGGTGCGGAGCCGACAGAGCAGATTTTGACAGGAAAAATTATTTTGGATGTCCGTGGCAATGTGTTGTACCGCAGCACACCGAATTATGTGCAGGGAATTACATTCTCCGGAGACCGTACAATCTTTAGCTGTTCCTATGGAAGAAACAGTACAAAGAAGAGATTTTTATCCGAATTACAGGTGTATAACCGTGCAGATGCGACCGATGATACGATGCTTGGCGAGTTAGAACTTGCCGTAGCACTGCCGCCAATGGTAGAGGAAGTAGAAGTTGTGGGAGATGAAGTGTATATGATATTTGAATCCGCTGCCACCACGTATCTGGAAGGAACGGATGGTAAGGGTCAGAGTACCTGTCCAATTGACAAAATGATTGCCGTAAAACTCGGACTTGATTCAATAAAATAGAAATATAAATATAAATAGAAAATTTAAGGGCGATTCCACAAAACAGCTAATGTGCCATTTGACACGCTGATGCTTCCCTTTCTGCCGGTAAACTCATTGCTGACACCAAGAGGGAATGAATTTGTGAGGGTCGCCCCTTCTACTTCATAATGAAATCCCTGAATGGTGACATTTGTGCTAACGTCGCTCAAAGAAAAGACGGAACATATATTTCCGGTGGTATTTTCCGGTAAATCTTTTCCGAATGTAATGACGCCGTTTGTGACAACTTTTAGTGCATAGTCATCTCCAATTAAGGTTCCGACGGCATTATGCCGGTTTAAGAATGTAAGCGTCTGAATATTAGCTAATGTGTGGTCTAAGCGGCCGCCTAAACCGCCATAAATTTCAAAATTTGTGTATCCTTTTTCCAAACCAAGTCGTGCGGCAAGCATCATGTCCGTATCATCTTTTTCTTTTGGGTGTCGGATGCAGTCGGATGGCAGATGGCTGGATGCCGAAACGGAATCAAAGTCACCAATCACATAGTCGGCACGCAGCCCGATTTTTTCTAAATAGTCAAAGCCGCCATCAACAGCGATGACCAAATCATCTTTTCCTAATTCGATATGGCAGGGGGATTGTTCCCCTGCCCCAAATAAATAACAGACTTTTGTATCCACTATTTCTGACCTCTTTCAATAACAAGCGCAGCATCCTCCAGATAGGAGCAATCCAAATCCTCTACCGTGCCGTTGTCGCAGGCAGAAGCAAGTGCCGGGTTAATTGGCATCTGGGCGAGTACCGGTACATGGTACTCTTCAGCAATTTCACTGATGTGGCTCTCACCAAATACATGAATTTTCTTACCGCAGTCAGGGCAGAGCGCATAGCTCATATTTTCCACGAGACCAAGAACCGGAATGTTCATAAGAGAAGCCATTTTCATTGCTTTACCGACAATCATGGAAACCAAATCCTGCGGACTTGTAACAACGACAATGCCATCAATCGGAATGTTCTGGAATACGGTAAGTGCAACATCACCGGTTCCCGGCGGCATATCGACAAACAGATAATCGACATTATCCCAAAGGGTGTCAGACCAGAACTGGCGAACCGTTCCACCAATCACCGGACCACGCCATACAACCGGGTCACTTTCATTTTCCAAAAGGACATTAATGGACATAATATCCACGCCGTATTTTTTTGATTTTACAGGGAAAATCGTTGTTTCATTTCCCTGCGCTTTTTCGGTGATACCAAATGCCTTCGGAATCGAAGGACCGGTAATATCGGCATCCAAAATACCGCAGTGGTATCCACGACGCGCAAATTCAACCGCAAGCAAATCGGTAACCATTGATTTTCCTACGCCGCCCTTTCCGCTGACGACACCGATAACCTTGCCGATTTTGCTATTTGGATGTGGTGCTACTAAGAGACTTTTTGGGTCTTTTGAACCGCAATTGCTGCTACAGGTGGAGCAGTCGTGCGTACATTCTTCACTCATTTTAATTTCTCCTTAATAAAAATATTTCTATGCTTACTCTAGTACGAAAGGGGCAGATTTGTCAAGTTGTAATATTATGAGGGAAAACTGCCGATAATATACTTACAGATATGTTGTAAATGGATTTGCGAAAAGAACACAAGGAGGTGTTTGCATGACGACGTTAGGAGAACTGCGGAATAAATTCAGTGCAGTACATAAGCAGTACAATTCAACGGCGTTTGAATTGTCTAAAAAACTAAATGAGACGAAGGAATTGATAAAGCGTGTTCCCGAAGGAGACAAACTGTTTGGGGAACAGGCAGCGGTTTTGGAACTCCAGTACAATGCGGTGAAAGACCAGCAGAAGATTTATGATGATTTCATTCACCAGTTTATGGACAAATGGGATGCTGAGCGTGAGATGGTAAGCGCAAAGCAAAATGCCGAAGCAGAAGGGGATTATTATAAGGAAATGGGTAAAATTCTTGCGGTGGCAATGCGCATGTTCCACGGGGATATCGTTCCCGGCTCGGACGAGAAAAAACTTATGGAATTCGACAGTGATTTGTATCAGATGGCGAAAAACGCACAGATGATGGCAAAGCTTAAAGAACGGAAAAAGTATGATTCGTTGTGGGACGATGAGGAGAAAAAAGAATTGGAAGACCCTATAGAAGCCGCGGATGCAAAAGAAACATCACTTGAAGCACCGGAGGTTGTAAGTGTGGATGAGGTAATCGCAAAAAGTACCGAAGGATGAGCAGTGGGCGGATTTTGGCTTTGTAAGTCATCAAGAAAAGTTTGCGTTTCGTGGGCGCTTGCGCTCATTGAGTGCGTAGCGGTATGGGCACTGAAACTACCAGTGCCACATACCGACGTACTCAAAACCCACTCTCCACAAATCTTTTCTTGATGATTTACTGAAACTCCAAAAGCCTTCCAAGCTGTTAATTGTTAAAAATTGGCCATTTGAAGGCTTTTTTTGATGAGGGCAGAGCCTTATGCAACCTTAACCTTTATAAAAAGATAAAAGAGTTGCATGAATTTTGAAAAGATGCATCTGCAAGCAACCTAAAAGCAGGAAATGAGAAGAAAGGGTTGTGTTTTTCGTGTGATTTGTCCGAATAAAGTCAGATAATCAGGTGAAAATGCAACCATTTAGGTAAAATTAGGTGAAAAGAGTTGTCTAGAAAGTATGTACCTCTTCACCTCCCCAAAAAACAAAAATCTCACCGCAGAAATATGCGAAGTGTTCGTTACTAGTCTTTTTAGTATTCCAGTAATTTATCAAGAAAAGATTTGTGGAGAGTGGGTACAAACACGTGGGTATCTGGCATGCGTAGTTGGCATGCCGATACCCCTACGCGTTTGTTTAGCGAGAGCACCCACGAAACACAAACTTTTCTTGATAAATTACGGAACCTAAAAAACTAGCAACGAACACTTCCCACAAACTACCGTTGAAAAACGCCCCCCAATATGGTATCATCACAATAGAATATCAGGGAAGGAAGTACTGCCATGTATACAGTGTCTTTAGAAAAATTTATCCAGAAAATGAAAGTTAAAAATCTTACACCGGATGTTGATATTTCGGCGATTGAAATTACGCAGTCAGACGTAAACCGTCCGGCGTTACAGCTTGCGGGTTTTTTTGATTATTTTGACCATCACCGAATCCAGATTATCGGTCAGGTAGAACATACGTATATGGAAAAGCAGGGAATTGAGGAAAGTCTTAAGCAGATGAAACGAATTCTCTCTTACAAAGTTCCGGGCATTGTTTTTTGCCGTGATTTGCCGGTGCCGGAAGAGTTTTTGCAGTTGGCGAACGAATATGAGATTCCGATTTTACAGTCGCACGCTGACACTTCTGCATTTTCCGCTGAGGTTACGAGATGGCTGAAAGTAGAACTGGCACCTAGAATCAGTATTCATGGCGTGCTTGTTGACATTTACGGCGAGGGCGTACTGATTACCGGTGAGAGCGGTATCGGTAAAAGTGAGGTTGCGCTGGAATTGATTCACAGAGGACACCGATTGGTTTCAGATGATGTGGTAGAAATCAAAAAAGTAAGTGATGAGACGCTGATTGGTTCAGCTCCGGATATAACAAGACATTTCATTGAACTGCGAGGCATTGGAATTATTGATGCCAAGACACTCTTTGGTGTAGAAAGTGTAAAAAACACACAGTCGATTGACCTTGTCATTCAGTTGGAAGAGTGGAACAAGGAGCAGGAATATGACCGCATGGGATTGGAAGAGCAGTACATTGAATACCTTGGAAATAAAGTAGTCTGTCATTCGATTCCGATTCGACCGGGACGAAATGTAGCCATTATCTGCGAGTCGGCGGCGGTTAATTACCGACAGAAGAAGATGGGATATAATGCAGCGAGAGAATTGTACAACCGTGTGACGAGTAATAACTTTGGTAAGGCATAGAAAGGACGGATGATATGGCACAGTATTATGTTGGGGTTGATGTGGGAGGAACGACCGTAAAGATGGGAATGTTCTCAGATACCGGAGAACTTTTGGATAAATGGGAAATTCCGACGAGACGAAAAAATAATGGAAAGTATATTCTGTCAGATATTGTAGATAGTATCGAAGAAAAAAGAGAAACCTTTGAGGGGAATATCAAAGGAATCGGTGTTGGTATTCCGGGACCGGTTACTGCTGACGGAACAGTATTAAAATGTGCCAATCTGGGATGGGATGTATTCTCGGTTTCTAACAAACTGGCAAGTTTAACCGGCGTTGGCAATGTAAAAGTTGGAAACGATGCGAATGTAGCTGCGCTTGGCGAGATGTGGAAAGGCGGTGGCAGAGGCTATGACAGTATTGTCATGGTGACACTTGGTACCGGCGTTGGCGGCGGTGTCATTTTACAGGGAAAAATTTTGACCGGCTGTAAAGGTGCCGGTGGAGAAATCGGTCATATGAAAGTTAATATGGATGAAACTCGTGTCTGCGGATGCGGAAACAAAGGCTGTTTGGAACAGTATGCTTCGGCAACCGGAATTGTGAATATGGCAAAAGAAAATGTACCGGAAGGTTCTTACTTAGCAGATAAAAAAGTTACGGCAAAAGCTGTTTTTGATGGTGCCAAAGAGGGCGATGCTTACTGCATGGAAGTGGTTGAGAAATTTGGCAGATATTTAGGCGTTGCATTAAGTAATGTTGCTCATGTGGTAGATCCGGAAGCCTTTGTTATCGGCGGCGGGGGATCAGCAGCAGGACAGATTCTTTTAGATGTAGTAGAAAAATATTATAATGAAAATTCCATGTTTGCCTTGAAAAACAAGAGTTTCCACTTGGCAGAACTTGGCAATGATGCCGGCATTTATGGTGCTGTGCGAATGGTGCTTTTTAAATAGAAGGAGAGAAAAATGATTCGACTGGAACAGGAACCGCTGCGGACTCATACGACATTTCGGATTGGCGGACCGGCAGCGTACTATTTCATACCGGAGCGAGAAGAAGAAATTATTGAGGCACTGGATTTTGCAAAAGAAAAAGGACTTTCTTACTATGTGATTGGAAAGGGAAGTAATATGCTCTTTTCCGATGACGGTTTTGATGGTGTTATCATTGAAATTGGAAAGGGATTGGAAAAAATAGAAATCTCAGATGATGGTGTTGTGACGGCACAGGCTGGTGTTTCGTTAGCTTATATGGCATCTCGATTGGCTTCAAAAGGGTTAAAGGGGTTTGCCTTTGCCGGAGGAATTCCGGGAACATTAGGCGGAGGTGTTGCGATGAATGCCGGTGCCTATGGTGGAGAAATCAAAGATTGTATTGTAAGTGCCAAAATATTGACTAAAGAGGGTGAAAGAATTGTCTTAGATAAAGAGGCATTGCAGCTTTCCTATCGAAACAGTGTGATTCTTCAAAAAGGCTATTTGGTTTTAGAGGCAACATTTTCTTTTGAAAAGGGAAATCCGGCAGAAATTCAGGAAGAAATCAAAGAGTTAAATAAAAGACGCCGCGAAAAACAGCCGTTAGAGTACCCGAGTGCAGGCAGCACATTTAAACGTCCGGAGGGATATTTTGCCGGAAAACTGATTGAAGATGCAGGACTTAGGGGATACCGTGTGGGTGACGCGCAGGTTTCCGAAAAGCATTGCGGCTTTGTGGTAAACCGCGGTGAGGCGACTGCCAAAGATGTGGCGCAGTTAATAAGTGATGTGCAGAATCGTGTGATGGATGAATTTGGCGTTAAGTTAGAGCCGGAAGTCCGCATGATTGGTTTTGAATAATAAGAAAAGGGGGAACTTTGCATGAGATTTGTCATAGTAACCGGGATGAGTGGCTCCGGAAAGAGTTCCGTAATGAAAATATTAGAAGATGATGGATATTTCTGTGTGGATAACCTGCCGTTGTCTTTACTGCCTACGTTGATTCAATTGACGGAGGATTCCAGCGAGGAAATTGAGCGGGTGGCACTTGGCATTGACATCCGTGGCGGATATCGTTCGTTAAAAGAAGCCGCTCATGTACTGGATGATTTAAAAAGCAGAGGTTATACGCTGGAAATTTTATTTTTGGAAGCGTCAACGTCAGTTCTTGTAAAGCGCTATAAAGAGACAAGAAGAATGCATCCGCTGGCACAGGGCGGCCGCATGGATAAAGCAATTGAAGATGAGAGAGCACTTCTTTCCGAACTGAAAAAAAGGGCGGACTACATCATTGATACAACGACACTTTTGATACGTGAATTGAAACAGGAGATTGACCGCATTTTTGTGGAGCATGAGGATTTTTGCAACTTTTATCTCACATTTGTTTCTTTTGGATTTAAGTATGGAATTCCTTCGGATGCCGATTTGGTTTTTGACGTGAGATTTTTACCGAACCCTTTTTATGTGGATGAATTAAAACCACTTACCGGAGATGACAAGCCGGTATACGATTATGTTATGAGTTCACCAAAGGCAGTTGAGTTTAGAAACAAAATGAAAGATATGCTTGATTTTCTGATTCCAAACTACATTGCGGAGGGAAAAACGCAGTTGGTGATTGCAATTGGCTGTACGGGCGGCAAGCATCGTTCCGTGACATTAACCAATGCGATGTATGAGGAGTATGCAAACACGGAATATGGCTGCAAAAAAGAGCATAGAGATATAGAGAAGGACCGGTTAAGATATATATGTCGTTCGCAGGAAAAGTAAAAGAAGAACTGCTTGGGCAAATGGGAAAAGCCAGACATTGCCAGTTAGCAGAACTGGCGGCGTTTTTTGCCGTGTGTGGGCAGATTTACATGAATGAAGAAGGTGAATGTCAGGTTAAGTTTGTGACAGAAAACTTGACAGTTGCGAAGAAATGCTATATGTTAGTTAAGAGAGTCTTTCATATTGTGCCGGATGTGTCCGTAAGCGGACATCATCAATATTCACTTTTTCTATTGGAAGATGAAGATGCAAGGGACTTTATGAAAGCAATTCGAGTGCAGGAATATTCGCCATTTTCGGTGGAGTGTA
>OGYA01001085.1_pt1 | contig 19380 bp, 25 predicted proteins | sample 1576401 | NCBI WGS metagenome assembly OGYA01 (sample SAMEA3541485, study PRJEB24748) | human gut metagenome | biome: human gut; feature: human-associated habitat; material: faeces | place: China | collected 2012 | reverse complement strand
GCTATAATTATCAACTAGGACTTGCAACTAAATTTTTAACTAAAGATATTACGGATTCTGATTTTTTAGAAACATTAAAAGAACAGATAGGAACTCAGGATGTCGATGTTATAGTTGGAGGACCACCATGTCAATCTTTTAGTCTTGCAGGAGTTAGAAAAACTAACGATAAAAAGGATGATTTATTTTCTTATTATTTACAAGTAATAAAAATGCTCCGTCCAAAATATTTTGTAATGGAAAATGTATATGGTATCATAACAAAATATAATGGAAAAATTAAAGAACGTATTCTTCAAGAGATAAATGGTATTATAGATGTAAAAGAATTAGAAAAATATATTGCATTTACTAAAAATCTAATTCAACATTACGTTTTTGAGGATGAGCAAAAAACAGCAAATTATTGTATAAAAAAGTTAGAAATTATTTTAGAAAAAGAGAAGCAAGAATCTTATGTGAGTGATAAATATATGTCATGTATAAAGAAACTTCAAAACAATGAATTAACTTCAGAAGAATATGAATTTATTAAAACAGCACTTTTGAAAGAGAAAAAAAATACTTCTCATAATCTTTTAGATAATTATTTGGATAAGTTAATTGATATTTGGGTTGATGTCTTTCGAAATAATAAAGTGATTTCAGAAAAAGATAGGAATATTGTTCGTGAATCGCTTGCATTAATGAAGCAAAGTGAAAATCTATATAATCAAAAAATGGAGTTAAAAAAATCTATAAATGATGCACATTTAACAAACTCACCGTCAAAATGTCAATTTGATGCAGCTGTAGAAGCTTTGGAAAATGATACAATTATACAAATTTTTAATGATGGATGTAAAACTGTATATGAAAAAATAGAAGACCAAAAGATAAGGAAGGTGATTTTGGAAGTAAAGTTAGCTATCGATATATTATATGAATTAACTATTGATACAATAGAACGTTTAAATAGTATTTTATATAAGCATTTATCCATCAAAAATTCTAGTAAATTAGAAAAAATTTCAAACAAGATCCGTTTATATAATATTAAATCGGAGCAAATTTTACTTGCATCTGATTATGGAGTACCTCAAGATAGACGTAGAGTAATTTTTATAGGATGTCGAAATGATCAGCCTTTAATTACTAATATACCAGCAACTGTTGATTCAGACGAAAGGGTTACAGTAGAAGAAGCTATTGATGATTTAAGAGGCATAAAAAATGGATCTATGCAAACAGAATATAATTCAGAGGTTTATACTAAGGTTATTCTAGGAAAACCATTTCGTACAGTTGATGGTAAAATCACAGATATAAATCATGGAAAAAGTTATATAGATTGGTCTCGAACAGGGCGTTTAAGTATAAATCGTTTTCCAAATAAGAAATGTCCAACATATACTAATATTAATTTTTGGGCAGATGCTAATGAAAAAGATTATAAAGAATATAAATTAGCGAATCATCAAATGTCAAATCAAAGTGAAATAGTTAGACAAAGATATAAATTAATGAGAGAATGTGGTGATTTTGACATTGCAAAGGAGAAATATGCAAATGAACCTTCGATGAAAACAGATAAAAGGGATTATCATTGTCTTCATGCCGATGAACAAAGTCCAACTATAATGACTTTAGGTGATGATTTTTGTCATTATGCAGAAAACAGATCGCTTACAGTTCGAGAAATGGCTCGCTTACAATCATTTGATGATGATTTTGTTTTTCAAGGAAAACGTACCACAGGTGGTGGTCGTCGAAAATTTGAGACTCCACAGTATACACAAGTTGGAAATGCTGTTCCACCTTTGATGGCACGAGCTATTGCAGAAGAAATATTAAAAAATATAAGATAAGATGTTCTATAAATAAGAATCAGAAAATATACTTGAATTGTTTGTTGTAAAAAATATAAATAAGGGGATAAATAGCGGATGATAGTATTTTCTTCATCCGCTATTTTTTAGAAAACATTATTATAATTCAATTTTTTCCATTTCACCAAATAGTTTTGACTTTGCAATAGGTTTGATTCTCCAAGCATTTCCATGGTTTTTACCTTTATATTTTCCTTCTTTAGAAGTATAACCTCGCCAATCATAAGTTATAATTCCAGATTTAATAAGAGATAAAAATGTCATAAATTGAGGCGCTCTTGAAAACTTGATATCAGTATATTCAAATTGAACAATTCCATTATTTTCACGTGTCTTCGCTTTAAGCCAGAGAGTAGCAGGATGCTTAATTGATAATTGTTGTTTTAAGGCGTCAAAAGTCCAAAAAGCTGTTTCAACAACAGAATTTTTTAAAGGATCTGTTTTCATAAGAGAAACTTTAAGGTTATCTTCATCAACATGTAAAAAGAATCCTTGATTGTTTTGAGGATTATCGATAGAACCTATTGTAATATATAGACTACTACAATTAGGGTGTTTGTCGGAATCATAACCATATAGTCTTGTAAATGCTGAAACTCTACTGCGATCATTTGTTTCATATGTTGCAACTTCCGTACCTTCAAAGCAAGGTCGAAGTGTAAACAAAGTGTCAAGAGTTTTTGAATATTTAGTTTTTAGTTCAATAAGACCATCTAGATCTGCACCGGGATTATTATTAGTTGGAACTTTAAGTAAATTCTCTAAAGTATCACCGACGTCTTTTGGGGCAATTTTACCTTCACCTTTTGAATTATTATAAAATCCACCATGAATAATTTCTGCGAGATGAGGCTTGATTTCATTAAATTTTTGAGTTATTGGATCAAGCCCTACGGTAGATTTGATCATTTCTTCAGAAGGTATGTTATGAGTTAAATTTACAATAAATATTGAAGGTGACTCATATATATCAATAGATAAAGAAATATAAAGAAGATCTCCTGAATGGAAAATGCCATTCTGGTATTTTCGTTTTATTGTTTCAATTGAAAAACGTCGGTCACCACGCGAGTTATTTACCCTATAAAATTTTAATTTTACTTTTTTGGTTTCATCTGGTAAAATGAGTGTGCTTGGAAATTCAAGACCGTTGGAACCTCCATTTTCAAGAGTTTCATAATCTACGATATTTGCATGCAATAGCATTTCTCGTAAATATTGATTTGCATCGATATTATTTTTTTCAATCATGGTGGGGGTTAAACGTAATAATACATAATCTGTATTTTGAAATTTTTGGATTTTGTTAATAATGTGCAATTCATCTTCATATGGTGTAAAAATCATAGGGGCCTCCTTTTTGCTAATTATCAGTTCTTATTAGCTGTTGAGTGTGTTTATCAGTTTCAGTTTTTAGTAATTCAGAGAGTTCGATTTCTGAATCTTGAGAAAAACAACACAGAGTATTAATTGTAATGTCGTTACGATGACCAGAAATAATATGTGAAACGATAGCTGAATCCAGAGAATGAATACTTGCTTGTTTAAACTGTGTATTTTTAAAATTCTTTCTAAAAACGAACATATAGTCACATTCTATGAAAGGGAAATGATCACGATATTGACTATTTTCAAAAACTCGATCGAATAATAAGAATACAGATATATTGAAATAACGAGCAAATTTGATAGCAGTTGTAAGTTTAAAATTTTGTTGACCAATAAGGATTTTTGATAGTATATTTCTATCATACTCAAGTTCTTTTGCTGCGTGTTGAATAGACCAATTACGCTGGTTGATTAAGATTTGAATGTTATGGCCAAAGATTTCTTTTTCATTTATCAAATTCATTTGTTCTTACCTCCTTGTATTTCATTATAATATTTTATGAAATATAATCATTGATATATAGACTGCATAATGAGTGGTAAATTGATATATAGACATCATTATAAGAGGGATAATATTTATAAATATAAAATAAATAGAGGTATGTATATGAAAATGTATGTTGGGGTAACAGATTACCAATGGTTTGAATTTTTAAAAGGTAAAAAAGCAGAGGAAGTTAATTTTTGGAGACCAGGAAAACAAATTTTTAAAGCGTTGAATGAGAATGAACTGTTCCTTTTTAAGTTGCATGCACCTCAAAATTATATTGTTGGAGGAGGTCTGTTTGTTAAATATTCTTTTTTGCCTACTTATTTGGCATGGAGCGCATTTGGACAAAATAACGGAACAGATTCTCTACAGAAATTAAATGAAATTATTTTAGGATACCGTTTGAAACATCATATGGAAGAAAAAAATTTCCAAATGGGATGTATAATTTTGAGAAATGTTTTTTACTTTGATAAACAAGATTGGATTCCTGTACCAAAAAGTTTTAGTAAAAATATTGTACAGGGAAAGAGCTATTATACAGAAGAGGAAGAAGGATATAGATTATATAAAATGATAATGGAACGTTTGCACTCTAAATCATATATTAAAGAATTTGCAGATAAACAAAAGTTTTCAAAATCGATGACTAAACAAAGATTAGGTCAAGGAGCATTTCGTATTTCAGTTATGGATGCTTATAAAAGAAGGTGTGCAATTACAGGGGAGAAAACATTACCAGTATTGGAAGCAGCACATATAAAATCATTTGCAGAAAATGGTCCCAATTATGTTAATAATGGATTATTATTAAGAGCGGATTTTCACAAATTGTTTGATAGTGGATATATTACTGTTGATGAAGATTATAGGATTGATGTTAGTAAGAGACTTCATGAAGATTATGGAAATGGAGAGGATTATTATAAATATAATGGGCAAAAATTGTTTATATTACCTGATAAAATAGTAGAAATGCCATCAAAAAATTTTTTAAGATGGCATAATCAAAATGTGTTTTTACAATAAGTAAAATATTTAGTACAATAGAAAAGTGTAAGAATAAAGTAAAATTATTTTAAATATAATGAAGCTTTGATTATAGGAACTTATCATTTATGGTTTAAAGTTCATTAGATACAAATGAAATATGAAAATATTAGGAGAAATACATGATAGAGATACCATTTGAAAGATTGGAAGGATCTGATTTAATTGTTGATACGATTTATAAAGGTGGAAATTTGAAAGGAAAAGCATCTGAAGTTCTTTCAAAATTACTTCCGGGTTGCAGCAATTCTGGTGGATTTAGAAAAGTTATGAGAAAGGATAATAGTGGATTACCTGCGTATGTTGTACTGTATACATCGATGAGCGAATTAGCATGGCCAGATTATTTAGATGAAGAAACGGGTATATTTAGATATTATGGAGATAATAGAACACCAGGAAAGACAATACTAGATACTCCCAGAAAAGGTAATGAATTATTAGAGTTAGTTTTTGAATGTTTAAATAGCAAGGATGGACCAATTCAAAATATACCTCCATTTTTAATATTCAAAAAAGGTGGTACAGGATGGGATGTACAATTTCTTGGTTTAGCAGCACCGGGAAATCCAAGAATTTCTCCAGATAAAGATCTTGTAGCATTTTGGAGAACTATGAATGGACAACGATTTCAGAATTATGAGGCATATTTTACTATTTTAAATACAAGTGAAATAGATAAAGAATGGTTGAGTATGTTAATTTATGATCATGATAATAGTTTGAAGTATGCTCCAGATGTTTGGAAAAGATTTATAAAAAGAGGGAGAAATGGAATTATTCCATTAATCGCAAAGAAACTTCCTAAAATTCCAGATAAATATGACCAATTACAAAGTAATGAAGATGGTCAAAAATGTCTGACAAAAATAAGAAGATATTATAAAAATAATCCATATGGATTTGAAAATTGCGCTAAAGCTATTCTTGAAAAAATGGATGATAAGTTTCAGGATTTTTCTTTGACACGACCATGGAGAGATGGTGGTAGAGATGCATTGGGATATTATGTTATTGGATCAGCTAGTAAGGCAAATAATCCGTTACGTATTGATTGTGCAATGGAAGCAAAATGCTATGCAGAGAATCATGCAGTTGGAGTTAGAGAAATGTCGAGATTAATCTCTAGGATACGATATCGACAATTTGGTGTATTAATAACAACAAGTTATGTTCATAAGCAAGCATATAAGGAAATTATAGAAGATGGACATCCTATATTAGTGATATCTGCGACAGATATTGTGAATATTCTTCGGAGAAATTCCATTTCATCAGAGAATATTGATGAATGGTTGGTTTCGCTAGATGAATTTGATGACAAGGGAGTACAACGTCGAGTGGATACATATTACGGAAAAATAAATTTACATTAACTCGAATTATTCATGATAATAATAAAAATATGATTATTGCAAAAATTAAGTTTGCGATAGTCTTATTTTTTTGTAATAATTTTGATAAAAATTCAGATAATCTGCTATAATTCGACAAAATATTACAATGGGGTATGATACAATTTTTATTGTAATAAATAAAAATAAACTAATTTATATTTGAAATTTATGATAGATTAGAATATAATAAAAGCGAAAATATGTTCGAAAGAGCTAAAATGTAATAATTTGATATTTTAAATATATTTAAGATACTATGCAAAATTTATTACTTATTCTGTATAGAGTTATAAATTTTAATATAAAGAAAGCATCGAATCAGTAAAATTGAAGAGAACACATAATATAAAAATGTTTGGAGGAGATAGATATATATGGATACAAAAATATGTAAAATAGTTTATTTTGATGAAGAATCAATTACTGACTATGTACAAATAGCAACTGGTGGACAAATGGAAAAGACGGAGGAATTATTAAATACCAAAATAATAACGGAGGAGCAGCATGCAAAAGCTGAAGGCAAAATAGGATTTGGAGGAATTATTAAAGCATTGATTGGTTGGGAGACATCAGCAAATGCCGGAATTTCAGGGAGTATAGGATTTAATGGAAATAGAATTGCAAAAAACATCATCAAGAATACAATGTTGACAGATTTTTTGAGAATAATTGAAAAAAATACTTCACTTGAAATAAATGCATCTAAATCCAAAAAAGGGGCTATTAAAAAATTTCAGGGATATAGTATTTCTGTAGAAGAGGATTCTTTATCATATATTGTGATGTTGGCACCTTATTTAGGAATGCTGAAGAGTGAATCATCTATCCCAGCAGGAGAATTTAATTTTGCACTTGAAAAAATAGACACCGCGTTAAGAAATGCAAAGGGCTATTATGAATTTGTTGCTACGAAGGGAAGATCAAAGGTAGTACTTCGATTTAATATTAATTCATTTAGAAATGGTTATAAAATAAATGATCTTTTGAAAATGGATTTAAGTATATATGCGATAAAGGTAGGAAAAACAAGTTTAGAAATGTTAAATATTAACAAAGAATTAGGAACTGATTTTTCAATTGTTAATAAAGATAATCCAGAATATATAGAAAAAGCGGATAAAAGCGAAAATGATGATAAAAATACTAACACGATATTAAATGTATTTGATGTATTATTGGCAGGAGTTGAGGTAAATGACAGATAATATTACAGTATTTATTGGATCTAAAAAAGATTTTAATGATTTTATAAACAAACAAATAGAAGATGATGAAAAGACCATACCATTTATGGAGTTGATTCAACATTATAATGCAAGATTGCGTCCAACAGAATCAGGGGTTAAAGAACATGATTTATCAGATAATATAGTTGTAGATAATTGTATTGTTAGAGCCGATGATTACGGATCTGTTCTTGAACATGTTTTAACGAACTTTGTAAATATAGTGGCTATTAATTACGATATAGAGCATTTGTATATTCATAATCCACCACGTAAGGTGCTGGAATCTTTAGAGTCATTTTATGATGATATACAGTATAAAGGATCTCAATATGTGTCCTTAGATAGAGATAAATTACGAGAAATATATATAAAGCTTTGCAATGATATTTTAGGACAAAAGAATTGCAAGAAAAAAATGATGAGTGGTATGTATCGATTAATCACAAAAAATTCTGACAAACCGGCTGTGCTCATGCTCTATGGTCCATCTGGAGTTGGAAAAACAGAAAGTGCTAAAAGTATTAGTCGTACAATGGGTGGAGAACTTTTAAGGATTCAATTTTCTATGATGCAAAGTAATGAAGCGTACAATTATATTTTTGGTGCAGAACATTCAAAAAATAGTTTAGCTAGAGATATGCTTGCTAGAGAATCAAACGTAATATTAATTGATGAATTTGATAAAGTACATTCAAATTTTTATAATGCATTTTATGAATTGTTTGATGAAGGAATATTTGTGGATACAAATTATAGAGTTGATCTTCGACATACTATTATTATTTTGACTGGAAATTTTGAATCAGAAGAAGATATAAAAAGGACGCTTGGACCAGCAATGTTTTCTCGTATAGGTGCATGCATTCAATTTGAAGATATAACGACTGAACAAAAATGTGATATTATAGATAAATGGTATACAAACATTGTAAATAATTTAGAACATGATGAAAAAATTTTTATTAATAAGACTGATATTTTATCATGGTTTAAAGAAAATGCAGAGCGATACGACAATATTAGAATTTTGAAAACAAAGTTAGAAAATGCGGTGTTTGAAAAATTGACGATGGAATTTATTATGAAATAGACAAATAAAATTGAAGTGCTCTATTTAGAAATGGGAAAATATAAATAAAGATTTAAGCATGAAAATCCTTAAGATCTCAGGGACGTTAAGAAATCAAATGCAGAACTAGTAAATACCATGCTTGATCAGGGAATCGCATTATTAAAAGAGAATGAAAAACAGATCATACATAGTGACCGAGGATGCCATTATCGTTGGACGGGTTGGATCAAAAGAATGGAAAAGTCAGGATTGATCCGATCGATATCTAAAAAAGGATGTTTTCCAGATAATGCAGCCTGTGAAGGATTTTTAGAATACTAAAAAATGAGATGTTTTATGATAGAGACTGTGAAGGTGTAGGTATTCAGGAATTTATATATAAATAAATGCAAAATATCGCTAATAGCGATAAAATATCTTGACATAGAATGTAAAGCTGGGTATAATAAAACTACTTTAACAAAGGTATATCCATCCAGAAGATGTAATGTGAGCAGAAATGCTTGGAAGGTTGGACGACCTTAAATTAAACCCGGGCAATGTCGTAATGATCTAGGAAGAGTAGATGATCTACAGCGATGCCAAGTAAATGCGTTACTGTGATACGAGGTTGTTACGTCTTAAGCGTGTGGATGGAACACGCTTTAATGATAGATTAGTCAGTGATTTGAAAAACTACCTTATTCATAATTCCTTTCTTGGATGGCGTCTTTGTTTACAAAGATGAGAAAGGAGGCAAAAGATATGTTTTGCAGAAAAGTTAAAGCGTTTTTCAAATCTGGTATTGAGAATGTTGTTGCATTTTGTAAGAAATACAAAAGTACAATTGCTAGATTGGCTGGTAAGTTTGTTATCTATGTATGCAAAACAGTTATCGAATATTTATTAGATAACTACTCTTAATACCAACTAATCTATTTTTTTATTTACAGAAATGGAAGAGGATACAATGGGTGAAGCATTAAGATTATTAAGAATATTTAATGGATACAAATCAGCAGAATTAGCAAAAAAACTGGAATTATCACAGAGCTATGTGTCAGAATTGGAAAATGGGAAAAAACAGCCTACGATTGAGGTTTTAGACAAATATGCGAAAGTGTTTGAAATGAAAAAATCAACATTAATGTTATTTGCGGAATCTTTAGAAGGTGAAGAAATAAAAAATGATAAAAAACAAAGAATTGCTCGTGCCGGAATGAAATTGCTTAAAATATTGGAAAAGGTAGGGGAATTTGAAAATGAGTAAAACATACCCTATAGAATTCAGTCCATTGTATAGAATGAGAAATAGAAGAAAGTTGGCCAGAGTACTGAAGCTGGATGAAAAATATTTTAAGCAAAATCATACATACAAATATAATCATTTTTCGGAACCGAAACCTAATGGTACTGGAACTCGAAATTTCACGGTCCCGGAAAAAGAATTAAAAAGTATTCAAAAAAGAATTTATAAATTAATGAGTAGGATAGAAACACCTGAGTGGGTAATATCTGGAAAAAAGAAACATAGTTATATTTCAAATGCCCGAAATCATTGTAGAAATTATAATGTGAAAACAATGGATATTTCACAGTTTTATGATTCGGCAAAAAGAAAATATGTATACAGTATGTTTAAAGAAAAGTTTTTAATGGCAGATGATATCGCTTGGATTATGACAGATCTAGTTATGTGTGGAGGAACGTTACCTACAGGAAGTCCAACGAGCCAACTTGTGGTATACTGGTCTTATAGTGATATGTTTGAAAATATATATGAAATTGCACGAAAATATAAATGTGAGTTTACGTTGTATGTGGATGATATGACTTTTTCATCGAATATTGGTATATCAAAACAGTTGAGAAAAGATGTTGAAGAACTTTTGAATAGTTATTGTTTACATGCAAAGGCAAAAAAAGATCATTACTATCAAAACAATGCGTTTAAGAAAGTGACAGGAGTAGGAATAAAAAAAGGAAAATTGCTTGTACCGAATCAAAAAAGATATGAGATTATTGAAATGTATAAAACTTGCTTGAAGAATAAAGATATAGTTGAGATTGAAAAGCTAAGAGGGTTACTTACTTCTGCCAGACAAATAGAACCCGATATATTTCCAGAAATTTATAGATTTGTAGAAAAATATAAAGATGATTTAAATTTATTGGCGAGAAATCGTTATTATTGCAACATGAGAAAAAGGAAAAAGTTCAGAGGGGAGAACTTAAGTGCCCTGAGACCTTAAGAAATTAATGTTAATATGATGTACCAAGTTTCTTAGATATTGGAAAATTATATAGCATTATGATAGAAGATTGTGCGAAAGAAGGAAAAGAGGCAGATGAACTTATAAAGATATTTACTTCATTTATCAGTGATGAAATATCTGATTTTAATATCGATTTATATTATCAGAATACAGATTATATCGAATGTTCATATAAAGAAGGAAAGCTATTGGCTTAGAAAAAACAACTTTTATTAATTTTAGATAAATCTTTTTCATTCATCTGACATCTAAAGGTGGTTACGTGGCTTGAAATTTTCATAGCCATCTAAACTCTTGCTACACTCTCTTTTCTATGATTCTCTGGTCACTATTCGATGTAATTTCGTATGGGAACTGCTTTTCCGTTGATAAGAAAATTCTCCTGTCTAAAAGCTTCTAAAATCTGGAGCGACATAGGTTCCAAAATACCTTTATTTTTATCTTCCAACAATAAATCTATTTTTTCAAAAATATCTTTTGTTCTTAAACTTTCTAATTGGCTCTGTAAGTTTAATCTCTGTTCTTCCGTCAGGACCGTATCTGATACTGCTGTATTACGCAGTAAATTAATACAAACAATTAATATTTCTGTGCTTTGTTTTGCTTGAATAACTACGTCTTCTATTTCTTGCGCTGACATCAATATTTTTTCATGATTATCCTCTTCTACTTCTTTCTCCGGAACCAAATCACATTTTGCTACCAACTGCTTTTTTTTAAATTCTTGTGCCTCTTTTATCAATCTTAGCGCTTTTGGATCTTCTCCCTTAAGAGCTGCTTTGACACCAAAAAAAATATTTCCCGCATTTTGAACAAGCATCTTAGATTTTTCTTTTGCTACAGGTACTGTTTTTTCTTCCATCCATACTTCAAAATGTTGATATCCAATTCTTAGTAATTGCTCCATTGCTTCTTGGGAAATTGGAACAATAATTTCCTCCCAGACAATCTGCTTCCAGGTTCTCCCTTCGCAGGACAATTCCTTTCCTCGTCGGATCACTTCATCATCTGTAGCTTCAATAATATCCAGCGGTCCATCCATATTATTATTTTCTGTAAATTGAAGTGCTACTCTTGAACCATCTTTGTTTACCTTGGTATTCTGATGATTACCTTTTTTTCGAATAACCTTATACAATTTTTCTTCGATAACTTTTTCTTTTTGATCCATAGATATTTGCTCCTATAAAATAATATTCAATAATGGATAAAAGCTCTTCATTAACGCCAACTACTCAGTGATTTCTACATCTTGGCTATTTTCATTGTTTAACGCCTCTTTTTGCAACTCTTCAATTTCTCGAATAAATATTTTCCATTGTTTCTCAATCTTGTAAGTATTTGATTTTAAAGGCTCATCTGCGTCATATATAATTGCTAGAATCCAATCATGTACAGTATAGTAAAATTCTTGAACGCGGCTTGCATTAATAGTTACACCTATTCGGTCTATTACTGATAAGCGTATCATATAACAAACAAGTTCAAAATATATGATAAAATCTCGACCTTTTACTATTCTAAGGGGTTTTTTGGATTCATTCAAAAAATGAGAATACCAATTTCGTGTTTCCGATAATCTAGCCATAAATTTATAACTCGTAACTTTCAGCAGGGGCATAATTCCACATGCATATTTTCTATGGTAACTAAAAAAATATTTTTTACAAAGTGAATAGACTGCTGCCATATAATCCCCTACATTGCCTTTTCGAGATTCTGGATATTTATTCTGTATTTCCTGTTTTACTGCTTGTAATTGATGCTTATCGGCTTCATATAGTCCCTCAACAACGTGAAGCAACAGTGTCATTTTATGGTTTGTTATTACATGATCATACGCTTTAGATAAAAGACACTGAAACGAATATATCGGATACAAACTTATTTTTCGTAACTCTCTTATCATTTGCTCATTTAATGTCGTTTCATCAATATCACAAATAACCAAATTATCTTTTAAAAAATTATTACTTGTTTCATATTTAGCCGCTCGTTTTGATATATCCATTTCATTCCCATTTATATTAAGCGATTCTATAAAAGGAAATGATCCTAAATAAAAAAAGATCAAATTTTCCAAATCTGAAAGGAGTTCCCTTGTTTTTTCTTCTCCTGACTTTCCACTTATTTGTATAATCAATTCTTGCTGTCTACTTTCCAATTCAACTTTGCAATTATCGATTTTAACCATAAACTTTTGAATCGGATGTTTGTTAATTACTTTCGATTTATATTTTGCTAAAACCCGAGTCATAACTTATCCTCCTACCCTATCTCCAAATACCGTTCATGCCTTTATTACAATCAGTTTACCACGTTCACATTGAACATGCATCATATTGTTTGTGATTTCTCAAAATGTCTATGATATGATTTTACTTGTATGCCAGAATTAGAAGAAAGATCGCCACTATTAAAAATTATTTTGATTTTTCTATTGCTATTAAGTGATAATGTGTTTAAAATATTCATACAGAGCTCCTTTGTGTGTATTTGTTAAGATTGGACACTTTAATTTTACCACAAATGGATGCTCTTTTTTAATAATTAAGGTCCCGTAGCACTTAAGAAATCAGTTTATAAAGTAAAATGGTAAATTAATCAGAATAAAACGAAAAATTCTAAACAAAATACCCATTTAAATTATATTCGTTGTAAAAGACATCTAAATAAAAATACAGAAAAGTCATTGTAATATTTACAGTGGCTTTTTCATTGTGGTAGAAATCTAATTGTGATAAAATATCATAAAGATGAACGGCATGGAAGTAAGGAGTGAAAGAATATGATGTATCCATATATGACATTAAATGATGATACAGAAATTACGCATTCAGAGATGTATCCAGATGGAAAAGTAAAAGTATATATTGAAACATCAGATGAAACAGGGGAATTTCATGATGCTATTTGTTGGTTGCCAGATTATACATGGGAAGTTCACGGTTATTCAGAGTCAGAGATGATGTATTTTAAGCAACTTATTCGAGACAATGCACATTTAATTATAGAATTTTCTCAAGAAGGAGGAATTCTGAATGCCGCAAATATTTAGAGTTGGGCCATATAGTATTATTTTTGATCGAATGAAAATAATCCATTCATTATTTTAGGTCTCAGGGACATTAAGAAATCCAAACCAAACGATAGTTTGAAAATATTAAAATTTCCAGAAATATCAGATGAGTGGTTAGACCTTATTGCACAATGTAGAAACGGAAAAACACATAATTATGATATTGTAGAAGGACCTATGGCAGATGATACAGTATGGAATTATGTAAATGATTTTCTTACAGGACGAATTAGTAGGAAACAATTTTGGGTATTAGCAGAATTTAAACATCCAACACATCAGATCAGTTTTCATACCTTGTCAGCACTTGATTGTTTGACATATAAAAAGAGTGAGGTAGTTTATGACAGAAAAAGAAAGAAATGATTATTTTTATGTTTGCTCATTGATAGAATATATAGCACGGGAAACCAAGAATCATAGAGGATATATTGTCAAATGTATTGGACAGGAAGGAATTGAGAATTTATTATATGATGCAGAAGTCAATCATTGCTTAAGTTTTGAACAGGTATGTGATGAAGTTGTAGAAGTATATAAGATAAAAGAAGGCAAATTTGACACGATTTTAGAATGTCAATATGATGTACCAAGTTTCTTAGATATTGGAAAATTATATAGTATTATGATAGAAGATTGTGCGAAAGAAGGAAAAGAGGCAGAGGAACTTATAAAGATATTTACTTCATTTATCAGTGATGAAATATCTGATTTTAATACCGATTTATATTATCAGAATCCAGATTATATCGAGTGTTCATATAAAGAAGGACAGCTGTTGGCTTAAAAAGTTGAAAAGGAGAAATAATAGATGCATCATAACTTAGATATACATCCGATACCAGAAAAGGTTCTTTACATAAACGAGATGGATTTTTGGAACCAAATTACTATGAGTTAAAAGAACAAATAAAAAAAGCAGCTTCAGGAAAAACAATTGCACAAGGTGTATTTTACCAGATGATAATGTAAGAATATATGTACCAATGGATTTAAATGCAGATAAAATCATGTGGAGATTATATAGAATTTACATGGCACTTGATGATCCAGATTATCACAATGAAACTGAATTCAGTACAGCAGTTGGAATTATTGTTGCACAACTTGAAATTTATGATCAAGTGTGGGTTGTAAGAGATGCGGCTTAAAAAGTTTAAGATCCCTGAGACATTAAGAAATCAGTTTACAAAGTAAAATGATAAATTAATTAGAATTAACCAGAAAATTTTAAACAAAATAATCATTTAATTTACGCAAATTTAAGTTTCCTGAGACATTATAAAAAATCATTTAAGAAAACTATTGACGACAGAGTTGGTCGATGGTGTATGGTTAATGAAGAAGGGAGCAGATGAAGATGCAGAAAAAAGAAGTTGAAAAATTATTGGGACTTAAGAAATCATATATTGATTACCTTATAAGGGAAAAATGGGTATTGCCTCAAAAGAAGGGACAGTTTTACAACTTTTCAGAAGAAGACATAGAAAGAATAAAATTATTGAGGGTTTTAAAAAGCCTACATGTTTCAGAAAAAGATGTAAAAAGATGGAATAAACAGGAAGTCAGATTTGATGATATTCTGGCAGTAACAGAAACAAAATTGAATGACGAAGTAAAAAAGCTTCTTGGTGCATTAGAAATGATTCAAGAACTAAGAACCTGTTGTACAACATCACAGACGATACCAGTAGATTATTACTGGGAAAAAATTCGATTCAGTAAAGATAAAGACTCTAAAGAATTTATGGGAAAATTTGAACTGGAAGATATTAGTGACTGGGCGGAACTTTACGTAAATACAGAAAGAATAGTGAAATGTCCATATTGCAGGAAAGAGAACAGTATAGATGTTAAGGAATACATTTATGATGAAACTATGGAAGAAAAATCATGTGGAATTGAAAAATATTCATATTTTGAAGTTGATGATTGTAGGTGTCATTCTTGTGGGAAAGAATTTGTGTCAAAGGGATATATATGTGAATATCCAATAGGAGTTTACGATTCACATGAAATTAAAACGATAAAAAATGAGGAGGCTGAATAGATGGCAAGATTAACAAAATTGAATAGACAGAAAATTTTAGATCAGAATGAAGGATTCACAGTTAATACGTCATATGATTCCAGAAATAGTAGTTATGACCGTCAATATATGGTAAAAGGTGGAAAATTGTATATACAGGAATCTGGAAAGACTTCTTGGGCAGATAGTAGATATAATAAAGAATGGATCGCTACAGATAAAGAAACTCACAGATTCTTATATGATAACCAGTGGAGAATGAATACTGGTGGAATAGATTAAGAAAGACCTCTGAGAGATTAAGAAATCAGTTTATAAAATAAATTGTACCAATAAGAAGAATTGTTCGAAAAATTATAAACAAAACACCCATTTAAATTATATTCGTTGTAAAAGACATCCAAATAAAAATACAGAAAAGTCATTGTAATATTTACAGTGGCTTTTTCATTGTAGAAAATATATGAATATGCTAGAATAGCATTAAAAGAAAATTAAACACGTATACAATAGAAATAATATAATGTTAAAATATATGGAGGTGAAATAGGTGGATCAATTTATTTCGAAAGAAGTATTAGATATTTTATCATATCATTCAACATTAGGAAGAAGTTTAAAGCAGATTTCACTTCGAAAAACACCATTACCGATAATTTTAGATGATATAGAAAAATATAGGGCAAGCTATATAGATACAATATTTCAAGAAAATCTTATTGGATCTCGTTTTAAAAGTGAAGATTCTATTAAAAGGAAGTATGAAAAGACTCTTAAAACAGGTGGAGGGTTTAAACAATGTTTTAATGACATATTAGGATTTCGTCTAAAATTTGAAGAATACCCTCGTGAATATCCGGCTTATTTTCGTGTAGTAGATTTACGAAACGGAAAGAAGACAGATGACGGATATAGAGCAATTCATTTATATTATCAAAGAGATAATATGGCATATCCAATAGAAATACAACTTTGGTGCGGAAAGGATTATTTATTTAATATATGGAGTCATCAATATGTATATAAATATAAAAATCCAGAAATAGGGTACCAATTGTATAGAAAATATGTAGATGGAAAAATAAAGAATAAAGAAGAATTTTTGAAAAATTTGAAAGAAATGGAGGAAAAAAGAAATGATTGGTAAATCAATATATGTAGTAGCGAAAATTTTTGATCAACAAGGATGTATAGCATATAGATGCAAAACACTTAATGAGGCAAGATGTTTGCCAGGAACTTTAGAAGCATTAAGAGCTGAAGGAGTACAGATTGTTATTTTAGATGATCCGGATATATATTCAGAATATGCACCTTATGAGTATATTGAAGATATGAAAGAATTCATAGATAAGGTTAATATGTTAAATAAGATTCCAGCAGCATAAAATGCAAGTCATAAATTTTATTTTATACAAATTAAAAAGTAATTTGATGAGAGACGACATTGAGATTTAGTATCAATGTTGTTCCGGCATATATAGTAAATGATGGCAAGCAGACACCAATGCGTGGTCATCCGGTATTTATTGCCCAGCATGCAACGGCAACATGTTGCAGAGAGTGCATCCGGAAGTGGCATAAAATGCAACCGGGAAAAGAACTAAGCCAAGTACAGCAGGGATATCTTGTAGATGTAATTATGACATGGATTCAAAAAGAAATGAAGAGGAACTAGTGCAGATATTTTTTGATGCAGATGCCTGTCCAGAGGTAGGTATTGTTGAAATAATTGCAAAAGAGCATAATGTTGTTATATGATACGAATCATGTCTTGTCATCAGATTATAGTGAAGTTATTGTTGTTGGTGCAGGAGCAGATGCAGTAGATTATAAATTTTTTGCATTACTTTTCTACAAAACATAGTTTTATGGAGCAAAAGGGTAGACTATATTAGACAGTCTACCCTTGGATTTAATGATCTCCGTAATGAATCTGCAAGAAAGAATATAAATATTTTCTTCATCAATTCGATAAATAAGACGATCTTTGAAATTCTTAAGGTCCCAGGGACATTAAGAAATCTATCTCTGTAAGGTGTGCGTCCGATCATTGCAATGGGATTGTGATATGAAAATTCATATAAAAGAAAATCAATATCGTTAGATCAGACATATTATGAATTGGATAGAGTATATGGAGAAATCTATATGCTCTATTTTTTGATAAAAAATATAATTAAGGTCCCAAGGACATTAAGAAATCAGTTTACAAAGTAAAATGATAAATTAATTAGAATTAACCAGAAAATTCTAAACAAAATATTCATTTAATTTATAATAGGTGTTAATTTGTCATACAGATATATTCCCCAAAATGTAAATGGCAATATAGAATAAGTTCAAGGAATGGTGATATAAAAGCTGTTGGAAAACGGAAAGATAAAATTAGTATTGCTATTGTGCGGACATTTGCATATAATAAAAATAGATGGAAAAACTACTCACGAAAGGAGATGTTTTATATGGCTACAAAATCAGCAAATTTATATGCAAGGATTGAACCAGAAGTCAAAGAAAAAGCAGAAAGTATTTTGTCTGCACTTGGTATTCCTGCTTCTAGTGCTATCAATATGTTTTATAAACAGATTATCTTACAGAGAGGACTTCCATTTGAAGTAAAAATACCATCCGCTAGACCTGTTGATATCAGCACATTATCAGAAGTAGAATTCAATGAAGAATTGGAGAAAGGATATGCAGATATACATGATAGACGGACAAAAAATGCGAAGAAAGCTTTTGCTGATATTCGCAAGGATTATGGCTTATGATATATGAAGTAGAAGTATCTGAACAGGCAGACCGTGATTTGAGAGAAATTTTTGAATATATTGCTTTTGAATTACAATCACCAGAAAATGCAATCGGACAACTTGATCGTCTAGAAGAACAGATATTAAGTCTTGATGCGATGCCGAAGTGTTATCGAAAATATGAAAAAGAACCATGGAAAAGTCGTGAACTTCATATATTACCAGTAGATAATTATGTGATACTATATATTCCAAATAGTGATAAAAAAGTTGTAACAATACTTAGAGTAATGTATGCTGGACGGGACATAGACAATCAGTTGAATTTCCATACAAAGCAATAAAGAATAAAGAATACAATTTAAAGCAGGGGAGTTACGGATAAGTGATAAGTCTTGCGAGATATTTGGAAGTTGATCATTTTGCAGAAGGGGAAAGCCCGGATCCGCCGTTTATCTGTTATCTGCTTCCCGGCAGTGATAATTTTTCGGCAGACGGGCGGGTATACTTCCGGATCAGTGAAGTAAGGATAGAGCTTTACACGGACCGGAAGGATCCAGTGGCAGAAGCTCTGGTGGAAACAGTTCTGGATGATGCCGGGATTTTTTATAATAAATCGGAGGTCTGGAACTTGCACTGATTCCGGAGAGTTTCCGGACGGATGTGCGTCATATCCGCCACACAGGAGGATTTTGACAGGTTCTAATCTGATGAAATGTGATGACAGGATAAGCGAAAAAAGATATAATGATTTCATGAA
>OGYA01001068.1_pt1 | contig 19558 bp, 17 predicted proteins | sample 1576401 | NCBI WGS metagenome assembly OGYA01 (sample SAMEA3541485, study PRJEB24748) | human gut metagenome | biome: human gut; feature: human-associated habitat; material: faeces | place: China | collected 2012 | reverse complement strand
ACTCCAGAAGGCCGCCCAAATCCCCCCCCGGCGCCACATGGTACAGGGTTGCTCCTTCCGGCACCTCCAGCTTCTTTTCCGTGTCTACACCGTAACCATATATCCGCAGAACAATCACGTCCCTGTAACCTCTGTCCAGAAGCACATCCACCGGCACATTATTAATTCCGCCGCCGTCCATATAATACTTGCCGCCCAGCCGCTCCTGACGGAAGCCCAGCAGATAGGCGCTGGCCATAAGCAGGTCCGCTATTCCTCCCTCAGGAGCCTCCTTCACATCGGCAATAAGGGGATGCCGGTCAGAAATGGAGTAGGTTACCACATAGAGCTCCCTGTCAGAATTTCGTATCTTTTCCTCGTCCACCACATCCTCAATCAAAGCCCTGAGGGGAGCAATATCAAAGCCGCCGTCCCTCAGAACCCGTATGGCCCCGGCTATAAGTTCCCCCACATTAAGGGGCGCCAGACTGGAAATATTCTTAAGGCTGAATTTTGTCAGACGTTCCATAAGTTCATCATCCACATCCATGACCCTGGAGTAACTGATATTCTCCCAGATGCGCTCTGCCTTTTCAAAATCATCCATGCAAATAAGGGCACCGTTCAAGGCGCCCACCGAAGTACCCGCGGCGCCCTTTATCCTGATGCCCGCTTCCCTGAGGGCACGCCAGGCGCCTATCTGATAAGCGCCTTTTGCCCCTCCGCCCTCCAGGACAATTCCATATTCCTTACTCAAATCCAGCTGCAGCTTAATGATGTCCACCTGCCCTTTCCCGTCTGCCCAGAATAAATGCCAAAGGACGTATAAGAATAAGCGTGAGGAATGATACGGCCACGAACACTGCCAGCTGCGCCTCCATGGGCAGCCCTGCCAGAGCTGCCGCAAATCCGCCTATGGCCCCTGCGGCAAACCACAGGGAAGTCAGACATCCGAAAGCCAGCTCCACTCCCAGAAAAATCAAAAATGATACAAGCCATCCAACTGATAACATATGCACCTTCTCCTTCCTGCGGACAGATATGGCCAAAAGTCCTTTCCTTATGCTGTCTCCGCCGGGACGCTGCAGCTTCTTCTCTGTCTGGCTGTCTCAAACATAAGAACGGAAGCAGCAATTGCAGCGTTCAGGGATTCCACCTTTCCCTCCATGGGAATCTTCACCAGGCAGTCTGCCAGCGAGGTGGTTTCCTCCGTAAGACCATTGGCCTCATTTCCAATTAAAAAGCCCACATTGTCAGTATAATCTTCCTGGTCATAATTATTCATACCTTTCAGATGGGCCGCAAAAAGACGCACTCCCCTGTTTTTCATGAGCAGGCAGGCATCCTGCAGGTCATCTGCATACACAAAGGGCATCCTGAATATGGATCCCATCGTGGATCGTATCACTTTTGGATTATATATATCTGCCGTATCATGATTCATAACAATGCCGGTGATACCAGCGCCCTCTCCTGCCCTGATTATGGTACCAAGGTTTCCGGGGTCCTGTATCGTCTCCAGTACCATGATGGCCAGAGACCTGCCGTCTGGTGCTGGTTTTACAATGTCATCCATGGTATAGCGCTTCTGCCTCACCACGGCCAGCACTCCCTGGGGCGTCTGCGTATCTGCCATAACATTCATGACCACATCGCTGACTGTCTCCGGCCGGAACCGCCCCATCCATTTCCTGTTATCCGCGTCCCCTGCAAAGTTCTCCGTAACATACAGGGCATCCACATCCTCCGGGTTCAGCTCCCTGCACATTCTGAGGCCTTCCACCACATACATGCCCTCTTCCCGCCGGGCCTTTGCTTTGCTTCTCAGGCTCACAACACGCTTTACCTGCTTGTTTGATGTACTGTTAATCATCCGTATTCATTCTCCTGACACTGCTTATTTGATGCCTTCCAGTTCCTCCAGCCACACCCTGCCCGATGCGTCGCTGGGCATCCTCAAATCCCCTCTGGGGGAAACCGCCACAGAACCCACCTTAGGCCCGTCCGGAAGGCAGGAACGCTTAAACTGCTGGCTGAAGAAACGTCTGTAGAACACGTTCAGCCATTTAAGGATCGTCTCCCTGTCATACTGAGACTTAAACGCCTGGATTGCCAGACGGTAAATCTTGGACGGGGCATATCCGTATCTGAGTATATAGTAAAGATAAAAGTCATGAAGCTCATAAGGCCCCACCAAATCCTCTGTTTTCTGTGAAATCTGGCCGTCCTCCGGGGGCAGAAGTTCAGGGCTCACAGGTGTATCCAGCACATCAAGGAGCACATCCGCCAGCTCCTTTTCATTGCATGTATCCGCATAGTAGCGGACCAGATGACGGACCAGGGTCTTGGGAACCGACCCATTGACACCATACATGGACATGTGGTCGCCGTTATAGGTAGCCCATCCCAGGGCAAGCTCCGACATGTCTCCGGTCCCGATTACCAGGCCTCCCACCTCATTGGCGATATCCATGAGAACCTGGGTTCTTTCTCTGGCCTGGCTGTTCTCATAGGTCACATCATGTTTGTCCATATCATGGCCGATATCTTCAAAATGGCGTGTCACCGCCTCCCTGATATTAATTTCGCGGAGTTTTGCCCCCACCTTTCCGGCCAGGGTGCAGGCATTATTATAAGTCCTGTCTGTGGTCCCGAAGCAGGGCATGGTTATGCAATGTATGCCGGACCTGGGGATCCTGAGGCTGTCAAAAGCCCTCACAGTTACCAGCAGAGCCAGCGTGGAGTCAAGCCCTCCCGACAGTCCTATCACTGCTTCATGGCATCCCGTGTGCTCCAGACGCTTCTTAAGACCCATGGCCTGAATGGATAGTATCTCCTCACACCGCCTGTTTCTCTGTCTCTCATCCCTGGGCACAAAGGGAGCCGGGTCCACGTACCGGAGCACATCACCGCCCGGCTGCGTGGAACCATGGGTCTGGGTATCCTGACTCCCTGCGCTGTCCTCCGAAACCGCATCAAAGCTGAACTCCACGGTCAGATACCCGCCTTCCTCCCTGGCTGCTGCCGGGTCCGGGAATGTGCTCATGCGCCTGCGCTCACTGTCCAGGCGTTCCAAATCCATATCAGCACATATGCTCTCGTTGATAAACCGTCTGGACTCCACCAGACAGGTCCCGTTTTCAGCTATAATATTCTGGCCGCCAAACACCAAATCCTGGGTGGATTCCCCCTCCCCCGCATTGGCATAGACATACCCGCACACCAGCCTGGCTGACTGGCTGCATATCAGATCATGGCGGTACATGTCCTTGCCTGTGGTCTCATCGCTGGCAGAGCAGTTTACCACCACCGTGGCCCCGGCCAGGGCATGTCTGATGCTGGGCGGGCATGGCACCCACACGTCCTCGCATATTTCAGCTGCCACCGTAAGTTCCGGCATGGTATTGCACCTGAATAAAAGGTTGGTGCCCATGGGGACCTTCTCTCCGTTCCAGCAGGTCATCACCGGCCGTTCATTGCCCGGGCAAAAATTCCTGGCCTCATAAAACTCCGAATAATTGGGCAGGTTCCGCTTGGGCACTACGCCTATAAGTCTGCCCTTTTGGATGGCTGCCGCTGCATTGTAGAGCTTCCCGTCCCGCTCCCAGGGAAGCCCCAAAAACACCAGGATGTCCTTTCCGTCCGTAAACCGGACAATACGGCCCAGCTCTTCCTTCGCCCTTCTCAGCAGGGCCTTCTGACCAAACAGGTCCGCACATGTATACGCGGTAAGGCAAAGCTCCGGAAACACCATAAGCTTCACTCCCCTGCTGTATCCCTGACCAATCAAGTCCATAATCTGCTGTGCGTTATATTGTGGGTCAGCCACCCTGACCTTTGGCGTGGCAGCTGCTACCCTTAAAAATCCATCTTTCATGTCTGGCCTCCATTGAAAATAATTGTTTTGATTTAATATACCACAGATTGACAGAAAAATATAGGGAGGAATTGGGCCAGATAGGTACATGAACCAGGGAAGAGTTTGGGGAAAACTCCCCATTTACATCCCCTCAATTCTATTATACAATCATAAAAACAAATAAAATACAGGAGTTGTTTCTATGATGATAAATGAATTTTCCAGAACTGAGATGCTCATAGGCACTGAGGGGATGAATAAGCTTAAGAACTCCACAGTGGCTGTATTCGGAGTCGGAGGGGTTGGGTCCCATGCAGCGGAGGCCCTGGCCAGGTGCGGGGTGGGGCGCCTGATTCTTGTGGACAATGATACGGTTTCCCTCACCAACATTAACCGGCAGAGTATTGCGCTCCACAGTACCATGGGGCAGTTTAAGACCCGGGTCATGAAGGACAAAATTGCTGACATCTGTCCCGGCACACAGGTTATTACCTTTGAGGAATTTGTGCTTCCCGATAATATAGAAAGCCTTTTTGAACGTATGAAGCACCAGATGGGACAGGGCAGCTCTGTGGATTATATCCTGGATGCCATAGATACCGTGACAGCCAAACTTGCCCTGGCAGGCTTTGCCGCCTCCCACGCTGTCCCTGTGATCGCTTCCATGGGTACCGGCAACAAGCTTCACCCGGAACTCTTTCGTATATCCGATATCTCCCAGACCTCTGTATGCCCCCTCTGCAAGGTAATGCGCAGGGAACTAAAAGCCAGGAACATCAGGGAACTAAAGGTCTGCTGGTCGCCGGAACAGCCTCTTACCCCCGGACAGACAGCGGAGGATACCGGGTGCCGCCGCGCCACTCCCGGAAGCATTTCTTTTGTACCGCCTGTGGCCGGACTTGTTATTGCAGGAGAAATCATAAGGGATATCTGCGGGCTGGCTTAGCCGCAGATATCCCTCTTCGTTTTATAATGATTCATACCGGCCCTATTCCAGGGGCGCCCGGTAAAACCTGCCTACAAACTGCTGTGTCCTCAGCACATTGATAATGATATGTTCATCTGCTTCCTGCATGATGTGGATGGCGTTGTTTACCTCATAGGCTGATATGACTGTATTTAAAAGGTACATTTTCTTTTTGCTGTACCCTCCCATAGCTTCCACACAGGACATTCCATGGCGGAAATGGCTGATATAGGCGTCCACCACCTGCTGCCCCTTCATGGTGGTTGCCTGAAGGGTAACCAGCTCATAGCGGTGGTGGAAGGCGGAAATCATGCGTGTGGAGATGAACTGGAAGATAATGGAGTATCCCGCGTGCTTCCAGCCGAAAATGGCGCCGTAAAAGCAGTACATAACAGCATTTCCAAAAAACACATAGGACCAGATGGAGTGCCCGGTGCGGTTGGATACAAACAGGGCTATAAAGTCCGTGCCTCCGGTGGACGCGTTTCCCCTGAGAGCAATGACGATTGCACTTCCAAAGATGACGCCGCCAAAAATAACATTCAGCACCTCATCTGTAAAGATGGGGCTGAAGTTGAATATCTGCAGAAAAATACTGCTTAAGAATACCTGGACCAGGGAAAATATGGTAAAACGGAAGCTGATTCCCTTGCAGCACAGGACTGCCACCGGAATATTCAGCATAATCATGGTGACCTGCATGGGAATATTAAGCCCGTTCAATTCCCCCAGCCGTTCCACAAGCATGGCCATGCCTGTAAATCCACCGGATATGATACCGGCCGGCCGCACAAAAACCTGCAGTGCATAGGACTGGATGAGGGCGGATACAAACACCGCAGCCACTGTGATACCGGTTCTTACCCGCCTGTCTTTCTTCCATTGATTGATAAAAGCTGAGATTCTCAGAATCTGTCCCATAGGAAAATTCGCTCCTGTTTCATTTAGTTATCATATCACATAATTATCCTTCATGCTTTTTTGCCACTGTACCAAATCCTCCAGCGTATATTTATCCACCACTCCGCTGATGGCCTCATCCAGCTCGCGCCACAGACGCAGGGTCACACAGTCCATCTGCCTGGTACAGGGGTTTTTATCTCCGCTTAAGCAGTCCACCGGAGCCAGGCTTCCTTCTGTGATTCTCAAAATAGAACCCACTGTATAGTCCGATGACGGTCTGGCCAGATAATAACCCCCCTGATTTCCCCTGATGCTGCGCACAAATCCGGCTCTGGATAAGATAGAGATAATCTGCTCCAGATATTTGCCGGATATCCCCTGCCGGTTGGCTATGTCCTTTATTTTAACGGGCTCGCCGTCTCCGTGGATGGCTAAATCCACCATAGTGCGGAGAGCATAACGGCCTTTTGTCGATACAAGCATGTATGTTCACGTCCTTTGTCTTAAATTTTATCCTGCCATGAGTATATCATACTATTCCTGTAGGAAATATGTCAATAGTAAGTTATCTTCCCTGCCATGTCTGCCTAAATGCTTTATGAATAGAGTGCACTATTTTCGGGAAAATAATATGGAAACTGAGAAAAATTGCAGGTCCGATTCCATAAGGCCGGCCTGCTGACGATTGAGAACGGAGGATTTTCATGAAGAATGAACCGGTATTCCTGACTGACAAAAACCACAATATCGTATTGGAGGCCCTTTCACCGGCTCCCAATGCAGCTCTCCCTGATTCCTGCAAACCCTTTGAAATCCTGGAGCCCGCAGCCACTGAGGGCGCAGCGGAAAAACATCTTCCGGTAGTGGAACAGGACGGACTCCATGTAACAGTCAAGGTTGGAAACATTTTCCATCCCATGGGTCAGGAACACAGCATCGGATGGGTGTGCCTTGTGACAAAAGCCGGCTGTGTCATGCGTGTTCCCCTGACCCCTGACTGCGAACCAGTGGCATCCTTCACCCTGGAAGAAGGGGACGCTCCTGCTGCTGCTTACGCTTACTGTAATCTTCACGGACTGTGGAAAAAATCAATCTGATTCCTTCCGGCAAAACACTCCTCAAACAGCCCCGGATGACAGTTTTTATACCCGCTGCCATTACCGGGGCAGAATGCCGAAAGCATCCGGACAAAAAAATGAGAGCCGCCCTTCCCCCACAGAAGGCAGCTCTCAGTCACGATCAAAAACCGTCACACTATTAGTTTATCTGGCATCCCCATACCAAACAAAAACCCGTAAGGCACTCCTTTGTGCTTCTTACATGGACACTATACCACCGCTCCCATGATTTGTCAATCATTTTTGTGCATATTAGTGAATTCCTTTCCCCTATATACAAGTTTTTATATAAATTTCTCCCATCCGTCCGCAGACCAAAGACAAATGTCTTCTGTATATTTATCTTTCATCGGTACATACTAACTTAAGCCATAATTTTTATCTGAAGTCACACAGAAAGGAAGAAACCATGGAATTTTCCCAAAATTTAAAAGACAACATTACTTACCTTCACAAGAAGCTGAATGTAGAGACGAATTTTGACGTGGTTTACCGCGTAGTCCACATCGGCGGCCGGGAAGCATGTCTTTATTTCATAGATGGTTTTACAAAGGATGAATCCCTGTTGAAAATTCTGCAGGTGTTCTCCACCATCAAACCGGAGGATATGCCAAAGGACGCCCACGGCTTCTCCAAACAGTATGTTCCATACGGAGAGATCGGACTGCTTTCCAATGACCAGGATATGACCGTTCAGCTGCTGTCCGGTGTATCCTGCCTCTTTATTGACGGTTATGATAAATGTATTACGATTGACTGCCGCACCTATCCTTCCCGCGGTGTCAGCGAACCGGAAAAGGATAAAGTCATGCGGGGCTCCAGAGATGGCTTTGTGGAAACCCTGATTTTTAATACGGCCCTGATTCGGCGGAGAATCCGCGATCCCAGGCTTACCGTGGAAATAACATCTGCCGGAGAGAGCTCCCACACTGACATTGCCATCTGTTATATGGAAAACAGGGTTGATAAGCAGCTCCTGGATAAAATCAAGAAACGGATTCAGAATCTGAAGGTAGATGCGCTGACCATGAATCAGGAAAGCCTGGCAGAGTGTCTCTTTCCCTATAAATGGTTCAATCCATTCCCGAAATTTAAATTTTCAGAACGGCCGGACACAGCTGCCGCCTCAATTTTGGAAGGAAATATCATCATCCTGGTAGACAACTCTCCTTCTGCCATGATACTTCCCTCCTCTGTCTTTGATATCATTGAGGAGGCAGATGATTACTACTTTCCTCCTATTACAGGCACTTACCTCCGTCTGTCCAGGATGACCATATCCCTGCTGTCCCTGCTTCTAACCCCTACATGGCTTCTGTTCATGCAGAATACGGAGCTCATACCGGACTGGCTGGCATTTATTCGGCTTTCGGACCCGCTTAATGTGCCTTTAATCTGGCAGCTTCTCATACTGGAATTTGCCATTGACGGCCTGCGGCTGGCGGCTGTCAATACCCCCAATATGCTGACCACCCCCCTCAGTGTGATTGCCGGTATTGTTCTGGGCGAATATGCAGTAAAATCAGGTTGGTTCAACAGTGAGACCATGCTCTACATGGCCTTTGTTACCATTGCCAATTATTCCCAGGCCAGCTTTGAATTAGGATATGCCATGAAATTCATGCGTATCATCATATTAATACTGACATCCATCCTGAATATATGGGGATTTGTCATCGGAATCATCCTGTCCGCCTGTGCCATCATATTCAACAGAACCATTGCCGGAAAGAGCTATATTTATCCTCTGATTCCATTTAGCCTCTCAGAATTAAAAAAGCGTTTTCTCAGGGGACGGCTGCCTCATACAGAGAAATAATTGACCTATCCCATGGTAAAGCAGAATAGAGAAACAGTGAACCGGCTTTTTGGCCGGTTCTGTTTCCTAACTCATATTGTTATACATATCAAAATAGGCCTCCGCCTCTTTTTCTGTCAATGAAAAATGTTTCTCCAGCTTGGCCAGTATGACTTTTTTGTCTTTCCCCTCTTCCAGGTTATCTTTTATAAGGGCTTTAATGCCCTGTGACAAGCCCTGCTCCAATCCCTGCGACAAGCCCCGCTCCAGCCCATTCTTCTGCGCATCTTCTGCAAGCCTCTTATAATAGCTTTGCATGGTAGCTTCGTCACTGGCTGCCTTAAGGCGCTCCAGGTACAGATAACGCAGTTCTTTGTCGGCATTCAGGCGTTCCAGTTCCTCCACCGCTTCCTTCATATAACGGTTTCTCTTTGCCATATCTTTAAGCACCTCCCAGTCACGGGCGGATATAAGCTTTGCCCAGTGATATATCTCTGTTTGTTTTTCCTCCTCACTGCAGGAAACCAGTTGACTTAAGTATAGCACACGCAGGCTGATTTTGCCACTATAGACACACCCGGTTTTATCATCCATAAGCCGTATGACCGAATAAAAATGCTCTGTTCCTTTCCGTGGAAATCCCAGGATGCTGATATGTATACACTCCTCCAACGCATCATAATTCTGGCCTTTCAAAAAGTCTTCTGTATACATACGGCTGATATAAAAGAGGCTCCGTTCTTCCCAGAAAGGATGTGACAAAAGCTGTATTTCTATATTCACTTTCTTACAGTGGTTCAGGCGCACCTTTACATCCAGTATTCCTTCCCGGTCATCAGCATATTCCCCGTGGAGAAATGTGTCCGGGAATTCCAGACTGGTGATCTCACCTGCCGGAATGTCCAGCAGACTGCTTAAAAGCCCTGTCAGCGCAGTCTTGTTGCGGAATGTTTTCTTAAAGGCGAAGTCATTGGTCAGGCTTATATCCAGGGGCCTTCCGCTGTCTGCCAGCTGTTTTAGCTGCAAATCCACTTTTTTCTTTCCTTCCCTAAAAAAACGTCTGATACGCCCTTTGTGCCATTTTCCCATAGGCATTGCCCTCCATGAACTATTTGATTTATGTGATATGAGCGGAAATCCCGGCAGATACGCCAGTACCCGGCAAAAACATTGGATTTTATGCCGGAAAAGATTTTTATATAGATTGTTCAGAAACAATCTGATTGGTCCAGTATAACATATAAAGGTACTGCTTTCAATATCTCCCCTGCTTTTAAACGGAGTAAATACGCTTTATATCCATGCAAAAAGCAGCGCCGGCTCTCTTACCTTTGCCAAAGGAGAGATATCCGGCGCTGCCAATCTTCTGTTTTAAATCATAGCCATTACAGCTTATCCGCATTTCTGAACAGGGTATGGCCGTTTGCGTTCTTCACCAGACCGCTCACATCAGGCTTAGCCAGGACGATGGCATTCAGATAATACAGCGGTATAATGGGCATCTCATCCATCAGGATGGCCTCCGCCTCCTTGAATATCTCCATACGCTTGCTGTTGTCCGCCAGGTTCCGGCATTCTTCTATCATGCTGTCATACTTCATGGCATTGTCCCCGCTCCAGCGGTTCTGGTTATAGGCGCGGGCCTGGGTAAAGCAGTTCAGGTTTGTGTCCGGATCCAGATAGTCACCGGTCCATCCGTCAAAGCAAACATCAAAGTTTCCGGCCTTCTGCTCATCCCAGTACACCTTGGACTCAAAGGTAACAATGTCTGCCTGGACCCCAAGATTATCCTTCCACATGGACTGGATTACCTGGGCAATGTCCTTATTCTCTTTTGTGTTGGTAACAATAAAGGTCAGAACAGGCAGTCCCTCTCCATTGGGATATCCCGCGTCTGCCAGGAGTTTCTTTGCAGCTTCCACATCCTCTTGAATCAAATCACCTGATACGGTGCGGAAATCCTCGGAGGAGCCTTCATATGGTATCCCATAAGGCACGAATCCGTAGGCCGGCTCAGGCTTTGACGGAACGATGGACTCGCAGATTGTCCTACGGTCAATAGCCATGGCCAGGGCCCTTCTCACATCCGGATTGGACAGATACTCTTTGGAACAGTTGAAATCGTAATATCTGGTTCCAATCTTGTCATATCCTTTCAGTTCTTCTGTATTCCCATACTGGTCAATGGCCTGGGAAGTTACCAGGTTATCGCCCATAGCGTCAATCTCACCTGCATTATATGCGGACAGGGCTGACTCCGGAGACTGGATAATCACGATTTCCACTCCGTCCAGTTTGACGGAACCAGCGTCATAGTAATTGGGATTTTTCTTCAGCACATAGCTGCTCTGGGGATTTATCTTCTCCAGGGTAAATGCACCGTTGCACACATAGGTATCCGCGGATTTGGTCCAGGGTTCCTGTCCCTCCACCACCTCCTGCTTGACAGGGAAAAAGTTGCTGGACGCTGTCAGATAAAGGAAATATGGCGTAGGTGCTTTCAGGGTTACCTCCAGGGTTTTGTCATCCACAGCCTTTACCCCCACATCCTGGGCAGAGCCGCCTTGTGTGTTGTATTCTTCCCCGCCCTTCAGATAGTGCAGTTCCCAAGCAGCCGGGGAAGCCGTATCAGGATTCAGGACGCGCTTCCAGGAATATTCAAAGTCTCCTGCCGTCAGATCACTTCCATCGGACCATTTAAGTCCGTCCTTCAATGTGAAGGTGTAGGTCAGCCCGTCTTCGCTTACCTCATATGTGTCACACATGGCATTGCTCAGGCTTCCGTCTGCCTCCAGCTGGAACAGGCCGCAGAACATATTCTGCAGGAAGGTGGACGATGTGCTGTAGTTATTCAGTGTAGGGTCCAGTGTTTCCGGTTCCTCCATCACTGCATAGGTAAGGATCTTTTCTCCCTCTTTTGACCCGGCGGTCCCAGCTACCGAAGCTTCTGTACCGGCATCTGTACCGGCAGGACTGCTTTGTGCCTGGCCGCAGCCGGCCAGGGTAGTGGCTGTCAGGGCTGCACACAGCAATAGGCTTAATTTTTTCTTCATAACATTTCCTCCTAGTTTTTAACGGATTCCCGTTTGGCAGAATCCAATACAGGAAATTATACCTGCATTCTCCGTGGAAAGTCAATACATGGAAAGCAGTTTGGCTGGGCCGGCCACGTCACCGGCCACCTCCCTGTCACCTTCCTGCCACCTCCCTGTCACAGGCGCCTCTCCTACTCCAGCTCCAGCCCGCCTGTATACAGCTGGTAATACATTCCCCTCTCTCTTATCAGGCTCTCGTGGTCTCCCCGCTCAGCAATACGTCCATGGTCCAGTACCATGATAGCGTCGGAATTGCGGATGGTGGAAAGCCTGTGGGCTATGACGAATACGGTCCTGCCCTTCATCAGCTCATCCATGCCTCTCTGCACCATAGCCTCTGTCCTGGTATCAATGCTGGAAGTGGCTTCATCCAGAATCAGGACCGGAGGATCTGCAATGGCTGCCCGCGCAATGGCTAAAAGCTGGCGCTGGCCCTGGGACAGCTCCTCGCCGTCTCCTGTAAGCATGGTATCGTATCCTTCCGGCAGCATCTCTATAAACTGGTCGGCATTGGCCAGCTTCGCCGCATCGCAGATCTCCCTGTCCGTGGCATCCAGCTTTCCATATCGTATATTCTCTCTGATTGTACCGGTAAACAGGTGGGTATCCTGGAGCACGATGCCAAGAGAGCGGCGCAGGTCGTCTTTCTTTATATGGCGGATATCAATACCATCATATGTGATAGAGCCCTTCTGTATGTCGTAAAAACGGTTAATCAGATTGGTTATGGTGGTCTTTCCCGCCCCTGTGGCTCCCACAAAAGCCAGCTTCTGCCCCGGCTTCGCATACAAGCTGATGTCATGGAGCACTGCATGCCCCGGCTCGTATCCAAAGTCCATATCCTGAAACCGCACATCACCGGTAAGTCTTGTGTATGCGGCCGTGCCGTCCTCACAGGGACATTTCCAGGCCCACAGGCTGGTCCGTTCCGGTACCTCTGTCATTTTTCCGCTTTCATCCATACGGACATTGACAAGGGTCACATCTCCCCGGTCTGTCTCCGGTTCCTCATCCATCATATTAAAAATACGTTCTGCCCCTGCCAGGGCCATGATAATGGAATTGGACTGCTGGGATATCTGGGCAAAGGGCTGGTTAAAGCTCTTTGTAAACTGGAGATAAGAAGCAATCTGGCCCAGGGTCAGCCCTGCCAGGCCGCTTAGTGACAGAATTCCTCCTGCGATAGCTGTGAGCACAAACTGCAGGTTGCCTATGTTGGTAATGACCGGCATAATAACATTGGCGTACTTGTTGGCGTGGAATGCGCTGTCATAGAGCCGGTCATTCAGCTTGTCGAATTCCTCCCTGGTCTCCTCCTCATGGTTAAATACCTTGATGACCTTCTGTCCGCTTAAACGCTCCTCAATGTATCCCGTCACCTTTCCGATAGCCAGCTGCTGCGCCACGAAATACCGTCCGCACCGGCCTGCCAGAGTCCTGCTGACAAAGAGCATGAGAACTATCATGGCTGCTGCCAGGACAGAGAGGGGAACGCTGATACCTATCATCACCGCGGATATGGCTATGATGGTGACAAAGGAGGACAATACCATGGGCAGAGCCTGGTTAATCATCTGTCTCAGGGTGTCGATATCATTGGTATAACGGCTCATAAGCTCTCCATGGGGATGACGGTCAAAATACCGTACAGGCAGCGTCTGCATATGCTCAAACATCTCATCCCTGATACGCTTCTGGACGCCCTGGCCAATATTTATCATCAGACGGTTATAAGTGTAGGTACAAATAACCCCAACCACATAAAAGGCCGCCAGCCCTGCCATAACATGGTTCAGAACCGTAAAATCAGGATGCTGCTGCCCCAGGAGAGGGGTGATAAAATCATCTATGAGCACCATCAAAAACAGCGGTCCCGCCACATTGGCCAGAGCGCTTATGACAATGGTCACCAGTACACAGACAAACTGGAGCCTGTAAGTGCCTGCCACATACCCCATAAGGCGTTTTGCCGTTTTGGCATAATGGTGGTTCACGGCTGCATTTTTCTTATTTCCCATCATGATCATCTCCCCCTTTCTTCTGGGATTCAAATACTTCCCTGTAAATCTTATTCCTGGCAAACAGCTCCTGGGGCGTACCAAAGTCATCCACAGCGCCGTGGTTCAGCACGATCACCTTATCTGCATCCTCCACCGAGGATATCCTCTGTGCTATGATTATCTTGGTGGTGTCAGGAATCTCCTCCCGGAACGCCCTGCGAATCATGGCGTCTGTTTTCGTATCCACTGCGCTGGTAGAATCATCCAGAATCAATATCTTAGGCTTCTTGAGCAGGGCCCTGGCAATACAGAGCCTCTGCTTCTGTCCCCCGGATACATTGGTTCCTCCCTGGTCGATATAGGTTTCATACTGGTCGGGAAACTGCCGGATAAACTCGTCTGCCTGGGCCAGACAGCAGGCCCGCTCGATTTCCCCGTCCGTGGCATTTTCATTGCCCCACCGCAGGTTTTCACGGATGGTGCCGCTGAACAGGATATTTTTCTGCAGAACCACTGCCACCTGATTTCTCAGGGACTTAAGCCCATACTCCTTCACATCCCGTCCGCCCACTTTAAGACAGCCCCCGGTCACATCGTACAGCCTTGGTATTAGCTGCACAAGAGTGGTCTTGGAACTTCCAGTCCCTCCCAGTATGCCTATGGTCTCTCCGGATTTTATGTGGATATCCACGTCCTTAAGAGCCAGCTTCTCCTTATCTCCTATGTAGCTGAAGGACACATGCTCAAAGTCAATGCTGCCGTCCGCCACCTCCTGTACCGGATCATCCGGGTCTGACAGGCTGCTCTTTTCATCCAGCACCTCCACGATACGCTCTGCCGAAGAACGGGCCATGATGACCATCACAAACACCATGGAGAGCATCATCAGGCTGGACAATATCTGGACCGCATAGATAATCATACTGGTGAGCTCACCTGTTGTCATTCTGCTTCCCACAATGAGTCTGGCTCCCAGCCCTGATACCAGCAGGATGCAGTTATACATGCAGAACTGCATCAGCGGGCTGTTCCAGGCTACAATCTTTTCCGCATACTTAAACTGGTAAAAGACCTCCTGGGATATGTGCCGGAACTTTTCGATTTCATACGGCTCCCTCACATAGGCTTTTACCACCCGGATGGCGTTCAGGTTTTCCTGAACCACGCGGTTTAACACGTCATAGCGCTTGAATACAGCCTCAAAATAGGGATGGGCCTTTATCACAATGTAAAAGAGCCCCGCTGCCAGGATTGGCAGCACGATAAAAAAGATGGTGGAAAGCTCCCTGCTGATTCCCATAGCCATAATCAGCGCAAAACAGAGCATGATGGGGCCTCTGATAGCAATGCGGATTACCATTTGGTACGCATTCTGCACATTGGTGATGTCCGTGGTCAGACGCGTCACCAGACTGGAAGGAGAAAAGCGGTCAATATTGGAAAAAGAAAACTCCTGTATGTGGTGGAACATATCCTTTCTCAAATTCCGTGCCATACCTGCCGAGGCCCTGGCCGCATTCGTCCCTGCCAGGATACCGAATACCAGAGCCATCATGGACATAACTAAAAGCACGGCTCCAATCTTCAGAATGTAGCCGATACTTCCCCCGCTCATCCCCTTATCAATCATCAGTGCCATGACGCCGGGCACCAGAACTTCCATAAGCACCTCCAGCACCACAAAAACCGGGCAGAGAAGAGATGGCTTTTTATACTCCCGGACTGAGCCAAGCAAAGCCCGGACTGTCTTTTGATGTTGTCCTTTCACTGTTAAAACCTCCTTTTTTTGTAAATTCCCTTGGATTTTGGGGCAATTTAAAGAGCCTAAGACGGCGCTGCCTGGTGGCAGCCATAGGCCCTTCCCCATTACTTAAGATTCTTCATCATTTTCATCCCGATTCGGATGAATGTATCCAGTTCTTCCTTTGGAATATCCCGTGTTATGAACTGTTCCATTTCCAGGATATCCTTAAGCACCCGTCCTTCCAGCTCCCATCCTTTTTCAGTGGGAATGATTTTTTTACACCTGGCGTCATAGGACGCCTCCTCCCTGTAAATCAGGCCCTTTCGCTCCATCAGCTTCAGAATCTCCGTGGCCGTGGGGCGGCGCAGGTTAAATTCCTCCTCTATATCCTTCTGAAACAGGTCCTGCTCCCTGCAGCGGCCGAGAATAAAGTGCAGGATTCCATTCTGGGCAGGTGTCAGCCCTCCCACACCCTCAGCGCTGTCAATCTTGCGCCGGATCAGGTTGGAAAGGGTGGCGATAAGGCGGACGGTAGGATTAACAGCCATGGAATTTACTCCTTTTATTATATGCAGAAAAACAGTTTCTGTTAGTCACCTAACAATTCTAAGGCAACCTATCCGGTCTGTCAACCAAATTCACACAATTGTAACGGCTCCGGCGCCAGGCAGGACCGGTCCGGTAAGGTTCAGGAGGGTTCCCCCATGATTTGATAAAATCCGCATTTACAACCTGGATTTTCCTGCTATAATTGGTAGGGGTGTCTTATCCCAATTCATACTCTGAGAGGTTATCATGAAACACAATTCACATCAATTTCATTGCGGACTAAAAGACGGCATACCCATCGGTCTGGGATACCTGGCCGTGTCCTTTACATTTGGAATCATGGCAAGGGGAGCCGGCCTCACCACCCTACAGTCCGTTGTCATGTCCTTTACAAACCTGACCAGCGCGGGACAGTTTGCAGCACTGGGAATCATACAGGCCGGGGCCCCCTTTATGGAAATGGCAGTGGCCCAGCTCATCATCAACCTGCGCTACTGTCTTATGTCCTGTTCCCTGTCCCAGAAGCTGGGCGCAGACATGCCCTTCTTCCACCGTTTCTTTATGTCCTATGGAGTTACAGACGAGATATTCGGCGTTTCCGTATGCCGGCCCGGCTTCTTAAGTCCCTTTTACAGCTATGGGCTCATCTGTGTCGCCGTACCCGGCTGGACCCTCGGCACCCTGTTGGGAGCTGTTTCCGGGGAACTGCTTCCGGCACGCCTTTTAAGCGCCCTGAACGTGGCACTGTACGGAATGTTCCTGGCCGTGGTGATTCCGCCGGCCAAGACAAGCAGGATTCTCACCGGCGTCATCCTGGCCTCCATGGCCTTAAGCCTTGTGTTTGCCCATGTCCCCCTGCTGGCAGGTCTATCATCCGGCTTTAAAATCATTCTGCTAACCATCCTGATTGCCGGTGCCGCAGCCATTCTGTTCCCTGTAAAGGAGGAAAATGAACATGAATCATAATGTGTACCTGTATATTCTTGTGATGGCAGGCGTGACCTACCTGATCCGTCTTCTTCCGCTGACCTTGATTAAGAAGGAGATAAAGAACGTATATGTCAAGTCTTTTCTCTATTACGTCCCCTACGTCACCCTGTCCGTCATGACCTTTCCTGCCATTCTCCACGCCACAGCCTCTGTGTGGTCCGGCGCAGCAGCCCTGGCAGTGGCTGTTCTTCTGGCCTGGAAGGGAAAGAGCCTGTTCCAGGTGTCCCTGGCCGCATGTGCCATGGTATTTCTGCTGGAACTGTTTCTGTAAATAAAACCATTTCACATCCCAGGACTCCTACAGCGACAATCCGCCTCTTGCCCTTGCCCGCCTGTCCATGATGGAATGGATGACAGGAACCATGAATATGGCCACGATTCCGCCTGCATAACCGTTATTATACAGGTTCATGCCCCCATACACGATTCCCACATTGAGGGCAACGGAGGAATGCAGGTAGCCTGCCACGATTCCGGCCACCACGCCGAATTCCCCTGCCACCGGCGCAAGGGTGGTGGAGAATAAAAGGGCCAGCATGGGGGATGGCTGATAAATGTTCCATGTCTTGGTAAAGCTGGCCAGATATACCCCCATCATCACCGGAGCTATGTTCCTCAGATGTTTTCCCGTGGCCCCAAAGCCCACAATGGTGAAGATTCCGCAGATGGTAGGTCCGTTCAGTTCACCTCCCACTGCCAGTACAAAATAGGTGGCAAACAGTCCATTGACTCCCATGTTGAACACAGTGCTGGCACCGCCTTCATCTCTCAGATAATCTGTTCCGCCGATTCCATAGGATTTGATAATTCTTCTGTAAGATTCCCAGATGCTTCTGCCCCGCACCGCAACCCCGAATACAATCATTCCGCCAAACAGTGCGGACAGCACGATTCCAAAGATCTCATTGTTTCCCGTAGACCATATGAGCCTGGATTCTATCTCCACTCCAAGGGATTTTAACACTGACACAATGACCGTCGCTATGATGCCTGCGGCAAACCCCACATTGTACAAAGAATATCCTTTGTGTGCAAAATGCACATGAGTGGAAAGAGGCGGCAGCACAAAGCCTATAATCAGCCCCACGGCCAGGGCTATGGCCATCCGCATCACCACCGGCAGATTGCCCACCTGCATCATCTGGGTGATGATGGGCGAAAGGCTGGTGCCGTAAAAGCCAATATAAATATACCTGCGCATGGACGTCTTGTGGTACCTGGCGTACAGGTACACTCCGGCCAAAATAGCCCAGATGTTAAGCAGGTTTTTGCCAAACAGCGAAAAACCGAACATCAGACAGCTGGAAGTGATGGTGTGGCCGTCCATGTCCATACCCATGAAGTAGATGATACCAATACTCATAAGAGTCAGTGCACCGGCGTTGATGAGGGCCGCCCCCACACCGCCCACAACAAAATAATCCGTAATCAGAAAATCCGGCTCTTTTATCAGACGCACGATTCCCGGACCGATTTCCTGGATTGGCTGCAGAAACAGCCCAATGACCATAAAATAAACAGGAAGCAGCGACAGCAGAAAAAACTTCTGCTTCCTGGTCAGGGATTTCAGTTCATGAAAATGTTCCAGATGTTTCATAAATACCTCCCAATCAACATTCTTTTTCTATCATAACTGATAGACCCCCGGTTGGCAAAGACATTTTTTACTTCTATTGGAAAATTTATTATTATGGGTTAGGTTAGGCATATCCCGGCATATTTACTGTTCAGGCACAGAAGGCAGCCGAAACATTCTTCCTTCAACTGCCCCCAAAACAAAAAAAGCGCCCGTTCACCCGGGCATCCCACATCTCATTTTTCCTATTTTCCAAATATCACAAAACGGTTATCCCTTAACATCTTCACAAACTTGGCCAGCCGTTCATACAGCGGCTCGGCCTGGTCTCCGAATTCTTCCCTGACCAGCGCTCCAATGGCAATGATATTTCTGTTTCCATCCATCTGCTTCCAGACAAAGCTTCCGAACCGGTCCAGCTTTACATGGCTCACCCTGGGCGTGACCCACAGCTTCTGGGCCAGCTTATCAAAGATTCCCTTGTGCACCATATCCACGGTCACGATTCCCTGCTGGTCCTCTTTCCATGAGAACTCAGGGTTTCTGACCGGTACCTTTTCCAGATAATTCTGGTCTTTTTTCTTATTGAAGCCCAATGTAATCCTTCCTTCCATCTCCTGCTGTTCATAAACATGCACAGGGCGCCAGGATTCCTGACACCCCATGCACACAGAACCCGCACTGTTATACCAGTATGGTTATTTCCTGTTCTCTTTATGCCAGATGGTAAATTTACACATGGTAAGCATCAGTAACCCAAAGACAATAAGTGATACAATCTTTGCCGCCGGACTTACCAGAAAAGCGCCTAAGCCGTTATCCAGGGCAGACAGATTGATAAAATCGCCCAGATACCCGCCCCGCGCGCTTGCAAGGGGGATGATGGCGAATACAGCCAGCAGGATTCCGACCAGACCTTCTCCCGCAATCATGCCCGATGTATAGAGCACGCCCCGGTCAATGGCCTCTTTCTTATCCTC
>OGYA01001059.1_pt1 | contig 19645 bp, 12 predicted proteins | sample 1576401 | NCBI WGS metagenome assembly OGYA01 (sample SAMEA3541485, study PRJEB24748) | human gut metagenome | biome: human gut; feature: human-associated habitat; material: faeces | place: China | collected 2012 | reverse complement strand
CTGCCGCTGATGGGCTACACCACATGGGGCCCTGTCGACCTTGTGAGCGCATCCACCGGTGAGATGAAAAAGCGCTACGGTTTTATCTATGTGGATAAGGACAACGACGGCAACGGCACACTGGCCCGCAGCCGCAAGGACAGCTTCTACTGGTACAAAAAGGTCATAGCTTCAAACGGCACCGACCTTGCCTGAAATTTGCGAAAAAATAAATTTGTGAGGAAGAATTGGAATTTATGACACCTGAGATCATTGCACACCGCGGCGCGTCCTATCTTGCGCCGGAAAATACCCTTTCTGCGTTCCGCAAGGCGATGGAGATCGGCGCGGACGGCGTGGAAATGGACGTACAGCAGACCAGCGATAAAAAGCTGGTGATCCACCACGATTTTGTCATTGACTGGCACACCGATATGCGCGGCCAGATCTACGACATGACCGAGGGCGAGCTGAAGGCGCTGGACTTTGGCAGCTGGAAGGATGTGAACTATCGGAACGAGAGGATCGCTACCCTGCAGGAGGCACTGGCTCTGTGCAGGGAAATGGAAGGTACCATCGTTCAGCTGGAAATGAAGGCCACCATCGATGACGACCCGGATTTTGTCCCCCGCGTGATCGAGGAGGTGCGTGCAGCAAACATTACCGACCGGCTGGTGGTGATCTCGTTCAACCACGACCTGCTGCGGCAGGCAAAGCAGCTGATGCCTGAGCTGAAGGTAGGCGCGCTGACCTACGGCGCTTTCCTCAGCATGGTGCTGCCTCCGCCGGTGGTGTGGAAGGATCTGGGCCTTGTGAACAGCATGGACGAGCCCTTTAGCGAGGAAAACTGCATCGACCTGCGGAACAATCTCATCTACCGCACTGTGGCCGACAAGGTGGATATGCTCCGCGCCAACTTCCCCGGCGAGACCGTGGAGCAGGTCATCGGCCATCTGGAGGAGCAGGCGGATGTGGCTGCCTACATCAAAACGCTGGATTTCCCTGTGGACATCGTCAGCTGCGAGTACCATACCGCCTACTCCAACCCCGATCTTGTGAACCAGCTCCACGCCATGGGCATCCAGGCCGCGTTCTGGACCGTGGACACCCAGGACGCTGTCCGTTCCCTGCTGCCCCTTGGCCCTGACTGCATCGTCACCAACCGGCCTGACCGCGTGCGGGAATGGGTGAATGCGGAAATGAGGAAATAAAAAGATCACAAAACGTCCCCGTGCAGGATATCAAAACTGCACGGGGACGTTTTCTATGTCAACACTGCATTATCTGATGTCCGGCATCGTTATGACGGCGCTCTCCTTGCGAGCACGCTCTGCGCAGAAGACCCCCAGATGCCCATTGATCGAATCTTTGATCGTTGTGCAGGAGATGGAAGGCTCCTCACCCTGAAGCACATGAACAAAGTCCTCCACCAGCCGCAGGTCGCCGCCGCCATGAGAGCCTGTCATGCCGCTCTTATCTCCACCGATCTTCAGGTCTACCACTTCCTCGTTCCAGCCCTTCTCGCTGGCGGTATCTATGGTGCGCACAGTGAAAACCGAATCGTCAAACACACCCTTGATCTCACCCTTTGTACCAATGATATGGATATTGCGCTCCGGCTTCGCTGTGCCGCCGATCATGTTCAGGGTCGCAGTTGCACCATCCGCAAAATTCATCAGCACCGATTGATGATCCACCACCGTATGTTCACAATCCCACACACAGCGTCCATGGATATTGTCTGTCATCAGCGACTTGCGCTTGTCCTCCAGCGTCGGCTCCTCAATATTCTCCAGGCAGTCCCATACATAAAACGCCCACCGATCCGGGTGATCCAGATAATGCTTTTTGGCAGAGTACAGACAAGTCTCCTCGCACTGACAATCCACCAGGCAGCGCTTGCCTGCCCCTGCGGGCTTTTTGGCAGGATCAAACTGGAAGTCACTTCCAAAGCTAGCGATCTGTTTGGGCGAAACGCCGCTCTTCAGCCACATGATGAGATCCATGTCATGGCAGCACTTTGCCAGCAGCATCGGAGCCCCACATTTTTCCTCGTTGCCCCATTTGCCGCGCACAAAGGAGACGGCCAGATGATGGTAGCTGACATGTTCTGTGGCCTGAATATTGATAATGTCACCGATCTCCCCGCTCAGCAGTCTCTGCTTGATTGCGACATAGAAGGGCGCATACCGCAGAACGTGGCAGATCATCACCTTCCGCCCGGTCTCTTTTACCACCTTATATAAATAGTTCACTTCCTCCTCGCTGATCGCGAAGGGCTTTTCCAGCAGCATATCATATCCTGCACGCAGGAGCGGAACCGCAGTGGGCACATGCTGGCGGTCCATGGTTCCATTGATCACCGCATCTGCCAGCTTAGGCCTTTCTGCCAGCTCCTCAGCATTCCTGAAGCACATTTCCTCCCCGAAGCCATGCATCTCCGCAACCTTTTTCCGCCGGATCGGATCCGGATCTGCTACGCCCACGATCTTCAGCTCGTCCGGGTGTTCCAGCGCATACAGGCTGTACAGGATCGCCCGGTGGCCCGCGCCCACGATGATGGCCGTGATCTGCTTCCTCATAGTTTCTCTCTTCCTTTCTTTTGAATGGATCTCCGATTCCAATTTTGTTTCCAGCATATCTTTTTGTGCCGGAATCGTCAAGGTGAAGGAGCATGACATTTCATCCCACACCATGACAAAAGGAAGAAAAAACGCATCTTTGTGGATATTGTGCAACAATCACACTCAAAAATGAGAAAATCTTTTGTGCGCTTTGTATCAAAAAATGTTGCAATTCCAAAAAGAACATGATATGCTTCTGAGTAAGGAAAAACCACTGGGCGGCAGCGTACGAGCTGAACGGAGGTTATGGAAGCACGGGGATTTTCCCCGTCCCATTCCATACATCAAGGAGGAAAAGATCTTATGAAAGAAAGAAAAATCAGCAGACGCGCCGTATGCAGCGCTATGGTCGCTTCTCTGGCATTGGGTGTTCTGGAGGGCTGTGGCAGCTCTTCCTCTACTACTTCTTCTGCTGCCGGTTCCGGAGCAGCTGCTTCCAACGAGCGCATCACCGTGCGCATCCTGAAATCCAAGGCCGCAAACGAGGTTGCTGCCGAGCAGATGGATGTCTGGAAGGTCCTGGGCGAAAAATTCAATATGGATTTTGAATTTGATAATCCCCCGCAGGACAACTACAACGAGCGCCTGAACCTTGTGATGATGGATGCTCAGCTGCCGGATATCATTATGGATATGCCCACCACCGAGGTGCTGAAATACGGCGAGTCCGGCGTGATCCTGTCCCTGAACGACTACATCGAGAACAACATGCCCAACCTGAAGAAGGAGATCGACAAGCGGGACGGTGTCGAAAAAGCACTGACTTACAGCGACGGCAATATTTATTATATGCCCATGCTGGATGAGAAGGTCTCCGGCAATATGCCCTACATCGTCCGCACCGACTGGCTGGAAAAGCTGGGCATTGAGAGCCCCGTGACCCTGGAGGACTGGGAGAACTACTGGCATCTGGTCAAGACCACCGACCTGAACGGCAACGGCACCAACGATGAGATTCCCTTCAGCTCCTACGATATGACCGGCCTGCGGAACTTCTGCACCGCATTCGGCTGCCTGGATGATTTTTATACCGACCCGGACGATGGCGGCAAGGTCCACTACGGCCCCATCGACCCCAAGTACAAAAAGGCCGTGACCTGGATGCACGATATGTACGAGAAGGGCTATATTGATCCCGAGATCATCACCATGGCCTACGCTTCCTTCGTGCCGAAGCTGGCCCAGAACGCGGTGGCTTCCTTCTACGGCCCGCTGGGCGGTATGCTGGCTGCACAGAACGCCACCATGCCCGCCTCCTTCCCCGGCTTCCATGTTGAGGCCACCGTACCCCCCAAGGGCGATGTACAGATCCACTCCTATATTGATCAGGAGCCGCGTGCCATTGCAGCCGCCACCATCACCGCAAGCTGCAAGAACGTTGACCGCGTGGTCGCTCTGCTGGATTACATGTACAGCGACGAGGGCACCCGGCTGATCAACATGGGTATTGAGGGCACTCACTACACCATGCAGGACGGCAAGCCGATCTTCACCGATTATGTAATGAAGAACCCTGACGGCCTGTCTCCCAAGAATGCGATCGGCACCTTCACCTTTGCACAGAGCTCCGGCCCGTTCATTCTGAGCCAGGATGAGGTCACACAGCTGGATGATGAGTCTGTCAACCGCGCAAAGCAGGACTGCATCATTCCCTTCCTGGAAGAATCCAAGAAGTATGTGATCCCCGGCTCCACCTCCTTCTCCTCTGAGGATGATGCCGTCCGTCGTGCAGTAATGGCAGACGTGGATACTTACGTTGATGAGATGATCATCAAGTTTGTTTCCGGCCGTGAGCCGCTGTCCAACTGGGACACCTACGTTGAAAAGGTCAATGGCATGGGCATTGCAGAGGTCATCGATATCTACCAGAAGACTCTGAATGGCTGATGCCTCAGCAGGCACCTATTTTTTGATCCAGTAAAATAACGGCCGGGGCAGGAACACCCTGTTCCCGGCCTATTTTTTCCTGGGTTCTTCAGAACGAAAACAGGAGAATACCACCATGAAAACTGCCACCGCAGCAAAACCGATCACACTGCCAACAGCGAACCGCCTTGATCATGCCTGCAAAAAGTTCTGGCGCAGCCGCTATCTGCTTTTGATGCTGCTGCCCGCCCTGATCTGGTATATCGTGTTCATGTACGCGCCCATGTACGGCGCGCAGATCGCCTTCCGTGATTTCTCTCCCGTACTGGGCATCACGGGCAGCAAGTGGGTCGGCTTCAAATATTTCACCCAGTTCTTTAAATCCGAGTATTTTGGCCGTCTGATCAAAAACACACTTGGCATCAGCCTGTATTCCATTATTGTGGGCTTTCCCATTCCCATCATTCTGGCTCTGCTCATCAACGAAGTCCGCGGTAAATTCTTCAAACGCAGCGTACAGACCGTAGTGTACCTGCCCCACTTCATCTCCGCCGTGGTCGTTGTCAGTATTCTGAGCGCCCTGCTTTCTCCTTCCAGCGGCCTGATCAACCAGCTGATCACCGCCTTTGGCGGTACGCCGATCCACTTTATGGCCGAACCCAAGTACTTCAAGACAATCTATGTTCTTTCTGACATCTGGCAAAGCGCCGGCTACGGTTCCATTGTGTACATGGCGGCACTGACCGGCATTGACCCCTCTCTCTACGAGGCCGCCACCGTTGACGGTGCTTCCAAATGGGACAAGCTGATCCATATCACGCTGCCCGGCCTGCTGCCCACGATCATCATCATGCTGATCCTCCGCATGGGCTCTATTTTCTCAGTCGGCTATGAAAAGATCATGCTGATGTACAACCCTGCAACCTATGAGACTGCCGATGTGATCTCCACTTACGTTTACCGCCGCGCCTTTGAAAGCGGCGATTACAGCTTCTCTGCGGCTGTGGGCCTGTTTAATTCCGTGATCAATTTTACCATTATCGTGCTGTTCAACAAGTTCAGCAAAAAGATCAGTGAGGTGAGCCTGTGGTGATGAAAAAAAATATTGATGCGATGAATCACCCCACGAAAGTGAAGGAAAGCATCGGGGAACGGATCTATACCATTGTTGTGTATCTGCTGCTGATCCTGATCAGCGCAACCATTATTCTGCCGCTTCTGCACATCATCAGCGGCTCATTCAGTGATCCCATGCAGCTGCTGACAGGCAATGTTTCCTTCTGGCCCAAAGGCTTTACGACCTCCATGTATGAGAAGGTTCTGAAGGATGCCAGCATCTGGACGGGTTATCTGAACACGATCCTGTATACCGTGCTGGGCACCCTGATCAGCGTGACCCTTACCGCCTGCGCCGCCTACCCCCTGTCCCGCAAGGATCTGTTCGGGCGCAATGTCTTTATCAGCCTTTTCATCTTTACCATGTTTTTCAACGGCGGCATGATCCCCACTTACCTGATCATTCAGAAGCTGGGTATGCTGAATAAGATCTGGGCGCTGGTGCTGCCTTCCGCCATCAGTACCTATAACATGATCATCATGCGCACGTTCTTTGAAAACACCATCCCGAATGAGCTGATCGAGGCCGCAGCCTTAGACGGCTGTAACGATATCACGACCTTCTTCCGCATTGTTCTTCCGCTCTCCGGTGCGGTGTTCGCCGTTATGGCGCTGTTCTACGGCGTTGCGCAGTGGAACAGCTGGTTCCCGGCATTGCTGTACATCCGGGATCGTTCTCTGTACCCTTTGCAGATGATCCTGCGTGAGGTCCTGATCCAGAGCGACATCGGCAACATGGCCGGTTCCACCGGTGATGTCGAGGTCATCGGCGACGGTCTGAAATATGCCACCATGGTGGTTTCCACCCTGCCGATCATGTGCCTGTATCCGTTCCTGCAGAAGTACTTTGTTGCCGGTGTCACCATTGGCGCAGTCAAGGGCTGATGGGAGGATATCACACCATGCAATCACATGACCTTTCCTTGCCTGCGTGGGGCCCCTACACCAAACGATACAGCGGCATTTCCCATGTTCCTGCGGCCAACGACGGCGTTCGGTTTGACCTGTCCGTTTTTCCGGGAATGTATCGCCGCCGGGTCGATGTGCCCAATGTACGGTTTGAAAGCGGCTTTCACCCCTGGGCTGCGGCTCCGGACCTGAGCTGCTACACGCTCCGCCACGAGCTCCTGTGGAAGGATCAGCTGTATGCAGATATCTCTTTTGCCCCCCTGGGGGAGGATGCCCGGCTGATCCGCGCTGAACTCCACAACAATACAGATGCTCCGCAGAATCTGGTGCTCCATTACATGGCTTCGGCCTGGGATCCCGTTCCGTCCTACCGCGGTTTCTCCCTGCCGGGCTGTGAGGTATCCCTGCCGGAAAACGCCGCCTTTGTCTGGGCAAAGGATTATGAGACCCTGGATTTTTCCATCCACCGTCCCAACGAATGTCTGACCTGGGATGGTCTGCGCCGGGGCGAAGAAGCCGTTCCCGGCTTTGGTCAGGGATACGGCATTGGCACGGGGTTCGGCTGTTCCGAAGGCAAAGGACCTTTTGGTCAGGTCATGCCCAGCGGAAAAGGGGACACCGTTACCTTTACGCTTTCCCTTACCGCGCCCCTGCATACCCCCTGTCTCTGTGTACGGTATTGGAATCCGGCAGATGAGAGTTCCGAGTACGATGTCAATGGTCAGGTCACGCTGCGGCTGCCGCCCTGTCAGAAGCCTTCCATTGCCATCCTGCCGCTGAATGCTTCCATTCCCGCCGGGAAATTCACTCTGACCCTGACTGCTGCCGGTGTTGGAGGGGCGAAGCTGGATTGTCTCGCTCTGTGCGAGCAGGCGGACGCTGGTAACTTTACCGTCACCCTGCGTGGAGATGGCTCCCGGCCTCAGGCTGAACCCGCCGCAGATGAGAACTATCTGACCCTGCAGTATCCCCACATTCAGGAGTGCTACGGGATCCTGTGGGATGATATCACCACCCATATTCGCACGATCGAAAACGATGAACTGGATATCTTTCTGCGTGACACCGTACACGACCATGTAAACGCCACGCTGCGCGGCAACGGAAAAGGGCATTACGTCAATCTCTTTATGGGGCCGATCCCCTTGGAGGCAGGACAGACAAAGGTGATCTATGGAGCGGTCTGTGCTGCTCCGGATGCTTCTGCCGCCGCGCTGCGCTGCCATGAGCTGCTGACGCAGCGCAGTGATTGGGAGCACTTATGGCAGCAGGCTTCTGCCTCCCTTGCAGCACCGCCCGCTTTACCGGCTGCCGAATCGCTTGCCTTGGGCCAACAGTTGATGAATGCAGTTCTCTGCACCAACGTTGTGTATCCGGTGTACACGCGGGGACAGTATATCCGCCACTACACTCCCGGCCGCTGGTGGGACTGTGTCTACACATGGGATTCCGGATTCATTGGAATGGGTCTGGCTCAGACCAGCCTGCGCAATGCCTTTGACTGCCTGAACACCTACCTGATGCCCCCGGATTCTGTGGACGCTGCTTTCTTACACCATGGCTCCATGGTGCCAACGCAGTTTTATCTGTACGCCGAGCTGTTGAATCGCACCAGCAGCAGAGAACTTGCCGCCTACTGCTATCCACGCCTAAAGCTGTACTATCGCTTCTTCACCGGGCAGGAAGGCGGCTCCACTACCGCCAACCTGCACAGCGGCTTGCTGCGCCCCTGGGATTATTTCTATAATTCCGGTGGATGGGACGATTATCCCCCACAGCAGGAGGTCCATCGCCGCCGTTTGCAGGCCAGCTGCGCGCCCGTGGTCACAACTGCCCATGCGATACGCTGCGCAAAGATCCTGGCTTACACCGCCCGCCTGCTGGGTGAGACAGCCGACGCAGATGTATTTGATGCCGATGCGCTTCGCTTAGGGCGCTCCCTGCAGACTGCATGGGACGAGGAAAGCGGTTACTTCGGGTACCTCCTGCACGATCCTTCCGGTGATGCTGCGGATATTCTGCGCACCGAGCAGGGCCTGAACTACGACATGGGCCTGGATGGCGCTTCGCCGCTGTTTGCAGGTGCCTGTACAGAACCGCAGAAGGAGCTTCTGTGGCAGAAGCTGCAAAGCCCGGAACACCTGTGGTGTGCCTGCGGCCTTTCCACCGTAGATCAGAGTGCGCCGTACTATCGGCGTGACGGCTACTGGAACGGCGCTGTATGGATGCCTTATCAGTGGATGTTCTTCAAATCCGCGCTGGATGCGGGCCTTACCGATTTTGCTTACCGCATTGCCGACACCGCTCTTACCCTGTGGCAGAACGAGTGTGCCGAAAGCTACTGTTGTTTTGAGCACTTTATGATCGAGAGCCGCCGTGGTGCCGGCTGGCATCAGTTCAGCGGGCTTTCTTCTCCCATTGTACAGTGGTTTTCCGCTTACTACCGCCCCGGCACCCTCACGACCGGTTTTGATGCCTTTGTCCGGCATACGGATTGGGCACCGGACAACAGCGCCTTAAATGCCACACTGGATTTTACCGCAGCGGGCCGCAGCACTGTTCTGGCTGTTCTGCAGCCGGGTCCCAAAGCTGTTACAGCCTCTGTTCCCTGCACCGTGACCACACGCCACGATGGGCTGCTTGAGCTGACCTTTGCATTGGATGCTCCCCGCACTGTTACCATAAGCATCCATCCCTGAATCCACCTGTAAAAAGAAACGAACGATGTCTGTCCGAATGGGCTGACATCGTTCATTTTTTTGCGCTGAAATCAGTTATCTCCTTTGCGAACTGCAGAAGGCGAGAGCTGATACTTCCGCCGGAATGCCTTATAGAATGTATTTGCCGTGGAGAAGCCGCACTGTTCTGCAATATCCGTAATATTCAGATCTGTCGTTCTCAGCAGCTGCATTGCATGATCCAGACGCAATTCTTCCACATACTCTGTATAGCTCTTTCCGGTTTGCTCCTTCAGGAATTGCGAAAGATACTTTTTCGAGATCTTGAACTGCTCTGCCGTCATCGCCGCATTGATCTCCGGATTCTGGAAATTCTGTGCCAGCCAGTCCAGAATATTCTTTTGAAGCGCATCATTGTGGCTATGCTTCAAGAATTGCACATGATTGCAGATCTCCACACAGCAGTCCTGCAACCGGCTCAGCATCTGGCGGGCAGTCAGTTTAGAGTCATAACTGCACAGATAGGCGATATCCGGACAGCATACCCTTTCCGCCGTGTTCAGCAGAATGCCGCCTGCCGTGTAAAAATCCTGCTTGAAGTTTTCCGGGTCCAGATTATCCACCGGGAACAGTTCACTCAGAAGCGAAACCGCTTCTTCCGTGCATCCGGAAAGCAGATACTCCCGAAGCCGCGCTGCATTGGTTGCATTGACCGTGGTACCGCGCTGCGCACTGCTGTTCCCCAAATAGCAGATCTTCTGTGTCGGATCCGCATAGGCCGCCACATTGCGGGCCTTCCAGTAAATATCTGACAGCTGCTCCATTTTCTCAAAAGGATCGCTCAATATCAGGGGGGTCGTCAAATGCAGCGCATCATACAGCTGCTCTGTACGGAAACACATCTCCCGCAGTTCCTCTGCTTCATCCGTTTCCTGCGTCAGGATCACCAGGATCAGGTCATCTGCCGTTGCCTGTACATAAAATCTCTGCCCGTAAATTTGACGTATCTGCTCTGACACCACCACAGTACGCAGCTCTTCTTTCAGTGAGCACTCGGCGTTTTCCTGAAGAGATGGGATCAGCAGCAGGAAGTTATAGGCTTTCAGCTGCACCGCATCCGTCAGCTGCTGAAGGGATTCCTGACTTACAGACCCTGTACGCAGCAAAATTTCCATTTTGCCGTGTTCCAGCTCGCTGCGTGAATGCTCCAGTTCCCGCGCCAGTTCATGCTGGCTGTTCACATTACGGAGAAAGATTTCATTCAGCACTTTCCGTGATGCCAGATCCGATTCGTCCAGCGTATCCAGCATCGGACGCAGGCTGTTCATGTCCTCCAGTGTCATGCAGACGCTGATCAATACACAGCCCAGAACGCCCACGATCAGATACAGACAAATTGCACGCTGTACTGCCAACAGACCCGCTTCATAGAGCGACGGCGGCATTCCAATGACCGCCGTTGCATTCAGAGATGCCACATATCGCGTTGCCATCAGATAGCGCTTTCCCTGATAGATCTCCCAACCCGTATCATCACTCGCCAGGGAAAGTGTCGTTCCGTCATAGTTATTTCCCGCCAGGATCGTTCCGTCATCGGAAATCAGGCAGAAAAGCCCTTCCTCGCGCCATTGCTGCTGCGAAAGGAACATTGAAACGACATCTTTTTCCTTGATCAGCACCGTCATTGCGCCGCAAAGGCGGCCCGCCGTGTTCACATAGGGCTGGTATACCGTGGTATATGAATTGCCATAGCTGGAATGCATCAGTTTGACAACATGGGCGGGCTTTATCGTCGTTACATCGATCTGATTCTGTGCATCCCATTCCTCCTGAGACACATCCTCATACTCAAGTGCTCCCGGGTAAAAATTGCTATGGCTTTCATACGCGCTCCGGTCATCCAATATGATGCCATTCCGCTCAAATGTAATATAGCTGTATGTGATCACAGAGGAATCGTAGGTCTTATCCTGTAACGATTTGCTGGCTCTCGTCAGTGTCTGATAATCTCCCAGAATACTGTTGTCATAGCTGCTGGCAAGCAGAGTATACTCCGTTTCGCTGAACAATTTGTTCGTTGTACTGCGGATGTTGCTCAGGCATCGCTCCAACTGGGTGGTGCCGATCGCCAGCATTTCCATCGCGCTGGAGGACTGCGCTTGGATCGTCTGGCGGATCATCAGGCTATATAGAGGAAACACGACCAGGAAGAACCCAACCGGAATACAAAGATACCTTAAAAGCCTTCGGATCCAGTTTCTAACAAACAGTCTCTTACGCATCTGCAAAAGCTCACTCCAAGCAATGATGATTTCTATGGAACTGTTGGCTGCACCTGTAAGGCGTTTATGGAGCCGGTGCATGTTGCACAGCTCCTCCCTCCGCAATTTCGCAGCATCTTTTTAATTATTTTACCACAGAAGGATTTTTTCCTCAACATTTTTATTGATTTGTAACAAAAATCCACTTTATCACCATGATTTTCAATGCTTGAAAATCTCTGTCAGATGGTCTATCACTTTGCACCGCAAACCGTGTTGTCGTTCAAAGCCACCACCCGGGGCCTGATTGTCTGAGGGAACTCGATTCCCTGGCCCTCTGATTAAAAGAGCCCACCGGGCTGAGCACTCTGATTTTAAAACTTTCGAGTTTGCGTTATTTTTGTGCAAAACATCGTGATTTTTCACGTTGTAATTTCTGCACCCTTTGCCGTATTTTGCAAGTCAGCGTACCCATTGCATCCCTTGAAACCGTGCAAAAACAGTGCAGAAACCGTGCACTTACTCTGGGACAAATAAAAAATGATGATTTTTGCTCCATGACTTGGTGGCGATTTGAGTGACCACAAAGGTAAATTTGATACACGGAAAGAAGAATGCCCACTCGTCTGAGGAGTTCTCAGGGGAGTGGGCATTCTGTGTAGACAGTTAATATAATTTCGATTATGATAATTCAAATTATATTAAGACGTTCCATGGGCTGTAACAGCTTCACCGCTTGGTTTTCAAAAACCATCTGTTGATAGCGGTGTTACTTCTTCACAAATTGGTATACGCCATATTCTGGTGACGTCACCAATCCATACTTGATAAGATTCTTGATAATAGAGGATGCACGAGATTTCTGAACGCCATATAGCTGTGCAATGTTTATGCTGCGGAACTGATATTGATACCGATATCTCTTGAAAAGTTCAAGCGTCCGCTCTTTTGTACTTGCAGTTAGTCTCGTGCCATTCAGCCTTTCGCAAAGTTCACTCACTTCTGCATCCGTACTCATTCCGTGGAGCACTGTAGAAGTTTCCGCACTTTCCGCAGAGGTTTCCGCACTTTCCGCACCACTTGCCACACTTTCCATACTGATCTGTGCCGGAGTCGCTACACTTCTATTCGGCAGTGTGACGATAAAGAAATCCGAATCCGAGTAGAAGGTCGGCTTCTGGGCTACTTCCACATGAAGCTCTAAGTCCTAATATAGTTCAAGCGTATTATACTGTTTTTTATCAGTACATTCCACCACTTTATGCAGTCACATGGGTGGCATTCTCTTTCACCGAATTGATCGTATCCATCAGCTCACTGCCTGTTTTGCCATCAAACAGGCGGGTAAACAGAATGGGCTGGTCAAAGGGTGGTTTCATCAGAACCGCCTTGCTTTCCACATAACCGTTCTGCTCGATGTAATGAATAACCTTCTGCACAAACGCGATCTGCTTTGCATTCAGCGATTCGTCGTTGATGAACTTGGAAAATGCCTGCATGGCAGCATCGTGGTCGAGCTTTGCCACCTTGCGCACCAGCAGACCAAAGGGGGTATCCCGAAACTCCCGTGCATAGTCCTCTTTGCTGCCCAGCTCACAGGTGAAGATATGTTCCAGCTCGGTATAGTCACCCCGGGAAAGCGGAATGTTCTGAGTCAGCTTGTGGATGGCCAGCGTATCGCTGCGGTGCTCCATGATGTAGCGGTTCACACGTTCCCGGTACTCGCCAAAATCGTAGCCGGAATCCAGCGTTTTGCCCTCGGTCTGTTCCAGTACCGGGTCGGCAAGGGCCGTGTAGACAGGCTTTTGCCCCTCGCCGCCCTCCACCAGAAACTTGATGAGTTCCCGCAGCTCCTGCCGCATTTCCTCAAAGTGGAGAAGATCATGCGAGGTCAAAAATTCGTCTGTCTGCACCTCGCGGATGAGGGGCAGCTTTGCCTGCACCTGCGGGATGGTAGCCTTCCCTTCCAGCATTGCCGCTGTATTGCGCAGCTGTTTCTGGGCGCGGCCCAGCCCCGGCAGACCCTCCAGCTCACAGAGCAGCAAGCCATACACAAAGTTATCGAACCGCTTGGCGGCTTCATCTTTGTCGTCCAGCGAGATGAGCGGTGCCACCTCTTTCATCAGAGTACCCTTGTCCGTTTCGGTCAGGCTGACAAAGGCTTCTGGCTTTTGATAGTGTTCCACGGCCTGTCGGTGCAGCCGCACGGATACCAGCTCCGGGTTCAGCGCTCCCACCTCGGCACGGCAGGTCTCCGTTAAGATCTTGCGCCAGTTCTGGTATTTTTCGTCCGCATAGGCTCCATCCTGCAGCGCGGCGGCGATCCGCACCTGCTTGCAGAAAATACTCTCGGACAGGCTTTTGGTGTCCGCGCTCTCGTAGCCGTTGGGTTTCTGACGGAAAAATTCAAAGTTGCCGCAGTAGTCGAAAATCAGAAAACGCCGTTTGCCCGTATATTCGCCGTCGATGGCATCCACGCAGGCAAGGGACGGGCAGAGCCGCGTACCACGGCCGATCATCTGCCAGAACTTCGTTTTGCTGCGCATTTTTTTGAAAAACACCAGATTCGCGCACTCCGGCACATCGATGCCCGTGTCCATCATATCCACCGAGACCGCAATAAACGGCGGCTTATCCGGCTGTTTGAAGTCGTCAATGACGGACTGTGCATAGGCATCGTCGCAGACCACCCGCTGGATGAATCCCGGGTACTGGGTCTCCAGCTGCAGGTACAGCTTGCCAAAACGTTCCCGGATAAACTCCGCATGGCGCTTGTTCTGGGCAAAGATGATGGTTTTGCCGATGCGGTCACCGCCCGCCGTCTGGATGCCCCGTTCCATCAGGTCTTGCAGCACCGTGTCCACGGTGTTGGCGTTGAAGATAAACTTATTCAGCTTTTCGGATGGGATAAAGGTGGGCAGGGTGTCATCCTCGGCAAAATCGTCCTCGTAGCGGGCCTTATCCTCCGGTGAAAGCTGGTCGTAGTGGATGCCCTCTTCTGTGAATTTCGTCTTGACCTCGTAGTTGTAGTAAGGCACCAGCACATGGTCGGTGTAGACCGCCGTGTCGTAATCGTAGGCGTAGGTGGGGATGCCATGTTCCATCTCGAAAAAGTCGTAGGTGTTGCGGTCCACGTCGGTTTTCGGGGTGGCGGTCAGACCCACCAGAACGGCATCGAAATAATCAAAAATGGCGCGGTATTTCTTGAAAATGCTGCGGTGGCTCTCGTCCACGATGATAAGGTCAAAGTGGGCGGGCGAAAACAGCGGCACGCCGTCCTTGGTCTTGGCGTTGTCTATGGCGTTGAGCATGGTGGGATAGGTGGAAAACACGATGCGCGCGGCCTTATCGTCCTTGGAGGAGCACAGGTTGCAAAGCGACTGGTCGGGCAGATACTTTTTGAAGTCGTCCTTTGCCTGCTTGACCAGTGCAGTGCGGTCTGCCAGAAAGAGCACGTTGGTCACATGACCGCCGCGGCTCAGCACATCGGTCAGGCTGGATGCGGTACGGGTCTTGCCCGTGCCCGTAGCCATGACCAGCAGATTGCGCCGGAAGCCCTGCGTAATATGGGCGCAGACTGCCCGGATGGCGTTTTTCTGATAGTAGCGGTCGGTGATTTTGTCGTCAATTTCAATGGTGTCCAGCGGCTTTTTCTCGGTGCGGCGGTTCATCAGCTTTTGCAAATCATCCTTGCAGAACACGCCGCTCACCGGCCGCTGCGGGCCGCTCTGCTCATCCCAGAAATAGGTGGTGTAGCCGTTGGTGGTGAACAGCATCGGACGGCGGCCAAACTTCTGCTCCAGACAGTTTGCATAAAGCTGAGCCTGCTTGCGCCCGATGTTGGGGTCTTTGGTGCTGCGCTTGGCTTCAATGACCGCCAGCGGCAAGCCGTCCTTGCCCATCAGCACATAGTCCGCATAGCCCTTCTGCCCCAGCACGCCGTTCATGTTGTCCACTTCGTACTCGGTGCGCACATCAGCGTCCGGCCCGGTGAATTTCCAGCCCATGGCCTTGAGGTCGATGTCGATGATCTTCCGCCGCGTCTCGGCCTCGGTCAGGTCGGCAGCGGTAAAACTGCGGCTCTGCTGGTTCTGCTGTTTGCTGGCTGTGTACGCCGTCGAAAGGCTCTCCACCTGCTTGCGCAACGCTTCCAACTCGGCATCTTTCTGGGTCAGCAGGCTTTCCTGCTCCCGGATCTTCTTTTCGTCCAGCGCCACTTTCTCGCCGGGGATGGCTGTTTCATCAAAGGAGCGCTCCACATAGTCCGTGCCGTAGCAGTAATCCACCCACTGGATGAAGGCGAACAGCCCCCGCAGACTGAACACTGCATCCGCCGCCGACACACTATGTCCTGTATGTACCGCCAGATTGCCCGCCTTCACGATGCTGGGCAGCACGCTCCACACGTCCCGGTCCACCGCGAACCGGAAGCTCGGCTCATGCAGCAGGGATTGCAGGTTGTCCTTGTAGGGCATCGTGATGGTTTTATCTGCCGCATACACCCACTTCACCGCCAGCTCCAACGCCTTCCGGCACCCCACCGCGCACATCGCCGGGGAGGTGGAGAACACTTTCTCGGCCTCGATGGCAGAATTGGCGAAGAGGGAGTATTCGGGGCGGGTGGAGAGATAGGAGAAGTTGGACATAAAATCAGCTCCTTTTTAATTAGTCGATGAGACCACTTCGGTTTTCAATGGTATCGATATAGAAAGCTTTGAGCTTTAATACTTCATGACGTAAATCTTCAGTCCATGCTTCCGTCAAAAGCCTTTTCTGCACACGACACAATTTTAAATAATTTACAGCGAGCATAATACTTGTGCAATGATTAGGAATTCCGTATACGGTCCAATCGTAGCATAGTACAAGTTCATGATTGTGTTTTTTTATGCGCTTAACCAATCCTGCTTTTTGCGCATCAATTGTTGCTTTGAACTCTGGGTCAATATCAGGATTCTCGTCTTCTTTTTGCCAATAGTAGTGAGCAATATCATATACTATATTATTTTCAGTGCGGAGATTATTCCCCATCTCTGAAAGCATCTTGGCACTTTCTATAATATCATCGAGCGCCTTATCTTCTTCATTTTCTCCGTAGGGTAATAATCTGGGATAATCATCTGTTTCCTCAATTTTATGTTTGAGTTCGTGGATATCATCCCATATGGAATGATAACTATAGCCATCTAATGTACCGTAGTATTCTTTTAATGAATTGTTTAATACCTTTGCAAAATTTTCCAAGTTGGTCGAATCAAATCTTGCACAAACGCCTCCAAGTGAAAATACTTTATTGTTAATAAAACGCTTTTGATCAATGTCACCTGTGTCCTCTGCCCCATTTTCTACAAATGCAAGAATTGGAGTGCCGAGTTCTGTTGCTTCATCGAATTCAATTTCCGTCATTGAACGCCCATCATAGTATTTGGAACCAAAGCGATACCCATATATGCCAATTACAATATCGGCATCTTTTACTTGGTCAACGCAAAAAGTTCCGCTTGATTTTTGACTTGCCGGAAATTCCTCCATTGCACTAATTTCAGCAGTTTTCCTTTCAGTCAAGCTTTCAATAGTATTTATTGCAACACGCCTGATATTTTTCAAGTCCTGATAAGTCGAGCTAATGAAAAACTTCATGTAATAGCCTCCTTGTAACCATTAATGCAAAAGTGCTTTCAGTTCTGGATACGAATTCATTTTCTGAATCAAATATCCGACCACATTGCTGATGCAGTAGGGGCGAACGTTATCATCATCTGAAACAATATAGGTTGGTTTTAAAGCAACTCCATCCGTTATTATATACCCTTTCAGACTGTTCAAGCTTTTCTTTACGGTCTGCCATTCTTCTTTCCACAGATCCACTTGAAATTCTTGTATAATTTTCGTCGTGCTTTCAACAAGTTTTCGTGAATCAATGTTCTGATTTTCCTTTTGGACTTTTTTCAAATCACCTTTGGTCTGTTTATTCATGTCTCCATTTTCAAGTATTTTATCCACCGGAATCAAATATGATACTATCCCCGTGTCTAACGCAAGTGTAGTCTTGGTTATACAACAGCTTTGATGTGTTGTGTACCGCCGAAGAAAATATGTTATCCTATACTCCGGATACTGGTCGTAGAATCTTCCTTTTAATTTTCCAAACAGAATCTTATGATACCGTTCGTGATATTCAACCCAAACATAAAATGAATTTAGCCAATTCATAAACAGGCGATTTAAATTTGCAAATTCCTCCATTTTTTCAAGATTGATATTTCCATCTTCTGTATACTGCAAAAAATCTTTTGAATTTCCAAGCAACATCGTATAATTATCTATTTCATTCATAAATTCAAAAATAGTCGCAATCACTCTTTTGATTTGGAACACTTCTTGTTCTGGTACGTTTTCTTTTAAGTTTCTTTGACAACTGCCAATCATACAAACTATACGGTATTTCATTTATGCTCACCCAAAATATTCCTGCATCAGTGCCTTTTTCATCAGTTCCAGCTTTTCAAGGCTCTGCTGTACAACTCCTTCCGTCACGGCTCACGCCGTGCCACCTCCCTCTAAGAGGGAGGCTTTTACCTTACCTCTACGTTATATGCTCCCTCCCAGAGGGAGCTGGCAAAGCCGCTAGGCTTTGACTGAGGGAGTATCTTCCAGTTCCTGAACCCGCTTCCTGACTTCCAAATCAATTGCACTGCAAACTTCTTGAAAGCTCTGCTCTATTTCCAGATTAGAAAACCGAATCACCTTCACACCATATTCGGCAAAAATGGCGGAGCGTTCTTTGTCGTATGCCAGTCCCTGCTCATTATAATGCTGTGAACCGTCCACTTCCACGACCAGCCTTGCAACGTGACAATAGAAATCCGCAATAAAGCCATCAATCGTTTTCTGACGCTGAAAGCGCATCGGATAGCCACGCAGAAAATCATACCAGAGATGATTTTCCTGTTTGGTTGCGCCCTTACGCAGTTCTTTTGCACGAGGGATCAATTTTCCTTGATATGGCAATGACATCTGGACGCGCTCCTTTCTGGAACTCCCTCCGTCACGGCTAACGCCGCGCCACCTCCCTCAAAGAGGGAGGCTTTTCCTCGGGCCGGAAACTTTCCCTCTTTGTCAAGAGGCTCCCTCCCAGAGGGAGCTGTCACCGAAGATGACTGAGGGAGTCACCCAAAATATTCCTGCATCAGCGCCTTTTTCATCAGTTCCAGCTTTTCAAGGCTTTGCTGTACGGTCTGCTTCTGCTGGTCTACGCGCTCTACAAAGGTGGCAAAATCATCTTGAAGTTTTTTAGGCGGTAAAATAACATTTATTTTCTTCAACATCGCAATCGATAAGTATGCCACTGTCGAGCCAGCTTGCAGACTTTCAATTTGTTTTTGGATATATGGTTGCGCAAACATCGGTGTACAAGGGGTACAAACAAGATAAAATAGAAATGAGGGGCGATAGAGCGGAAATGTCAGATTTTCCACTCTATCTGAACACGGTCGCTGGTGGCCTTGATCGTAGAGATCAAACCATCGGCGGCTTTTCTTTTGTCGTCAAAATCTATGCTGTCCCAGTTGTCGAGATAATAGGATAACTTCTTTATCTGCTGGGGCGATATGGTTTCAACGCTCAATTCGGCGATTGCCTTTGAAATGGTCTGGCGTCGGGTGTCCAGTTCTTCAATTTTTTTGTTGGCGTAGGCAAGCAAGGTCGCATTGGCTCCGGTCAGCGTATCCAGCAGCTTTTCAATTTCTGCCTCCACCTGTGCCAGCTCCACTTGATAGGCGGTCAGTTTCGGATTGACTTTTTCCTCCCTGCCGTGGAGTATCTGAAAGTCTTTGAACTTCTCCTGCATGGCCGAGAAAATGAATTGCTCAAATTCTTCTTTGCGGATTTTCCCGCAGCCCGGACAGCCTTTGTTTTCCGTCCGTTTGGTACAGCGGAAATATCCGGTGCTGTTTGGTACATGGGTGGCTTTCAGAGCATACCCACAATGCCCGCATTTGATTTTTCCGGCCAGCCAAGTATTTTTCGGTTTCCGTCCCTGCTGGAAGGTGGTATTTGCCATAAGTTTTTTCCGGCATTTCAGCCATGTGTCAGAGGAAATGAGTGCTTCGTGGGGAGCGATAACAAGTATCTGGTCTTTTAAGCACCTGTCCTTGTCCTCCTTCACATCCCGCCCCTGATAGAGATAGCAGCCGTTTGTTCCGGCAAAGTC
>OGYA01001052.1_pt1 | contig 19710 bp, 27 predicted proteins | sample 1576401 | NCBI WGS metagenome assembly OGYA01 (sample SAMEA3541485, study PRJEB24748) | human gut metagenome | biome: human gut; feature: human-associated habitat; material: faeces | place: China | collected 2012 | reverse complement strand
CCGGCCCCCGTCCAAGCGGAAAAAAACTTTTTGTGACAATAAAACCATAACTAAAGGAACAAGATATGAGCACTCCTCAACTCCATATGTATGATCTGAAAACTGGCGAGTACACGGGCAGCCGTGATGCCACTCAGCGTCGGTGAGTATGTACTGGAGGCGACGGGCGCGACTTCTGTTGCGTTGCCCGCCGATATTCCTGCGGGGCATATTGCCCGCTGGATCGGCAATGCGTGGGAGACGGTGGAGGACCATCGGCAGCATATGGATGAGCGGGGCCGCAAGGAGGGTGGGACGCAGTATTGGCTTCCCGAAGACACATGGCGTTCCGAGCCTCGGTATACTGAGGAACTTGGACCGCTTCCGGCCGATGCGCTCTTGGAGCGCCCGGAGCGCCCGCTTGATGAGTACAAGGCGGACAAGCGCCGCGAGGTTTCCGATGCCTACACCTCCGCGCAGACCGCCACCCTGACGATGCCCGCGGCAAATCCTTCCGCGCTGGAGGTGACGATGGGCGCCGCGCTTTTTGCCGCTGACGATGCCGTGGGGCTGGCCGACGTGCAGAAGATTCTGAGCGCCCGGCGTGACGTTTTGCTCGCGCTTGTCGACGGTGCCGCCAGCCGAGCGGAGCTGGAGCAGATAGAGGTTTCCTATCCTGTTTGAGGTTCCCCATCTCGCCCGCTGTTCTCCCCGGCCACTTGAACGTGCGTCCGGGGATTTTTTTATGTAACACCCTGAAAAAAAGATTTTTCAGTTGACGAACGAGGCTTCTATAGTAAGCTTTTATCAAGTAATTCAGGTAACTTACATAAAAGGAGCCAAACATGTGCAACGCCTCTTTTTACCCGACGCCCGTCAGCGTGGCGGAGAAGATGCTCGCCAAGGCCGGCAAGCTCTACGAACGCTCGATCCTCGAACCCTCGGCGGGGAAGGGCGACCTTGCCGATGCCGCCGTGGGAAAGCTGGATCGGTATTACAACCGCTGCCGTGAGGTGGTGCACTGCATCGAGATCGAGCCGGAGTTGCAGGCCGCGATCCGGGGCAAGGGCTATCCGCTGGTCGGTACGGACTTCCTCACGTTCTGGCCGGACGAGAAGTATGACCTGATCCTCATGAACCCGCCCTTCGCCAACGGCGATGCGCACTTGCTCCATGCGTGGGAAATCCTCGACCACGGGGACATCGTGTGCCTGCTCAACGAGCAGACGCTCCTGAGCCCCTGCACGGCGACCGGAAGCTGCTGGCCACGGTCATCGAGGCGCACGGCGAGGTGGAGCACCTCGGAAGCTGCTTTGCGGAGGATGCCTTCCGAAAGACGCAGGTGCGCGTCTCGCTTGTGCATCTGCGCAAGAAGCGGGAGGAGCCGAAGTTTTCCTTTGAGGTCGGCTCCGATGAAGAGGGGGCTGCCGTTTTCAGCGACGGTTCCCGGTTCGAGAGTGAAGTGGCGACGCGGGACACCGTGGGGAACCTCGTGGCGCAGTACGGGCGCTGTCGGGAGCTGTTCGTCCGGATCGCGCATCTGGCGCAGGAGCTTGCCCACTACGCCGGGCCGCTCGGCACGGACGGCGGGGAAACGGTCGGGGAAACGCTCAAGGAACTGATGCGGCAAAAGCCGACCCGCAGGGCGCAGGAGGATGCGTACAACCGCTTCGTCCGATCATTGAAAAAGAGCGCATGGCGGGAGGTCCTGCGCCTGACCGATGTGAGGAATCTGGCGTCCCACGGTGTTCAGAAGGAGATCGACAGGCTCTTGGAGAGCAACGAGCGCATGGCGTTTTCCGAAGAGAACGTCTACGCGCTCGTCGAGTCCATTTTCCTGAATCGTGGTGCCATATTGCAGCAATGCGTGGTCGAGGCCTTCGACATCATGACCCGCTACTACGAGGAGAACCGTGTCCACGTCGAGGGATGGAAGACCAACGATGCGTGGCGCGTGAACCGGCGCGTCGTCCTGCCTCGCATCGTCGACGTATGGTACGGGGGAGACGGGCATCTGACTTACGACGATACCCGGCAACATCTTGCTGATATCGACAGGGCAATGGCTTTTTTGGAGGGCAAGAAGCTGGAATCCGTGCCGCGCACGATGGTATGCGCCCTGGAGGAGCACTTCAAGGAATGCGGCCCCGATTTTTCGGGCGTCCTGTTCGAGAGCACCTACTTTGAGATGCGCTGCTACAAAAAGGGGACGCTGCATATGTACTTCAAGGATAAGGAGCTTTGGGAACGGTTCAACCTAACCGCCGCGCGCGGCAAGAACTGGCTCCCGGACGATGTGAAGGCACGGGAGCGGGAGGAGCGCGCCCGGAACAAGCGGGCCGACCAGTACGGCCTCCCGCTTTCCGCCTGACCGAAGGCCCCGCCGAAACGCGGGGCTTTTTTTATGTATTTCATTGAAAAAACAGGCTTTTTCTCTTTACAACCGAGGGTACTATGGTACTAATAATTCATGCGATTTCAACAGATTAAGCACTTTAACCCAAAGGAAGACATCATGACCAACGCCACTCTCGAAACCATGACCGCCGAACGTGATTCCCTCCGCGCCGCCTTTATCCGCTACATCGCCCTTGACCAGTTCATTTCCTGCGGATGCAACCCCGACGACTTCGACGCCCACTTTGAAAACATGCAGGACGCCCTGCGCGGCGGAGCGACGAGCGAAACCGTCAGCAGCCTTTCTTCTTCCATCGAAGACGTCGTGTTCGACGTACTGAACGAGTGCGAAACGTTCCAGACCGAAGCCGAGTAACTGAAACGGCCCCCGTGCCACCGGGGGCCAAACCTCCAACAGTAGGAAGGAATCAACCCGAGGACGAAACCGTTAACGGCTCACGGTCTCTGCTATTCCAGTTTTGGAGCGGACCTGATATGGACAGGTTGCATGAGTGAGCCTCTTCATTTGTCCATACAAGGCATACGGCACAGCATCCCCGAACGAGAGAAAGCCAAAAGAAGGTGGGGCGGCCAGTATCTTTCCACAAAGAGCTGCCGATCAATCACTGGAGGTTAGAACGTTTTTTCGCCTTTTGGCGACTCTCTTTGAGCGGTTCTGTATGATGCATCTTGGTTTTATCCAGTTGGCTTGTGTCATGATGCTACCAAAAATATTTTGCAATGACCTCTAGAGCAAAAAAGAGGGTTTTATAGGAAACCGTATGGAAAAGTATTTTGGCGTCATTCTTATCCTTTTAAGTTTATGGCCTCTTTATCTTTTAGGGAAACTGTACTTCATAAATGCGCTTACTGCAAAAAATATCCTTATTTTCATTGTGGGCAGCTCGGTTGTTTCCTCCATGCCCTTTTATGTTTTTGGAGGAGGATTATATTTTTACAATTACTCATGGATAGTAAGTTTTGCAGTTTATGTCCTGTCTATCTGTTTAGTTTTTATTTTTCAAGCCTGTCTGAAAAAATATATTTTTTGCGTAAAAAATTTATATGAGGATTTTCTTTTTTCATTGCTTTTCCCGATTGTATATCCATGTTATATATTCATTATTCTTATTTTTAAATTAATACTGTTTTCAATCAATCCTCAATATACAGACTTTCGTTATTAGATAGAGCTAATGAATTTGCAACCTGTATAACATTATTAATAAAAGACTGGCAGTTGTTTATTGCTAGATTGTAACTTTTTTCAGTAAAGTTATTTTTTACCTTGTCTCTGGCCGCTTCAATATATTTTGCCTTAAATTTTGTGCTCATCCTGGCATATTCATCCAATCTGTCATCTTCAGAATGGATACCATCCATAAAAAAACCAAAATTGACGCCATCATCACGTATGAAATGATGATGTTGTATATAGAAGATACTATCATATTCATCAAGCTTGTACTGGGAATGGTATGGGTCCCTGTACACTCGAGGCTTGGGAGGGAGAGAGGGAGGGAGCCATGTCATCTCTGGGCGCTTATGCAGGCTGATGCTCTGCATGCTATCCAATTTGCGCATTCCAACAACATAATAGTGCCCAGCATATTTTTTTGAAATTTTGCATTTACAGTTGGGATGAAGACGCTCAGGCTTTTCGGTATGTTGCTTTTTTGAGAATTCTTGACACTTCTCGCAGGCATCCTGGTTGGGCTGTACAGACCAATACTCTTCAGCGAGAGAAACCGAAAAAGTCTTTTCCAGAGTGGCACGAGCCCGGTCTCTTTCCAGTTTCCGCATGATTTCTTCAATAGATGCCATGTGTTCTCCTTGGTTACTCCGATTGGGATTGAAGAACACATCCTACAATGGACTACTCCAGAAGAAAGATTGACATGTGTCAGCATGCATCGAGGAACGTCCGCTTCAGGCGGGCACGGCGCTTGGGTGCGGGTGGAGGGAATGGTCGGCTTTGACGTCGGCTGTGAAAAGGTGTCAAGGATAGGAGGGACTATCCAAAGAGGGGAGGCGAAAGCCTCCCCACAAACCGGTGTATAACGGCTATTACTTGTTATGATTGCCGAGGTTAGAGCAGAGCGGGAACAACTCTTCCAGCTTGGCAACAATGCGTTGCTGTTCCGCGAGAGGAGGAAGAGCAAAAAGCGCCATTCGTCCATCATCTGTACCAAGCCTAGGCATTTTAACTCCATACGAGCATTGTGTCGCATACTCTACAAAGTAAGGCGACATTAAACTATATTGAGCATAACGAGGGTAAACATACTTATCAAACCTGAGGGGTAAAATCTCTGAAGAGCAATAACCGTGTTCATCAGCAGTAATAACTTTATTTAAATATGGTCGGAGTTTACTATAAAGTACATCCCCTTTTTTGAATATATTTTTTGAACTCATAGATTTACGTTCTTTACATTTTCTTTTGGCTATTATTTTGCCAGTGTCTTTAATAATATCCTCAAGTTCGAGAATCCAAATATCATCAACAAATTGATCTGGATTAATACTTTCACTGTAACCATAATTACATATTTCCCCTAACCGGACCCACACCCAGCTTTCAGGAATTTCAAACGGTTTTTCTTCGTCTGTAATTGGCGGTAATGGCTTCTGCTTTTTGAGCTTGCATTCCTTCACGAGGCGAGTCTTTTCAGCGTGAATACGTTTCACCAGGGCGGATGCCGGTTCATCGTCGGCATTCTGTGGTACAAGTCGGCCTTCGATAGCCCCCTGCAAGAGTGACTTGCGCAACAAATCTGGGAAGATATTTTCCTGCTTTACCAGCTCGTCTTGTTTATTTCCGTAATCGTCTACCTCTGGCAGAATTTCTCCTAATTTGGCGACGATACGTTGCTGTTCTGCGAGAGGAGGGACGGGGACTGAAAGATTATTTAATTGTGTTAGGTAAACGCCTCCTTGGGCAGTTCCAGAAGTTTCAGACTTGAATTTTTTTTGTATAAAAGGAGATTGAAATATCAATAAACAGTATAAGTTATTAACCAAAGTATTGATAACGGCAACACTCCTTTGAGCAATTACTTTGACATCATGGTCAAATACTGCGGTGTTACCTATCGATGCCCCTATAATTCCAAGTATTATGTCGCCTTTTATGATTTCTGTACGAGAATTCTCTTTCAAAAATCCTATCCCGTCAGTAAAACGATCCGAATCAGAGAAAACTATTTTTCCATTTTTTATATTTTTCGCACTGATGACGGGGAAACCTTTGAGCGTCGCTGGTGGGGGATTATGAGAACCGTCTGTAATTTTTACTGCAATTTCTCCCAATCTCACCCACTCCCAGCTTTTAGGAATCTCAAATGGTTTTTCTTTGTCCGTAACAGGCGGCAGGGGCTTTTGTTTTTTGAGCTTGCCTTCCTTCATCAGTCGTTGTTTTTCTGCATGGATACGTTTCAAGAGAACGGATGCGGGCTCGTCGGTGGGATCCTGTGGGACAAGGCGGCCTTCGATGGCCTGTTGGAGAATGGCGTTACGCAGTTGCTTGGCGTTCATCACTTGTTCTCCAGCAAACCGAGGATGTGGGCCAGCTTCTGGTCAATGGCGGCGTTGAGGGCGGCGCGTCGTTCCTGATAACGGGCGATGAGTTCACCGGGAGGGAGGATTTCCTCTTCCTCATGGGGATACCCACACAGATCGAGATTGCAGCCGCGCTCGCGCAGTTCATCAGCCGTATACCTGCGGGCTTTGTCGAAGCCATCCTCGTTGATGGCCTCGCGGTTGTTCCACCAGTCCATGACGGGTGCAAAATGCTCCAGCCGCATGGACTTGGTTTTGGAAAAGGCCTTGTAGCCCTCGGGCAGGTCGAGGCGGTAGAACCACGTTTCGCGGGTAGGGCCGCTTTTGTCGAAGAAGAGGATGTTGGTGGTGATGCTCGTGTAGGGCGCAAAGACGCTTTTGGGCAGGCGCACGATAGTGTGCAGGTTGTTACTCCTCCAGCAGCTTTTGCTTGAGGGCCAGCTTTGCGCCATCGGTACCGAAGAGGAAGCCGTCCGGCAAAATGACGGCGGCACGGCCGTTGCGCTTCAAACGGTACAGAATCACGGTCATGAAGAGGTCGGCCGTTTCGCTGCCGCGCAGATCCGGCGGAAAGTTGGTCTTGATGCTTTCCAGTTCGTTGCCGCCGTAGGGGGGATTCATGACGATGACGTCAAAGCGGTCGGCGTCTTTATAATCCTGAACGCGGCGTTCCAGCGAGTTGCCGTGGCGGACATTGGGGTTGTCGATGTCGTGGAGGAGCAGGTTCGTCACGCACAGCAGATAGGGCAGAGCTTTTTTTTCGCAGCCGTACAGGGCGGCGTTGAATTGCGCCTTGTCGTCCGTGCTGTTGACTTGCCCCTCCAGTTCCTTGAGCATGGAGGTAAGAAAGCCGCCCGTACCGCAGGCAAGGTCGGCTATGCGCTCGCCTAGCTTGGGCGCCAGCATTTTCGCCATGAAATCAGTGACGGCGCGGGGTGTATAAAACTCGCCCGCGTTGCCAGCGCTTTGGAGGCTTTTGAGGATAGTTTCGTAAAGTTCGCCAAAAGCGTGACGTTCCTTGTGCCCTTCGAAGTCGATCTCGTTAATGGCGTTGATCAGCTGCCCAGCAGCACGCTTTTTTCATGAAGTTGTTGTCCTCGAAGGCGTCTCGCACGATGCGCTTCCGCCGTGGCGTGAACTCGTTGATTTCGAGGTTCTTGAGAGTGGGGAAGAGGCTGTTGTTGACGAAATCCAGCAGCGCGTTGCCGGTGAGGGCTTCACCGTCTTTGTGATCCACAGCCCAGTTGCGCCAGCGCAGAGGCTCGGGAATGATGGATTCGAAGCCGTCATCCATGAATTCCCATTCCGCTTCTTTGGCATCATAGATTTTCAGGAAGAGCAGCCAGACGATCTGCTCAATGCGTTGAGCATCGTCGTTGATGCCTTCATCGTTGCGCATGATGTTTTGCAGGCGTTTGACCAGAGTCGTGAGGGACATGATTCAATCCTTTATGCGGCGTAAAGCGCGTCTTCCAATTCTTTGAGGGCCTGAAGCAGACCCGGCTTGCCGCCGAAGAGCTTCGCCAGTTTCATGGGACTGCCCATTTCGGTGAACGGCGACAGGGCAAGGACGCCGATATCCTCCAATTGGCCGACGCCCGCGTCCATATATTTGTCCAGCAGGGCGTCAAGTACGGCTCGGGCCTGCCCTGAGTACTTGTGGAGGTAATCGCGTTTTTTGACGTTGCCGGCACGCTCGGCCCGAGTGAGGGGCTTTTGGTCGAAGGCTACATGGCAAATTAGATCGAAGTCGTCAATATCCGGCTTGCCGGAAGCCTCGCGCAGGGCGGACAACAGCACCCCCTGTTCCTCCAGTTCATCCACAATGGCCTGTTTGCGCGCTTCGGTTTTCCACGCATGGAGAAACTCGTCCAGCGTGGCGTAGCGGTTGCGGATATTGCGCTTGGAGTAGTCGGTGATGCTTTCGGTGATGAGCTTGCCGTCTATATCGCAATATTGCACACGTTCGTTGAGGATGCGCACCTCCACTCCGCGCACTCGGGGCATGGGCGGTCGGTCTTCGTCATCGTCTCTGGTGTTTCCGCCGCCTGTGCCAGTACCGCTGGAGCCGTCTCCGTCATTGCCGTCAGGCTCTAAGGGGAGGGGATCGCCATCGAAGTCGGGATCCGCGAATAAACGGCAAGCATCGCGGAAATCCATGATGGTGAAGTACCATTTGCCGTACTCCGTTTCGAGCCGCGTGCCGCGTCCGATGATCTGCTTGAACTCCGTCATGGAATTGATGACGTTGTCCAGCACGATGAGCTTGCAGGTTTTGCAGTCCACCCCCGTGGTCATGAGCTTGGAAGTCGTGACGATGACCGGGTAGGGTTGGGCCGGATCCGTGAAATATTCCAACTGGGCTTTGCCGATGGGGTTATCGCCGGTGATGCGCATGACGTACTTGGCGTTCTTGCGCACGAGATCGGCATTTTCATTGACGAGAGCCTGCCGCATACGTTCCGCGTGGTCGATGCTGGCGCAGAACACGATGGTTTTGGCAAAGCGGTCATTGGCTTTCAAATGGTCGGAAATGCGCCGGGCGACCACCTCGGTGCGTTCGTCGATGATGATGTTCCTGTCGTAATCCGAAACATTATATTCGCGGTCTTCGATCTCGTTGCCGTAGATGTCCGTTTGCCCTTCCTCAGGCCGCCAACCTTCGAGGTCCTTGTCCAAACCTACGCGAATGACCTTGTACGGAGCTAGGAAACCGTCATCAATGCCTTGCTTGAGGCTGTAGGTATAGAGCGGTTCGCCAAAATAGTGGCTGTTGGAGGCGTCATGATCTTCTTTAGGCGTGGCGGTGAGGCCTATTTGCGTCGCGCCGCTGAAATAATCGAGAATCTTGCGCCAACGGGAATTTTCCTTGGCGCTACCGCGATGACATTCGTCCACGATGATGAGATCGAAGAAGCTTGGTTGAAACTCGCGGAACGGTTCCTCCTGATCATCACCCGACAGCTGCTGATAAAGCGCGAGGTACACCTCATAGGCGCTGTCCATGTGCTTGTGGACGATCTTGGTCATCTTGGAATCAAACGGCTTGAAGTCTTTTCGAGCCTGATCCACGAGGAAGTTGCGATCCACGAGAAAGAGGATCTTCTTTTTTTTGCCCGCCTTCCACAAACGATGGATAATCTGGAAGGCCGTGTAGGTCTTTCCCGTTCCCGTGGCCATGACCAGAAGTATGCGTTGCCGACCTCTGGCTATGGCCTCCACTGTGCGGTTGATGGCGATGCGCTGGTAATAGCGGGGCGGGTGGACATCTTCCGCGAAGAAATAGGGCTGAGTAATGAGCTTCTCTTCTTCGTGGCTGTACTCGCGGCCCCTTGCGAAACGCTGCCAAAGCTCCTCAGGAGTGGGGAATTCGTCCAGCGTGAGTTCGCGTTCTTTGCCTGTGAGCATATCGTGTTCAAGGAAGGCGCTGCCGTTGGATGCGTAAGCAAAGGGAAGATCCATGATTTGCGCGTAGTCGATAGCTTGCTGCATGCCTGAGCCCAGCGTTTCGGCGGCCTTTTTCGCTTCGACCACAGCCAGAGGAAGATTGGCCTTGTAGGAAAGCAGATAGTCCGCCTGCTTGCCTTGAAGCCGCTTCACTGTATCGCCGCGCACGACAACGCGCCCGTCGGTAAAGTAATATTCCATCCGGATCTGGCTGAATTTGTCCCATCCGGCCTTCTCGATGGCCGGGGTGATATGGCGCAGCTTGACGTCTTCTTCGGAAAGATGGGGATGTGGCATAACCTCTCCTCAAGGATGAAGGCGCACGGCGGACTTGGCTGTGTGCCCAAAAAACGCGGCAAGAATTATGAGCTCTTACGAAACTTCTCCCGATACGAGTTTCGCCCCGAACGCCACCATAGTTTCGTCGCTGTCGCGTCCGGAGATGGCTTTACCCATTGCTGATTCAATCATGTCGAGCAACAGGATGGCCCGTTGCCGGATGAAGCCGTCAAAGTCGTCTCGGCGAAGCTCGGCCACCGGAATACCATGCGAATGGAGGCAGATATCCAGCGTTTCCGCCGGGACATCCTTTTTTTCTTCGATGCGTCTGATGTAAACGCTTGGCGCGTCGCCGCCGAGATATTGGTTGGTTTTTGAGGAAAGCGGCGTTTTATTGATGACGCTGTTCCATTTTTCCTTGGGGAGGGTTCTCGCGCTGCACCATGCCTTGGGAAAAATATGGTGGATGTCAATGGCGTTATCGAAATAGGTGTTGAGATCGATGGGCGTCCCGGAAACAAAATCTTTGCCTCCGCTCTGCATCAGGAGCGCAGTCAAACCTTTGTAGGCTGCGGAGCCTCGAGTCTGCAACGAGAGGAGACGGCGGGGTGCGAAGCTGGCATCTTTGATGGTGCGGGGATCGTTTCCGCCGTTCACCCATGCGACGACATCGGGGATGTCTTGGCTGAACCGGGTTTCGTTGGCCCCGCCGTAGAGTTCGCCGAAGACCCCGCACCAGTACCAGTGCAGGATTTTCTTTTTGACGCTGGCGTTGTCGATGTCGCCGGAGAGACTCGCACAGATGCAGGAAAGGGGGATGAACTGGGTCGTATAGGGAAGGAAGCGGGCATCAAAGATTTTTTCTTCCGCGAGAAGCTGTGCGGCTTTCTTGAAGCCGTTTTCCAGTTCACCGGCGAATTGCTGGTAATCGGAAACCACCAATTCCAGAACGTCCCGGCGTTTGCACGTGACGGCGCTTGATCCGGACTGGGCCTTTCGGAAGCTCACATACAGCGTGAGGGCCGTCAGGAAGGTGGTGCCGTCCACTGACTCGAGAACGCGGTGTTTTTCACTCATGCGCTCGGAGCGGGCTTTCCAGTCCTCAGGAAGGTTGAAGTGGCTGGCGGCAAAGGTCGCGGTCACGAGCTCGAAGACCGTCAGGGTGACGCCGCCGGTGTTGACCTTTTCGAAGACCTTGCAGACCGCTTCGCGTGTCGTATCAGCCCCCAGTTCAATGGCTGGTACTTTGAACTGCTGGAAGGGGAGCCACACGGCGTTTTCAAACTGCATCAGGAAGATTGAGGCATTGGCGTCGCCGTTGTGGTATTGGTTGTAGCCCATCCGCCACTGCATCCAGCGTTCCGAGTTGAAAAGCAGGGACACGGGAAACATTTTCTTCGCGTACTGCTGTTCCGAGGTGGAAAGATCCAGTTCGACTTTTCGTCCGAAGTCGCTGGTGAGGATGAGCTTCTCGGAAACGGAAACAATGGCGTCTTCCCGGTCGACATGCTGATCAAGGCATTTTTCCATATCCAGAAAATAGACGCGCTGGGCCTTTTCTCCCTTGTCCGTTTTTGTTTTGACGGGCTTGCCGCTGTACAGGGCGAGATACATGGATGTGAGGCGCTGCTGCCCGTCAAGGACGAGTTTTTTGGGGGCAGGCGCGGGGGCCAGTTCGACGCCTTCGAACAGGCGCGTCTGGAACGGGACGCCTCCGGCCTCGAGGAACATGACGGCGCCGATGGGAAAGGAGAGCGAGACGCTGGCAATCAGTTCGAGGATATGTCGGTCATCCCACACCCATTCGCGCTGGAAGTCGGGAAGCTGGATGATCCCGTTGTGGATGTCGGCAAGGACGTCTTTCAGGTTGGGTTCGGCGGTGCGGAAGGACATGGCGGCTCCGGTTTCGTGAAATATGATTGGTCCTCTGCATGGAATTCTCGGCATTCCATTATCAGAAAGTTGTTATAGCCTCAACAGCCTTATGAAGTCTGTAGGATAAGGATAGCCAAACTGGAAGGAGATTTTGGACGTCCCGCAAAGGCTGGAAGAAGCTGGAACAGGACGCCCAAACAGCGCGGCGGGGCCTGTGGTCCCGAAAGAACCCGACCCCGCCGTGGAAGTGGCGGCAGAAGCAGAAATAAAAACAAAGCCCTCAAATAAATCTCTGAGGGCTTTGTTTTTATTGAATGATTTTTAATTCACCTTCAATTTGCAGTTCGCCTTTGACGGGTTCACGCATATTCATATGAGGGGTAAGGCTGCCGGGCTTTATGTCCATTTTTTTAGCGACAGCAGTCTTGAGTTTCTTCTCGTCCACTTCGCCGTTTTTACTTTTGAATTGGTCTCGCATTTCGGCCCACAATTGCAGGTAGTTGAGTTCCTGTTTGGTAAAGCCGCGCGGGGCTGCATCAATCGATTCCCATATTTTGCCTTCTGTTTTTCCGTTCATGCCAAGTCCGTCGGGAATATAAACCACACGAGCAAGTTGCAACTCACCAAAAGGGTTAGCGGCCTTCTGGCAATTCATGGTCACGGTGACGATATGAGCTTTCGATTCTTTTTGTGCTTGCACAGCCACCGCTACGGCAGTAGCCGCAAGATCGGCCTGAGTCGTCTTGCTTTGATCTTCGGCGGGGATAATGGTGATATTCAGACGGTTGCGCCCGTTACGTTCATCTTCCTTATACGCAAGAACATTAATGGCTAGAGGGTGCCCTATGGGGTTTTCTACCTTGGCTTCCTGAGGCGTACCGCCGCCGAGTTCCGATTCGATACTTTTCTTGTAAGTCTTTATTTCCTGACTATTTCCCGAAGCATACGCCTTGCCAAGATCTTCAAGGAACATAATGGCAAACCCGAGCCCCATTTCGACATCGGCAGTTTCATCTTTCAGTTTTTGGACTTTGAGGAGCCACTCTGGGCCGGGATTCCCCTTTGCTTCATTAAATGAATACCGGAGAGTCTTTGAATGATTCAATTTGTTGAAAAAGTTTGGTTCCTTCCTCTCTTGCCTCTGTATCTGTCATTGTGTAGGCCGCTTGGAATGCGCCAAGCAGAAGACAAAAGGCAATGAAAATATGCCCAGTGATTCGCTTTACCATTTTTATCCCCCTCATTGATACGGCCCTACACACCACATTCGGTAGCACCACTCGCAGGTCTGTCCGAGGTGGCATGTTGAGGATTGTCCCGGCGAGCCTCGGTGGGCGTCACTACGGCGCTCACCGACTCGGCCAAGCGTTTGTTTTCTTCATGCAGCGCGATGATCTTATCTTTGGCTGCAAGGAGCTCGTCCTTTGCAGCAAGAAGCTTCTTTGTCAGCTCTGTGTTTTCCCGTTTTAGTTCCTCTGTACACGGGTCAGAACTCGACACCGATTCGACCAAGGATGAAGCCGGAAGGGATGACTCTCCTTCGATATTGTTGCCCCTAAGCATAGGGCCTTCACCAAAGTAGAGCCATTCTCTGGAGAGCTCTGGATAAAGATCAAGGATTTTTTGAAGATGCTCCCAGAGATTCCTTTGGCTTTTTTCTGCAAACCATGTGTTGAATGTTTGTGAAGAAACTCCAATATGTTCCGCGAGACGAGCAAGCGGAATTTTTTGTGATTTTGAAAAAAATCTTATTCTTTCAAATAATTGCATATCAAATATTTTTTGATAAAAAATCATAAAAACATTGCTTTATCAAAATATTTTTGATAAAGAACATCTAACACGAACACAAAACAAAAACATGAAACAGCAACACAAAACTATCAGGGAATCGTTATGACCACAATGCTAAACGCTGATCGCGCTGCCGCGTTGAGGACATGGATGGATGAGCGCGACATGACCATCCGCTATGTCGCTGAACAACTAGGCGTAAGCATGACGCTGGCCCGCAGGTATCTAATGCTTTGGGAAACTGTCCCGACGCATTGGCACCGCCAGCTTGTCCTGCTTGGAATCCCCCCGGAACTCTTACCCCGCGCTGAGGATAAGAAGCGTGGACCCTCCCGGAAGATTCCAGTTTTGAACCCGCGCCCAGCAGCGTACGTCTGACTTGAGTTTAACCCGGCATCTCGCCGGAATCACGCAAACGGAAAGGAGAGTTTGGCATGAAAGAAGGCACTCCGAATATCGGGGCAGTCTGCCAGCGGCTTGTCAAGCACGCTCCATCGGGGCTCTCGGCGGAACAGATCGCCGACAGGCTCGGGCGTCCGTACAACACGTTGATGTCCGAGCTTTCGCCCCTGCGGGAGACGCACAAGTTCGACGTCAATTTGCTGATACCGCTCATGCGGCTGGCGGGCTCCACGGAGCCGCTGCACGAGATGGCCCGCGCCCTTGGCGGGGTGTACGTCGACTTCCTCCCGGTGTCGGACGCCGCGCATCCGGTACATGGCCAGTGCATGGCCTCGGTGAAGTCGTTCGGGGACATGATGGTCGGCACGGCGAAGGCGCTGGAGGACAACATCATCACCAGCGAGGAAAGAAGGGAACTCGCCCGGCTCGGCTACAGGGCCGTGGGCGACATTTTGGCCCTGCTGCTCCAGATCGACGAGGCGGAGGCTCGGGATCGGGGCAGGGCGTAAAAGAACGCCCCCGGAGTTGCTGGAACAACGCCGAGGGCAAAACATCCAGTGAGGGCTACTCAAATGGATAGGAATGAAATTTACACGGGCAAGGCAAGGCTTGTCAATCGCGGCAACGGCATCGTCCTGCGCTGCGCGACGAAGGGTGAGCTTGCGGCGCTGCTGTCGCTGCTCAGGGCGCTTTTCCCGCATGGGGGACGCATGAAGGATCTCATGGGGAGGGCTGCGGCATGAGCGATGTGAAGCAACAAGACTTCGACATGATCCATGCGAAGTTGAGCAAGTGGCGGGAAGACCCCGGAGTGGAAGGCTTCGCCTGTATCCTGATTGCCCGGAAGTCGAAAAAGGAGCTTGGCAGACATTTGAGCGTCGCGGTTAATTTTCATGGCCTTTGGAACCAACTGGCTATGTCCAAGGCGTTGAAAAGAGCTTCCACTCTTGTCCTCAATGAGATGAGAAAGCAGGACGTGGAGCAAAGGAGGGCGCAATGAAGCGGATTCGTGAATGCGCCATCCCGAAGTACAAAAAGGACTGGCCCGGCAAGAGCCTTTTGATGAAGGAAGCCTGTCCGACGACGAGGATAAATCCCTTCGATTTTAGCAAAAGGCTCCCTTCGCTGATCGAGGCCGGGGTATTGGTGAAGCTGGAACGTTTCCTCTCCAAGTCAGAGGCCGTCCAGAGCGGACACTCTGACCTGTATCGGTGGGCGGAAAAGGAAGATCAGCGCGTCATCAAGATCGGATGGCGCTGCCCAAAGTGCTACGTCTGGCATGAGGACTTCATCCCGGAGTCCTTCATCCGCCAGAAAAAGGCCATTTTCGTTGAAGTCACCGGAACCGAAGGGGAGCAGGAAGCATGATGCCGCTGGACTGGAACGAATACGCAAAGCTGGAGCGTGGTGCGGCCCTCCCCAATGATGAGTCGTTGCTTGTCATGCTCCGGGAACGCCGCAAGGGGCCTGAGCGTGTGGAGGCCACTGAGATGACCTTGGCCGAAGACCCGCTGTTCGCCATCGAACGTCTGATTGAAGAGGAAGGCGACGGCGGCGAAGCGCTGCTCACCAGCCGGATCGAATATGTTTTTTACTCCTATGAGGAGGCTGAGACGTACTTGGAGCAGTTCAAGTATCGGCTGCACGGCTGCCGCCTTACGGTGCTTCCGACCTTTGGTTTTCTCAAGCGCGTTCTTCGCGCCGGGGAGTTCCTTGATGAAATCGAGCGCCGCTTGGCGGAAGGAGGTCACGATGGAGCGGCATGAGTTCGACGCGGCCTATGCCCGTATCTGTGAGGTTTGCGGAGTGAAGACGCAGACGGAGCTTTCCGCGTATTTGGGCATCCGTCAGAGTTCCATTTCCGACGCCAAAAAGCGGATGGCCGTTCCCACCGCGTGGCTGCTGGCCATTCTGAAATGGGAGAGGGTGAATCCTGCATGGCTCCTGACGGGCGAGGGCTCTAAGTATCTGGTCCCCTCCTCCTTATCGCCTTCCGCGCCCGCGATGCTGGTAGCGCGTTTGAACGGCCCGGAGCTGGAACAGCGCATCCGGGCGGGGCTGATGAGCGCGACGGAGTGCCTTGCCAGTGAAATCCGTGACCTCGTTGCGGGTGGACGGCGGGAGGCGGAACATGATTGACCTGCTCATGGAACACCGACAGGGGCTTGCCGTAGCGTTCATGGGCGTGGGCATCGTCAGCCTGTTCATCCGGCAGGAGGTGAGCCGCAAGCGTCACCTTCGCCGGATGGCGAGGGAGTGCCGTCATGAATCGAGACAGGAAAGATAGCCCCTCCGTCTCGCCGTCCGAATCCTCGGAGGCATGGTTTGAAGCCCATGCCTCCGAGCTGGTGGAGTGCGAGAGGATGAAGTGCCGGATGTTGCCCCGTCATTGCGGGACGCGGGAAATCTGTTTTCGGGACGGGCGCTGCCGGAAGGTTCCGCAAGGCTCCAAACCCATTAAGAGGGAGAGGGATTCCATGTCCACGTACTACGCAAACCCGGGTTGTTGAGCATGAAGAGATTCTACAAGGAAAAAACGCCCGCAGGGGGATGCCGCTGTCCTGTCTGCGGGCGCGTCTACCGGCACGCGGGCATGGCCGAACGCTGTACGAAGACGGTGGTGTGTCGGCGGTATAATACCCCGCCCGCCAGGGTGCGGGAGATGTGGCGTCTCGCGGGCGGGTGCGCGTCGCTCGGCTGGTTCTTCGCCCATCCGATTTTTGATTCGGAGACGGGACCGGAGCTGCACGAGGCGGCCGGAGCCGTCCAGACGTCGGCCGAAGCCCTGTTCGACGTCCTGCACAGGCTTTTTCCCTGCGCGGGGCATGTCCGGCACGACCTCCATGACGCGCTGATGGGCGAGGTCGCCGCTGTATGGACGCCGGGACACGGATGGCACATGGGCTACGTCGGGGATGTGATCCGATCCGTGCTGTGCGACGCCGTGGTCGAGGCCGGGGTACGCGGGGTGCCCGCCGCCGTGCTGGACGCGCTTCGGACGCTGGAGGGGCGTGTGGAGGCGCTTTACGCCGCGCTCATCCCCGAGGGCGAGGCCGACTACGAGGCGTATGCCATAGCGGGCATCGTGCGCCTGAGCGATGCCGTCATCGGCGTGAAGCCCGAAGGCCGCAAACCGTCACTCTACCTCGTCAACGAGGGGCATCTTGTCGTCGGGCGGGGCAGGGCGGACGTGCGCCGGGTCATGATGGCGTTCGGGCTCTCGAAACCCCGCATCCAGGGCATTAGCCCCGGCGAAAAGTTCGAGGACGGGCGCACCGCCGAGGACATCATCAAGGCAGCCGTGCGCGTCCCGGCTCTCATCGGACGCATGGAGGAGTGAGCATGTCGCAATCGTTGTATAAGGAGCAGCTTGCTGAGGCCATACTGGGGCTTTGTGCGTCGGGTAATGGTGGGATGCCTTCTGAGGTGGGGGAGGAGATTCTTAAGGTCATCAGGGAGGAGCTTGCGCCGCTCGTCGAGCTGGCTGCGTCTCCGTATAGGGAATACATGAATGAAAAGGCCGCGTCTTTGTATTGCGGTATGCCAGCGACGACGCTTCGGACGAAACGTTCTCTCGGGAAAGGGCCTTCCTACATCAAGGATGGAGGTAAGGTGCTCTACGCCCGCAAAGACTTGGATCGGTACATGGCCGCAAGGAAGATCAAGACTTATGAACAGAAGTAGCAGTCTCCTCAATGAGCCTGAGCGCGTCCCACTTGGAGTCCGGGCTAAGTTTCGCGTAGCGTTGCGTGGAGCGCAGGCTTGTATGCCCCACAAGCTTTCCTATGGTGTAAAGTGGGACGTTTTTACTTGCCAGCCACGAACAGAACGTGTGCCGCAGAGTATGGATGACAACCTTAAATCGGGGGTCTGTGATGCCATCATTCAGGCCGAGAATATCCACGGCCTTTGTAAAGGTGCTTGTCAGGGCGCTATTCCGAATTTGAAGGCCCTTCGCCGTTGTGAACAGCAGGTCGGAGGGACGAACTGGAGCGATGCTGTGAAGCATATTGTTTACGGTTTCGTCCATAAAGGCGGCACGCTTTCCCATCTTGCCGTCGACATGGATGAGGCGGTTCTCGAAGTCCAGATCCTGCCCGCGAAGGCGCAGAACCTCGCCTACCCGCATCCCCGTATGCATCGAAATGACAGCGATGCGGTACATGCGGCAGGAAAGGATTTCGAGCACGCTCAGAAGGCGATCAAGCTCGATGGGCGTGAGGAACCTCTGTCGTTCATTGTCCGTGGGGAGGAGCTTTACTTTAGGGGTTGGACCGCTGTGGAGCCCCCATTCGACCATACGCCCTATGACGTTGAGCACATCAAGCAGGATGAAATTGACTGTCGCTGGGGCGAGGGTGCGGCCTGTGTGCAGTACCTTCCCTGTTTTCGTCTTGCGAATGGCTTCTTTAGCCAGCAAATCCATTTTGAAGGACTCAAGTGTAAACGGGGTAATGTCCTTCAAAAGAGTGCCTTCGAGGACAGGACGTATATGGATGGCGTAGTGGTGCAGAAGGGCTGTCCGGTTCTTGAGAAGCGGGAGGCGCTTTGGGGTAAAAATTTCCCATGCCTGTCCATAGGTCAGTTCGACCTGTTTGGATTGCTCAGTGGCTTGAAATATTTCGGGATGGCGCCCCTTGCGAAGGCGCTCGGCTCTGACCTCGCTGGCGAATACTGCTGTATATTCTTCACTACGCCAGCCAATTTTTTCGTATCTCAACTTGCCTTCAAGTTTGTACGAAATATCAAAGCAGATGTCAGGCTTTCCGTTGAACCGTTTTGTTTTGCTTGTACGAGTATACACACCGGTGTACTTTGTCTTATCACGATAGGGCATTGGGGCATACCTTTTGGCTTACTTTTAGCTTACCTGAATGAGGAAAAGCTTACCATTTGGCTGACCCAAAACGCAATACCCTGCAACATACAGCTACATAATATGTCTATACATCCAGATAATTACATGATGGAACTAAACCGGACAACATACTACCATCTTTTAATTGAAGATGCGTCCATGTCCACATGCATAAACCATTTCTGCAATTTTTTACTCATGACATTTTTATTTTACTTGTAAATGTAAAAATAGAAATTCTGTAGGGACACAACTGAGGCCCTCCAGAGGCTCAGCATGTGCCTAACTTTCCTCTTGAGGTGCTTTAACAGGCTTGAGCCAGCTCATCCGTCAACGGGCATAGAAAAGTTCAGAGTCTCAAGGGAATGCCAAATGGGTAACCGTAACAGCTTTGCATCCCCGACTTTGTGCGGCTGTGCGGTGTAGAACATTGAGCTCCAACATGGTGGGACTTCCATTATATGTTATCCCTTTTTGATAAATAATTGATGATAACTATGCTGTAGATATTGAGAAAAAAGTAACGTTACCTGCGTTCATTTCTCTTTTCTTGAGGTATCTCAATAGAAGACAGGAGTGAAACACGGCGGCAATAAAGCGAAAGAGATTATAATTCAGATAGTCATTAACTATAACATATGTGTAACTGAAATTGTAATGCAGAAATGCATTGACAGTGAAAAAAAGAGCAAGTAGGGTCAAAACATGGCAGGGTTCCCTTCTCCCCTCCTTTTTTACCCCCCTGTGAGGTATCCATGATCCGTAGAACGTTTCTAAAAGGTGCGGCTGCTGTTTCGTTTTCTCTCATGGTTTCACCGGCATTGACAGCTTTTGCCAAGGATTCGGTGCGTGTTTATGTGGGCGGCCCCATTTTCACCATGAACAAGAACAACGACATCGCAGAAGCCATCGCGGTGAAAGGTGAAACGATTCTGGCCGTGGGCAAGAAGGCCGAGGTTATGGCCGCTGCGGGTTCGGGCGCCACCGTAGTGGATCTTAAGGGCAAAGCCCTTATCCCCGGCATGATCGACGGGCACAGCCACTTCCCATCAGGGGCTTTCAATGAGTTGACGATGGTCAATCTCAACGTGCCTCCTCTTGGGCGTGCTGAGTCGATT
>OGYA01001038.1_pt1 | contig 19882 bp, 11 predicted proteins | sample 1576401 | NCBI WGS metagenome assembly OGYA01 (sample SAMEA3541485, study PRJEB24748) | human gut metagenome | biome: human gut; feature: human-associated habitat; material: faeces | place: China | collected 2012 | reverse complement strand
GGATTGACCCGGGCGTGAATAAAAAGCTGCTGGCACAGGGACCGACTTTGCCGGGCATGGAAGTTGAGCTGACCGGCTTCAAGAACGCAGATTTCCAGCTGACCGATGCCCAGATATTGACCAATATCCATGCCGTGCAGCGGCGGCAAAATCTGCCCTTGTCGGACAAGCTGGTGTCAAGCGCCGGATGCAAGGTCAATCTTGACGTGGAGATGGAAACCGGGACTGGCAAGACATACTGCTATGTCAAAACCGTCTTCGAGATGAACAAGCGGTACGGCTGGACCAAGTTCATCGTGGTGGTGCCCAGTATTGCCATCCGTGAGGGAGTGCTCAAATCGCTTGAAATCACCGCCGAGCATTTCACCGAGAGCTACGGCAAAAAGATCCGCTTCTTTGCCTACAACTCCAAGCAACTGCCCCATCTGGAAAGCTTCTCTTCCGATGCGGGCATCAACGTCATGGTCATCAATATCCAGGCGTTCAATGCCACGGGAAAGGATAACCGCCGCATCTATGACGAGCTGGACGATTTCCAGTCGCGCAAGCCTATCGATGTGATCAGCAGCAATCGCCCCATTCTGATCCTGGACGAACCACAGAAAATGGAGGGTAAAAAGACGCTGGAGGCGCTGGCCAAGTTCAAGCCGCTGATGATCCTGCGCTACTCGGCCACCCACCGGACCACGCACAACAAGATCCATCGCCTCGATGCCCTGGATGCCTATAACCAGAAGCTGGTGAAGAAGATCGCTGTGCGCGGCATCGCCGTCAAAGGCCTGGCTGGCACCAACGCCTATCTCTATCTGGAGTCCATCGAAATTTCCAAGAAGGCACCGGTTGCCCGAATCGAAATGGAAGTGCGCCAGGGTGGCGGGATCAAACGGATCGTCAAACGCCTGGAACGCGGCAAGGATCTGTTCGTTGAATCAAATGAGCTGGACCAATATCGCGGCTTTGTCATCGCCCAGATCGACGCCAACAAGGATACGGTGGAGTTCACCAACGGCCATGTTCTGAGTGCGGGCGATGCAACCGGAGACATCACGGAAATGGCTATCCGGCGGATTCAGATCCGGGAGGCGATCAGGGCTCACCTTGAGAAGGAGCAGGTACTCTTTGCCCTGGGCATCAAGGTGCTGTCCCTTTTCTTCATCGACGAAGTGGTCAAATACCGGGACTATAGCCAGGCCGATGAACAGGGAGAGTACGCCCGGATTTTTGAAGAAGAATACGAGCGGCTCAAAGCCGAATATTTAAGCCTTCTTCCCTTGGATGGTGGAGTGTATCAGGAATATCTGAAGGGAATTCAGGTTGGCCGCACCCACAACGGTTACTTCTCCATCGACAAGAAAACCAAGAAGCTTACCGATCCGAGCTTCAAGACGCGTGGAGAGGAAGCCGGGCTTTCCGATGACGTGGATGCCTATGATCTGATCCTGAAAGACAAGGAACGGCTGCTCTCCTTCGCGGAACCGGTCCGGTTCATTTTCTCCCACTCCGCCCTGCGGGAAGGCTGGGATAACCCCAATGTCTTTGTCATGTGCATGCTCAAGCACAGCGACAACACGATTTCGCGTCGTCAAGAAGTGGGCCGGGGGTTGCGGATCAGCGTCAACCAACTCGGGGATCGTATGGACAACCCGGCAACGGTCCATGACGTGAATATCCTGACCGTAGTCGCAAGCGAGAGCTACAAGGACTTCGTTGGGAATCTTCAGCGTGAGATCAGCGACTCCCTCTCTGCACGCCCCCGCAAGGCGGACGAGGCCTACTTCACCGGGAAGGTCATAACCACGGAAACCGGTACGGTGGAAATTACCCCGGTCATGGCCAAGCAGATATACAAATATCTGCTCAAGAACGACTATACCGATGATGCGGATCAGGTTGCCGACGCCTATCACGAGGCAAAAGCCAACGGGACTCTGGCGGCGCTTCCGCCCGAGCTTGCCCCTCATGCGGAACAGATTTTCGGCCTGATCGACAGCGTCTTCAGCGAGTCCCAGCTGCCCGACGTGGGTGATGACCGCAAGCCGAAGACCAATCCGCTGAATGCCAACTTCGAGAAAAAAGAGTTCAAGGCGCTCTGGAGCCGGATCAATCAGAAGGCGGTCTACCGTGTCGAGTTCGATTCCAGTGAACTCATTCGAAACAGCATCCGGGCGCTGGACAAAGAACTGCGGGTGACCCCACTGCAGTACACCATCCAAAGCGGCCTCCAGAGCGATCAGATTACTGATGGCCAACTCAGAAGCGGTGACGGATTTACGCTGACCAACACATCCGTCGAAACCCATAATGCCTCAATCCATTCCATGGTCACCTATGACCTGCTTGGAAAAATTGCCGAAAACACCCAGCTGACAAGAAAGACCGTCGCCGAGATATTGAGCGGCGTTCAGACGGCGGTTTTCAAGCAATTCAAACAGAACCCGGAGCATTTCATTGCCGAAGGCTCACGGCTTATCAATGAACAGAAGGCAACGATCATCATCGAGCGGCTGAGCTACGACAACATCGCCGAGACCCACGATATCGATATTTTCACCGCAGGCCAAAGCAAGCAGGACTTCACCAAAGCCAGCGAGAAGCTGAAGAACCACATCTACGACTACGTGATTACCGACTCCAAGGTTGAGCGGGAGTTTGTGAAAGAGCTGGACACCAGTACGGAGGTGGTCGTTTATGCAAAGCTCCCCAGAGGCTTCCTGATCCCCACTCCCGTCGGCGACTACAACCCGGACTGGGCCATTTCTTTCAAGGAAGGCTCGGTCAAGCACATTTATTTCGTCGCCGAGACCAAAGGCTCCATGTCCAGCATGGAGCTTCGGGCCATCGAGCATACGAAAATCGAATGCGCCCGCAAGTTCTTCGCGGAGGTCAACCGCAAGATTGATCCCGAACACGTGAAATACGACGTGGTGACCAGCTATGGAAAGCTGATGGAGATTGTCGGTATGGGAGGGGCATCCGCTTAAACCCAGGACTGGATGACTTTATGGAGGCCTAATATGCAAGACAGATCACAATATTCAGCGGCAGCATCTTTGCTCGGGTATATCTACCAGTGCCGTCTTGCATTGTTGGAATCCCTAAAACGTTTGAAGTCTGACCCGGATATTGCTGTTGCAATCGAGACTCTCGACGACGTTGTGTTCGAAAAGGACGGCAGCCCCACCGAAGTCATCCAGGTTAAACATCACATCGCCCGGAAGGCCAGTCTCACCAATGCGAGCACCGACCTTTGGAAAACCATCAGGATCTGGTGCGACCTTTTTTCCGGAGGACTGTCTGAGGAAAATTCAATTCTGTGCCTGATGACGACAGAAGAATCAGCGGAAAATTCTGCTGCACGTCATCTGCGCATCGAGGGAAGGAATATTGCGGAGGCTGAGAATCTGCTGTTGCAGACGAGCCAAACATCATCGAACGAATCGAACAAAGAAGGTTATCAGAAGTTCAATTCGCTCATGCCAGAGCAACGAAGGGCTCTTCTGGAGCGGGTTTATATCCTGGATAAGTGTCCATTAAGCAAGGATCTCCAGTCCAATCTGAGCGAGGAGCTGTGGGGTCATTGCGAGCGCCAGCATGCGGATCAATTTCTCATGTATTTGGAAGGCTGGTGGCTCCAGCGGGTCGTGGCCGGGCTTGATGGCAGCGAGCTAACTGACATAGCTGATATGAAGATCGACTCCGAGACCTTCACACGCAAGAAACACAAGATCCTCAAAATTACTGGTAGAGAAATAGACGCCCAGCTTGTTGATCTCAGAGAACGATTCAAATCGGATTCCTTGCCGATCCATCCCGAGATCCAGTCAGCGAATCCCGACGTCACCCCATTTTCAAACTGGGTGTTCATCAAGCAACTGCGTCTGATAAATGTTTCCGAGAGCCGAATCAAGCGAGCAGTAACGAATTTCTACAAGGCGTCTGAGCAGCGGTCTCGTTGGGTCAGAGAATCCCTCCTCATCGATGACGATCTGGAGCGGTATGACGATCTCCTTAAGGAAGAATGGGGTATCCACTTTGATCAGTCAAAAGATGCAATGCCCTCGAGTCCAACTGACGCCGACCGTATCGCATCAGGTCAGAAAGTCTACCAGTGGGCAGAGGCCGAGGCGTATATCCCCATTCGTCCCTCCTGTCAGGATCGCTTTATAACCAGAGGGTCGTACCAGATGCTCGCGAACCATTTGCGTGTCGGCTGGCATCCTGAGTTTGAATCACGCATGGTCGCTCAATCAACGGAGGAAAGCTTATGAAGGATTGGGCGAATAGGCCTCCAGAGATTGCAGCACTTCTGAACCCGGCGTTTTGCGGATTTCTGATATCAACCGGCCTGGATGCATACACCAAGAACGTCAACGAGGGTGCGCCGTATGCTTTCCCCTTCGTGATGTTGCCCCTGGTTCTGCACAAGCCGACAAGACAGGCATTCCCACGGTCATCTCGCACGGCATTTTCCGCCTGGATCACCAATGCAGATACCGCAATTGCCAAAGTAGGCTTTGCCGAACGCGCAAAGAACATGGCTCCCTACGTCAAGGAAGCACTGGCCTTTGCCATGCAGCACAACAGTATTTATGTCACAGAGTCCGGGCGGCTCAAGACCTCAAATCCAGCTCCGAAGTCCTTCTCTAATGCGACCCAGGAGGTCAATGAGTGTGCCCGGGCAGCTTTGAGGTGCGGAAAGTGGTTTTCCATGGTCGGTGACTTCAAGACTGCAATGGCGCTACTGGGAGTAAAGCCATGAAATTTCAGATTCTTAACATTCTTGTCTACGGAGCGAACGGCCAAATCCGCTCCATTGAGCTCAAACCAGATGCTGTCAATGTCATCACCGGACAATCTAAGACGGGCAAATCTGCTCTTATTCACATCGTTGATTACTGCCTTGGTCGGAGGGAATGCAACGTTCCTGCTGGCGTCATTCGTAAGAATGTTGAGTGGTACGCAGTAAAACTCCAAACCTCTTCGGGAGAGGTCTTTATAGCCAGGCGCAATCCTGAGCCTGGTAAAGAATCCTCAGAAGACATCTACATCGAGCGTGGAACCTCCCTGAGTTTTCCAGAAGCACGCAACCTGACCAAGAATGCAAATTTAGAAACGCTTGCATCAATACTCAATCAGATCTTGGGAATTGGAGAATACGCTCACGAACCCAAGGCAGGCCAGACACGTAAAACCGGCACTGCCGATATCGGCAAGGCTCTTTTTTATTGTTTTCAAGAGCAAAGCGAAATCGATGATCAGAAGTTTCTGTTTCATCGTCAGGGAGAGCAATGGATTCCGCAAAGCATCAAAGACTACCTTCCTTACTTCCTCGGCGCAATCACGGATGAGGTCATCCAGAACAAGGAAGAGCTGCGGAAGCTGAATCGCAAGTTGAAACAGGTCGAGTCAAGAATCGCCGAAGGCAACAGACTGAAAGGTCAGAATTTCGAACGTGCTTTTGCTTTGCTGAATGAGGCCAAGAGCGTTGACCTGATTGCGGCTGACGTGCCTCTTCAGGCTTCCTGGGACAATGTACGACAACTGATCGAGACAGCGCTCGCCAGGAATATCGATAACGATCCGGCGGAACCTAATGTCGATGTCCTTAATGACTTGCTTGATCGCCAACAACGGACCAGAGAGTCATACAGGATTGCTGATACCGAGCTCAAGTCACTAAAGGATCTGAAACGTTCGTCAAACGGATTCGGCTCTGAAATGGAAGAGCAAAAGTCTCGATTGGAATCAATCAATATCTTTAGCCACACCGGTGACCGAAATACCTGCCCGCTTTGTTCATCAACGTTACCTATCGCAGTTCCGTCTGCGGAAGCCATTCGAGCATCATTGACCGAAATCGATTCCCAGCTCGAAGCAGTCACCAACGACACCCCACATTTAGATGTGATGATAGGCAGGGCTGAGAATCGGTTGACGGAGGTCAGAAGGCAGCTCGATGAAGTCAAGACGTCGATCATTTCTCTTCAGAGTACGAACCAGCGTATCTCTGAACTGCGGGACTTCAATTCCAGGCGAGCCATGGTAAAAGGTCGACTGAGCCTTTACCTGGAAAATATGCCTGCGAAGGATGTCGATGACTCGGATGATAAGTTAGAAGCAGAAAAGCTGGTCGAACAAATCCGTGCTCTAGAAGCCTTGCTTGACGATGAGACCCTCGCTGGGCGTCTAGAATCCATCCTCTCTCTTGTTTCGACTCAAATTACTTCGCTCGCAAGAAAACTTGAGATTGAGCACTCGGACTCCCCGATGCGCCTGGATCTTAAAAAGCTAACCATCGTCGCAGACCATGCTGACGACGGAGCGATCCCCATGCCTAAAATGGGTAGCGGAGAAACCTGGGTTGGCCTCCATCTCGTGACCCACTTGGCTCTGCACAACTGGTTCTTCAAGAAGCAGCGACCAGTGCCGCAGTTTTTGTTTCTTGACCAGCCATCTCAGGCGTATTTTCCGCCCGACACCTCGGCCGAAACAGTTCGCGAGCAGACCGAAGCAACGAATCCAGACCGTCAATCGGTAATCCGCATGTTCAAGTTGATTGTCGAGGAGACCAAGAATTTCCAGGTGATCGTCACCGAGCACGCAGACATCAGGGAGGGTTGGTATCAGGCATTGATCCGTGAAAACTGGTGGGATGGGAAACAAAAGCTCGTTCCCGCTGAATGGATTGAGGTGGAATCATGAGTGTGCTTTCAGCAGCAATTCAGATTCTGAAAAAATCCGGATCGCCATTGCATGCGAAAGACTTGGCAAGTCAGATGATCGCTGAAGGCCTTTGGAAATCAAACGGAAAAACACCAGCGGCCACTGTCAGTGCTCAAATCTACTCAGATATCAAGAATAACGGTTACAAGTCGCCCTTTGAAAAGGTCGGTCCACAGATTTTTACGCTTAGGGATTCTGCCGTAATCCCGAACGATAGCAAAGGGACTACTCCGGAGGTTAAAAAAACACCAAAGCCGCCATCGGCAAATGCGGGCTTTTCCTTCATCGATTGTGCTCAGAAGGTTCTTGAGGAATTCGGCGGCAAAAAGCCGATGCACTACAAGGAAATCACCGAGAAGGCGTTGGAAAAAGGATGGTTGGTGACGAGCGGAAAAACGCCGGAAGCCTCCATGTACGCCCAGGTGATCACTGAGATCAAGCGCCAGCAGAAACGCGGTGAGCGGCCCCGCTTCGTTCAGCACGGCCGTGGCTATATCGGCCTGAGCCAATGGATGGGACGCGGTCTCGCATTCCAAATCGAGCAGCACAACCACCAGGTTCGGAAGGCGCTGCGTGAGCGTCTGCTATCCATGAAACCCGGCGAGTTCGAAGAGCTCATCTCGCAGTTGCTGGCGGAGATGGGCTTCGAGATGGTCGAGGTAACCAAACTCAGCGGCGACGGCGGCATCGATGTCCGGGGCACCCTGGTGGTCGGTGACGTGGTCCGCATCAAGATGGCCGTCCAGGTCAAGAAGTGGAAGCTCAAGAACAACATCCTGGCCCCAGTGGTCCAGCAGGTGCGCGGCAGCCTCGGAGCGCACGAGCAAGGGCTGATTATAACCACCAGCGACTTCAGTGCCGGAGCCATCAAGGAAGCAGCTCAGCCCGACAAGACCCCCATTGCCCTGATGAACGGAGAACAACTCGTGATGCTGCTGATGGAACACGGCATCGGCGTCCATCGCTCCACACCGGATCTATTCGATATCGATGAGGAGTTTGCTATGGGAGGGAACGTGAAATGAGTATGAGTGATAGACGAACGGAGGGAGCAGAATGGCCATTGAACGGATAAGTAAGGTCAAAAATCATCGGATCTTCCGTGGATTCGTCTGGCCCCAGGACCTGCTGGATTTCAAGGAGAAGAATCTGTTCTATGGCTGGAATGGCACAGGAAAATCAACGCTCTCCAATCTGTTCCGATCAATCGAAAAGAAAACTCCCGTTTCCGAAGGTGATGTCGAATTTGTTATTTCCGGCAACAAGGTTGACGGAGCGGCCTTTGCAACGGCTCAGGGGCTTCCGCAGGTCCGCGTCTTCAATAAAGACTTCATTACCGACAACGTATTCACCAGTAATGGAGCAGTAACACCCATTTTTTTCTTGGGCGAAGAGAACATAGAGAAGCAAAAACAAGTCGAAAAGCTCAAGAGCGACATCGAGCTGGCCGAGAAAGAAGGCCGTGACAAAGAAGCAGAGAAGCGCCGATCAGAAAAGGCTTTAGATGATTTCAAGAAGGAACGTGCCAAGTCGATCAAAGACTTGCTGAGCTCATCTGGTGGAAGTAATCCGTACAACAACTACGACAAGCGCTCATACCAGGTAAAGTGTGATGAGCTGCTTAAGCTTCCTGAAGCTGAGCAAAAAGCAAAGGTCTTGGCCGAACCTGATCTCGACGCGCAGAAAAAAAAGAAAGAGTCGGCCCCGCTAGATAAGTTGCAAATCCTGAAGTTTAGCTACCCTGATACCCAGCAATTGACCGATCAAGTCGTTGCTCTACTCAAGAAAACAGTAGTATCAGCGGTAATAGAAACTCTCAAAGACGACCAAGAGCTTTCCGGATGGGTGAAGACTGGTCTGGCAAAACATAAAAAAGAGCATTCCAGTGATTGTCTTTTTTGCGGACAGACCTTGCCCGATGGCCGCATTGATAAATTGGAAGCTCACTTTAATGACAAATACAACGCATTTATTGCCGAGATCGAAAGCCAATCCACGGTCATAAAATCGGCAATTGAATCTCTAAAATCATGCACGCCACCTAATCGGCTGGGCCTGTACGACCACTTGAAGAGTGATTTCGACGCTCGGCACCAAGATCTTTCAAACGAAATCGCAGGGCTCAAGGGATATCTGGAGAGCCTCCTCGCCGCTCTTAAAGACAAAGCGCAAAAACCATTTCAGTCCATTGAAAAGAGTTTTGAGGTTGTCACTGGTAACGTAACCGTCATTTCTGATTTAAACGCGGTAATAAGCAAGCACAACCAAGAGACCGACGAGTTTCAAACAGCAATCAGTGCGGCGAGGACAGCTATCGAAGAATCCCTGGTTGCACAAAGCCTGACGGAGTATCAGCAGAAAAGGAAAGAAGTCGACGTGGTCGCTACCGCTCTTCAGACGGCCTCAGATAAGGCTACCGCGTTAAGAACTGAAGTTCGCGAGATTGAAAAGGATATCGAGGAACACCGCAGACCTGCTGATGAATTGAATGCCGATATTTGTTCCTACCTTGGCAGGGATGAGCTTACATTCGAAATACAGGGCTCCGGCTATCAGATCAGTCGCAATGGAACTCCGGCTAAAAATCTGAGCGAAGGTGAGAGGACGGCAATTGCCTTCTTGTATTTTCTGAAATCGCTCGGAGATAAGTCCTTTTCCTTGAAAGACGGAATTGTCGTCATCGACGATCCTATATCCAGCCTTGATTCAAATTCCATTTATCACGCTTATGGCTTTATGAAAGAAAGAGCTAAAGACGCAAAGCAGCTATTTGTCTTTACTCACAATTACACTTTCTTTCAGCAAGTTAAGAAATGGTTCTCATACTACAAAAAGGATATACGAAGTTTTTATATGATAGAAACTTGCCCGGCTGATGGGGGCAGAACTTCAAAAATAAGAGCGTTAGATCAACTTCTTGAGAACTACGAATCAGAGTATCAATATTTGTATTCAATCGTCTGGAAATGTTCCAGGGGTGGCAATGGACATTTATCTGATTTTTATCAAATGCCCAATATTGCCAGAAGGCTTCTTGAGAGCTTTCTTTCATTCAGGCAACCGCAATACAACAGCTCGGTATCTCTTGATAAAAGATTACAGGATATTCAGTTTGATGAAGCAAAGAAAGGGAGAATACTGAGATTCACCAATACTTTGTCTCACAATCGGTATGTAGAAGATCAACCTATCAACGACCTGTCAATTCTCGGAGAATCTCCAGCTGTTTTAACGGATTTACTTTCTTTAATGGCGTTTTTGGATGAGCCTCATTGCAAATCGATGGAAGGCGCGTTCGAATGAAAATCCTCCACACATCAGACTGGCATTTAGGCCGTTCCCTTTACGGCCGGAAACGCTATGAGGAGTTCTCTGCGTTTCTGGATTGGCTGACGCAGACCATTGAAGATGAAAAGGTTGATGCCCTGCTGGTTGCCGGTGATGTGTTCGATACCAGCACTCCCAGCAACCGGGCGCAGGAGCTCTACTATCGTTTCCTGTGCCGCGTTGCCGCCTCATCTTGTCGGCATATTGTCGTTGTCGCGGGCAACCACGATTCTCCGTCCTTTCTCAATGCTCCCAAGGATCTGCTCAAGGCCCTTGATGTCCACGTGGTCGGTAGTAGCACCGCATCCCCGGAAGACGAAGTGCTGGTGCTCCGTAATGAGCGGGACGCTCCGGAATTGATTGTCTGCGCCGTGCCCTACCTCCGCGACAGGGATATCCGCGTGGCGGAGGCTGGTGAGAGTGTTGAGGACAAGGAACAAAAGCTGATTGACGGCATCCGCACTCATTACGCCGCCGTCGCCGCCTTGGCGGAGCAGAAGCGAGAGGAACTCGGGGCCGATATTCCCATCGTTGGCACGGGGCATCTGTTCACCGCAGGCGGACAAACCGTCGATGGTGATGGCGTGCGCGAACTCTATGTCGGCTCCCTGGCTCACGTGACGGCCGGGATTTTTCCTGCCTGTTTCAACTACCTGGCGCTTGGACACCTCCATGTCCCGCAAAAGGTGAGCGGCTCCGAAACCATTCGGTACAGCGGCTCTCCTCTGCCTATGGGGTTTGGAGAGGCAAAACAGCAGAAAAGCGTTTGTCAGATTGAGTTCCACAGCACGGCTGCATCCGTACAACTGGTCGACGTGCCGGTGTTTCAAAGGCTCGAGCGCGTCAAGGGAGACTGGGACGGCATCTCAAACCGCATCATCGAATTGTCGGCAACAGAATCCCATGGCTGGCTCGAAGTCATCTACGACGGCACGGAGGTCATTGGCGACCTGCGTGAACGCCTGGAGGCAGCGATATCCGGTACCCAAATGGAAATCCTCCGGATAAAGAACAACCGCATCATCGACCGCGTGCTGGGACAAATCCATGAAGAGGAAACACTCGACGATCTGAACGTGAACGACGTGTTCGAACGATGCCTCGCTGTCCATGACGTGCCCGAAGAGCAGCGGCCTGAGCTGCTTCGGGCCTATCAGGAAACGGTCTCGTCTCTCTATGAAGACGACGTGCAGGCGGAATAGAGAGGCTGTCCATGAGAATCCTGCAGGTACGATTCAAGAATCTGAACTCACTGGTCGGCGAATGGCAAATCGACCTGATGCATCCGGCCTTCGCGTCTGACGGCATCTTTGCCATCACCGGCCCCACCGGCGCGGGGAAGACCACCATCCTTGATGCTATTTGCCTCGCCCTTTATGGGCGGACGCCTCGCCTGAACAAGGTCACCAAGAGCGGAAACGAAATCATGTCCCGCCAGACCGGCGACTGTTTTGCCGAGGTGACCTTCGAAACCCAGACCGGGCGTTACCGCTGTCACTGGAGCCAACACCGGGCGCGCAAGAAGCCGGATGGCGAACTCCAGGCCCCGAAGCACGAAATTGCCAATGCCGATTCCGGCGAGATTTTCGAATCCAAGATCAGAGGGGTTGCCGACCAGATCGAGTCGGCTACCGGCATGGACTTTGATCGTTTTACCCGCTCCATGTTGCTGGCCCAGGGCGGCTTTGCCGCGTTCCTCCAAGCGGCACCGGATGATCGAGCTCCTATCCTGGAACAGATAACGGGTACAGAGATCTACAGTCAGATATCCATCCGTGTCCATGAACGCCAACGCGAAGAGAGGGAAAAACTGAACCTGCTCCAGGCTGAAACGGCAGGCATCGTGATTCTTGAGCCGGAGCAGGAACAAGAGATTGGGCAGGCACTCGAAGCAAAGCAGAAGGAAGAGACAGACCTTTCCGCCAGGGCCGTTGAAACCGGGAAGGCCATTGCCTGGCTCACCACCATCGATGGGCTGAAGAAGGAAATCGTCAACCTGGCCGATGAAGCGAGCAAGCTGCAGGGCGATATCGAGGCGTTCAAGCCGGATCGTGAAAAGCTGGGCCGGGCTTTGAGTGCCGCCTCGCTGGACGGCGCATACGCAACGCTCACCGCCACCCGCAAACAGCAGGCGGATGACAGTGCAGGCTTGAAAGCCGAGGAAGAGGCTCTTCCTGGACTGGAATCCTCCGCCAAGGAACAGGCCGAGGCACTGAAATCAGCTGAGCAACAAACTGCTCGGGCCAAAGAAGAGCTGAAAGCGGCCGCGCCTACATTGCAGAAGGTTCGCTCCCTTGATCAGAAACTTGCCGATCAGAAAAAAGCTGTATCGGAAGAGGATGAGGGCTGCAAGAAGGCTACGGCAAAAATTGATGCAGACAAAAAAGCCCGGCTCGAAGAGCAGGACAAACGATCCAAGGCTCATGAGACGCTGGATCTTGTGGACGGCTATCTCAAGGAGCATGCACAGGATGAATGGCTGATAAGTGGTCTGGCTGGCATTGAAGAACAGATCGGCGGCCTGCTCTCCAAACAAAATGAAATCGTTCAAAAAGAGGCTGCTCAGGAAGCAGCCAATACGACTCTGGAACTGGCGACAAAGTCACTAGATGACTGTCAGAAGCAATCCGGCATTCGGAAGCAGGAACTGGAGGACGCCTTAAAACAGCTTCAGCAGGCTAAGGATGCTTTGAGCCAGTTGCTGGGAGACCGCTTGTTGCGGGAATACCGCACCGAGAAGGAAACCCTGCTGCGTGAAATGGCCTTCCTGACGAAAATTGCGGAGCTTGAAGATCACCGGGCAAAGCTGGAAGACGGCAAGCCCTGTCCTCTCTGCGGTGCAACCGAGCACCCGTTTGCGGAAGGGAATGTCCCTGTTCCCGATGAAACCGAAAAGAAGATCGACGCCCTGACCAGGCTGATCAGCAAAGCCGAGGATCAGGAAGTCGCCATCAAGAAACTCGAAGAAGCTGAAAGCCTGGCCCGCAAAAACCTGACGGACGCTGAAAAGCTGGAGTCAGCAGCGGCTAATGACAAGAAGGCTGCCGAGAAAGCCCTGGCCGAGGTGAAGGACGGCCTGGTGAAACTCCGTGCCGACTTTTCCGAACGCAGGCAGGCTGTTACTACCAAACTCCAGCCGCTTGGTATTGCGGACATCTCCGAAACAGACATTTCATTACTGATCGAAATCCTCAAGGCGCGGCTGAAGGCGTGGCAGGCCCAGGTCAAGAAAAAGGCGGACATCGAGAAACAGATTGCCGACATCGACAGCGAGGTGAAGCGGCTGGATGCGGTTATCGAAACTCAAAGCACCTCCCTGGCCGAAAAGCTGGAGCGTTTTGAAACCTTGAAACAGGAACTCGCCGCTGGAAGTGATGAGCGCAATGCACTGTACGGCGACAAGAATCCCGACGATGAGGAGCGCCGTTTCAACAAGGCGATTTCGGATGCCGAAGGTTCCGAAAAACAGGTCAGAGACCGGCACAATGAGCTCCAACAAAAATGGAATACCGCGAAGTCCCATGTCGAATCTCTGAAGAAACGCATCGAGCAACGAGAGCCGGAACTGAGGAGGCTTGAAACAGAATTCTCCGCAGCGCTCGCACCTGTTGGCTTTTCAAATGAAGAACAGTTCCTGGCGGCCATACTGCCCTCTGAAGCTCGGGCGGAGCTGACAGCCACGGCCAAGGATCTGGATGAGCGTCAAACGGATCTGAAGGCCAGACAGAAGGATCGGGAAACGCGCCTGGCCACGGAAATGGCCCGCAAGGTCACCGACAAGTTGCTGGAGGAGCTCGAGCCCCAATTCAAGGAACAAGAGGAGGCACTGAAAGAGCTACGGGACATCATTGCCGGTCTGAAACACAAGTTGAATGAAAATGCGGCTGCAAAAGAGCGGATAAAAGAAAAGCAGACAGCTATCGAAGCTCAGAAAAAAGAGTGCCGCAGGTGGGAAAACCTGCACGAATTGATCGGCTCGGCAGACGGCAAGAAATACCGCAATTTTGCCCAGGGGCTGACCTTTGAAATGATGATTGGTCACGCCAATCGGCAATTGCAGAAAATGACCGACCGCTACTTGCTGGCTCGTGACGATGCTCAGCCCCTGGAGCTCAACGTCGTCGACAACTATCAGGCTGGGGAGATTCGATCCACGAAGAACCTTTCCGGCGGCGAGAGCTTCATCGTCAGCCTGTCCCTGGCGCTGGGGTTGTCTCATATGGCCAGCAAGAATGTCCGGGTGGATTCGCTGTTCCTGGATGAAGGCTTCGGCACCCTGGACGAGGAAGCCCTCGACACCGCGTTGGAAACCCTCGCAGGGCTCCAACAGGACGGCAAACTCATCGGCGTCATTTCGCACGTGCCCGCCTTGAAGGAGCGGATCAGCACACAGATCCAGGTAACGCCTCAAACCGGTGGCAGAAGCCAGATATCCGGGCCTGGATGCGGCAGGTTGGGCGCTACAGAGCTGGCCGTAGAAGCAGGTTGACTTGAAAATGTCGGATGATCTCAAAACAGCAAAAACCGCTCTCGCCAAGCTTCATCACGACATGGAGGCCATCAACCGGCTGGCCAAGCCATCCTATCTGAGCGTGGTCGAGCAGATGGAGCGCACGCTAGAACCGATACGTCGTCAGCATTTGGAAATCAGTCGCGCCATTGAAATGTCTGGAGCCATGGCCCGGATACAAGAGATAGCGAACGCCAATCAGCACTGGCAGGAATTGATAAAGCAGGCCTCCGCGACAAACCGCATTGCCGAGAGCTTTGCGGCCGCACATCAGTCATGGCTTGAGCGTATGAAGCCTCTCCAGCCCGACTTCTCGCACCTTTCCCAGCTTCAGGCATCCGCCAAGCTGGCCCTGTGTGACACATCCCTGCGGCTTGCTGCCACTGAACGGCTCATGGTGGGCATCGATTTCGATGCGATAAGGAGTCGTTTCCAGGTCGAGATGTCGGTTATCGCGGGGCTGGAGAGCTCAATAGCACACGTGGCAGCCTCGTATGGAGGCTTAGCAGAGTCTCTACGGGAGATATCGGACATCACGCGGCTGCCTGCCTTCGTTTTGCCGGGGGCCGCTCGTGAGATCTACACCACCAGCTTCGTGCTCGAGACCCTTCGCCCCTGGGATGACCGGGATGAGGACGATGCCGAAACGGAAATTCAGCTTGTCGCCGAAGCCGAGCTGGAAACATCTGGCTGCATCGCTCTCCTGCAGCAGGTCGATCCCGGGCTCGCTCGGCCCTACATCGGCGCTCGGGATGCCCTTTATGGTAACAATGCCGACCGGGCCAGGCACATTCTGAGCTCGCTCAGGGAGCTGTGGAACCATCTGCTCAGGCGATTGGCACCCGATGATCTAGTCGCAGCGTGGATTCCGGGGGTGTCCAATCAGAAGGACCTGCTACATGACGGCAAGCCTACTCGTCGAGCCAGGGTACTTTATGTCTGCCGGGAGCTGAACAACGATCCTCTGACCGACTTCCTGATACACGATACCCGGGCGCTGGTGAAGCTGATCGAGCTGTTCAACCGGGTCCACGAATTGGAAACAGAGCTGACCAATGAGCAACTCAGGGCCATTCTCCTCAAAACCGATTCGTGGCTGATGTACATACTGCAAATCTCTTCGGGAAATTTTCACAAGTAGACAGGAGGCGACTATGCCAAAGAAACCAGGATCACATCATGTAGTCCCCAACGCCGACGGCGGCTGGGACGTCAAAAAAGACGGCGCGACCCGTAGCAGCGGCCACTTCGACAAGAAGCAGGATGCCGTTGATGCCGGGCGCAAGATCAGCCAGAACCAAGGCACCGAGTTCTACATCCATGGCAAGGACGGGAAGATTCAGAACAAGGACAGCCACGGAAACGATCCGTATCCGCCGAAGGGCTGATACTCTGCCCAATTCGATTCCCGTTTTGGGAACCGAACCGGCGTCCGAAAACCGGATGCGAAGTTGTTGCGGCTCGACGCCAGGTATCCGGTTTTACTGCAAACCCGTCACCCTCGTCCGGTGCCGGGAAATCAGGGGAGAAAATCGTTTCTCTGGTCGGGTTGACGGGAAGTGGTTGTGCGAGATGACTTCGGCGTTTATTATCAATGAGTTACGAGGATCGCGGGCTTTGAGACTGTTTTGCGGTAGGTCGTCGTTCCCTCCACCATTCAAAAAATCTGCTGCCCAACGTGGTCCAATGAAGGCCGGAATCTCTCCAACACAAAGAGATTCCGGCCTTTCTTGTTTCTTTTGGCGTTAAAAATATCCCATTATCATCAAAAACGAAGAAGGGAAAAACGAAGACGACCGCCAAGCCTCTCCTCCCTCCCGAACTCTCGTATTCGGTATTCCACGACTGCCCTTTTTGCTGGATGCCCGACCAGAGATTGATTCAGCCTCTAAGAAGACAAGCCGCGGGATACAGCTGCATCCCGGCTTGTCTGTGATAAAGGAACTTTCCTCTCGCTATCAGGCAATACTCCCTCTTACCCCAAAATGACGGACAGGGAGTCGATAACGCCAAAAATGTTTGAAAGAGGAAGGATGGGGAGTCCGGGGAAGGGAGGGGAACATTTTCTATAGAAGTTTTCCCCTCCCTTCCCCGGTTGCCTCATACTCTCAAAATTACAGGGTCAATCCGCGATCCATGCGGGCGAGCGTCTCATCCTTGCCGATGGCGAGCATGAACTCGGGCAAGCCGGGACCGCCAATCACACCGGTGATCGCCACGCGCACAGGCTGCGCGACCATCTTGAACTTCACGCCGAGGCTTTCCACGTACGAATGGATCACGTGCTCGATGCTTTCCTTGTCAAAAGAAGGAAGCGCCGCAAGCTGATCACGGATGACCTTCACGTGCTCCTTGCCTTCGTCCGTCAGCCACTTGGCAACGCCCGCTTCGTCATAAGGCAGATCGGCGGACTTGTAGAGCAGCTGGGCAATGCCGTCGGCAAGCTCGATAAGGTTCTTTGCCCGTTCGCGGTACAGGGGAACCAGCGGTTCAATGGAAGCTTCCGTCGCACCCGTGAATCCTTTCTGATGAATGAAAGGCAGGACCAGACGGGCCAGGTCGTCAAGCGGCGTCTCCCGCAGGTAATGGGCGTTGAACCACAGGAGCTTGTCGGGATCGAAAGCGGAAGCGGAACTGTTCAGGTTCTTTCCATCAAAAAGATCAATGAGTTCCTGCATGGAGAACAGTTCCTGATCCCCGTGCGACCAGCCGAGGCGGACGAGGCAGTTGACCAGCGCGTGCGGCAGGAGGCCGTCATTCTGGTACTCCACCACGGAACGCGCGCCGTGGCGCTTGGAAAGCTTCTGGCGGTCCTTGCCGAGGATCATGGGCACGTGACCGAACACGGGCAGTTCCCACCCAAGCGCCTGATAGATGAGGATCTGCTTCGGCGTGTTGGAAACGTGGTCGTCGCCGCGAATGACGTGGGTAATCCCCATGTCGTGGTCGTCCACCACCACCGCCATATTGTAGGTGGGCATACCATCACTACGGCGCAGGATCATGTCGTCGAGCTCGGAAACGTCCGTGGCGATATGCCCTTTCACCATGTCATCGAACACCACACGGCCTTCGGTGGGAATCTTCAGGCGCACGACGCGGCCGGGCCCGGCATCGAGGCCGCGCTCGCGGCAACGGCCGTCGTAGCGGGGCTTTTCACCTTTGGCGCGGGCGGCTTCACGCATGGCTTCCACTTCTTCGGGCGTACAGGAGCACCAATAGGCATGACCGCTCTCAATCATCTTGTCGATGACTTCATTATAGCGGTCCGTGCGCTGCGTCTGATAGGTCAGCTCGCCGTCCCAATCCAGCCCAAGCCAGCGCATGGAGGCCAGAATCGCGTCCGTGTACTCCTGTTTCGAGCGCTCGGTGTCCGTGTCCTCGATACGCAGACGGAATTCACCGCCGTAGTGACGCGCAAGAAGCCAACAGAACAAAGCGGTGCGGGCGCCGCCGATATGCAGATGCCCGGTCGGGCTCGGCGCGAACCGGGTGATAATCTTAGACATGAAAGACTCCTGAAAAAATCAGCGTTGAGGTTTTTGTTCCGGCTGCCAAAGCAGTTCAACGGCCCCCGTCTTGGCGTCCTTACGTGGAGACGCGGGACGGCGGCAGGCGACAAGCGCCCCGGAGGGGATGTCCCCGGCTGCGGGGATAATGGCGAACCCGTCTTCCGTACAGGCATAGCGGGCATGTCCCATGCCGGGGACGGGGAAGGACTCGGACAGGATACGGGCAACGGCCCCGTTGGGGTCCATCGCCGGAAAAAGAGCTGTTTTGGCGATGGGAGCGGCCTCCGATTCAGGCCGAAGCTGCATGAACGACAAGCTCAGCGAATCCTTGGGCAGCTTGGCGTAACGGGCCAGATCCGCCAGCCATGCCGGGGCCACAGCAAGCTGCGACGCGTGGCACCAGCGACGCTCGCGCGTCTCCAACAGCGGACACGGACCAAGATGCGGACAAGGAGCCACAGGCGTCAGCCCCTCCTCCAGCGCCGTTTCCCGGAGCTTCGCGGTAAGCGTGCCGCCGAGCCGCGTGCCGGGCTCAACGAACAGCGCCGTGCCTTCAGGATGCAGCGTCCGCCCCACGGCGACGGCGAGATCCGCCATGCGTTCATCGACGCTGACGCCCGGCTTGTCCTTCAATTCGTTGAGCACATTGCCCGCCATGAGCAGATACGGAGAGCGCAACTCGCGGAATGACTGCATCAGCGGCGAACGCACCAGACGGATCGTCCAGTTCAGCGGTTCACCGGAGAGTTTCGCCATGTGTTCCAGTATGGAGCGCCCCATTTCCATGGGACGGGGAACCGTATCCACGCAGACCAGCGTCAGCGGCACAGCCCGCCAGTCGGGACGGGACAGCCACAAAGCAATAGGCAGGGTCAGCGGCCCGCTTCCGAGGTCGGCGATGGTCACCGGCGTTTCGGCGTCGCAAACGGGGACGGGCAAATCCAAACCCGGCAAGAGGCCGGTCAGCCGCACAAGATTCCACGGCAAAAAATAACGCAGATATGCCGACACATACCGGGGCGCGCTCCAGTAGGAACGCCCGAGCCCACCGCGCTCATAGGTGAGCATGGCGGACAGGTCACGGATGGCCTCCGGCAAATCGGCGCGGTGGTTGCGGGACAGCGGCATCACCGCATCCAGCGCCTTGGGGAGCTGCGCCAGCGCGTTGCGGCAAAAAGCGTCCAGCGGAGAAAACAACGGGCGGCACATCGGATGCCCTGCCGCGTGCTTGACCGGCGCGGGCATGGGCCTTACCGGGCCGTCGGCACGCGGCGCATCAGGCTTGCGGAAGCCCGCACGCGGCCCACCGGGGCGGCGTTCTCCGGGACCGTTCTTCGGATTGTTTCCGGAACGCCCCTGCCCTGCATGGCTTTTCCGGGCGGGACGTTCCTGATCGGCGCGGCTGTCCTGCCGGGGTGCGGGGCGCTTTTCCGCCGGGCCACGGGACGGGGAACGCGGGGCCCCCTTTTCGGAAGTCCCCGCGTTGTTTCTACGTTTAGGGGAGGATGACTGGCTCACGATGCCGCACGCGCCTCAAGAGCGGCCACGGCCGGCAGGGTTTTGCCTTCCAGCACTTCGAGGAACGCGCCGCCCGCCGTGGAAATATAATCCACCTGACTGGCGTAGCCGTACTTCTCGAGGGCCGCGATACTGTCACCGCCGCCGGTAACCGTATAAGCGGACGTTTCCGCAACGGCCTTGGCGATGGCTTCCGTTCCCTTGCCGAACTGGTCGATTTCAAACGCGCCCACAGGACCGTTCCAAACCACGGTGCCCGCCTCGGCGATGATCTGGGCGTACATTGCGGCGG
>OGYA01001032.1_pt1 | contig 19929 bp, 18 predicted proteins | sample 1576401 | NCBI WGS metagenome assembly OGYA01 (sample SAMEA3541485, study PRJEB24748) | human gut metagenome | biome: human gut; feature: human-associated habitat; material: faeces | place: China | collected 2012 | reverse complement strand
TCAAATTTCTTGCCAAGATAGCTTCCGATCTGAACAAACCTGATGGGCTCAGTATCCTTTACCCAGATAAACTGGCCGCCTTCCTTCAGTCGCTTCCTGTGGAACAAATACCGGGTGTGGGAAAAACAATGGTCAGAGAGCTCCAAAGTCTTGCCATCCGCACTGCAGGCGATGTCCCCCGTTATCCCAAAGTGTTTTGGGAGCGCCGTTTTGGAAAAGCCGGCATAACCCTCTACGAACGGGCACAAGGCATTGACCCTCGCGAAGTGGAACCCTATACGCCTCCCAAATCAGAAAGCGCCGAAACGACCTTTGACATCGACACCCGCGATATAGGCTTCCTCAAGAGCTGGCTTTTCCGCCATGCGGATCGGATAGGGCGCACCTTACGGAAACAAAGGCTTCAGGGCCGCGTGATTACGCTCAAAATCAAGTATGCAGATTTTCGGATCATTACCCGCAGGGTCACGCTTGATGCCCCGACCAGCGCTACGGAAACCATTTATGAAACAGCGTGTGATCTGCTCGATCACATGCGTCTTGAGGAGAAAATCCGGCTCATCGGTGTAGGCGTCTCCGGTTTCGACAGCCCGCCGCACCAATTGCGGCTCCCTACCATCGGAAAGGACAGTCAATCCAACGAAGAACGCCGCACCAAGCTGGACAAGGTCATGGACGAGCTTCAAGACAAGTTCGGCCAAACATCAGTCGTACGCGGGCGCCTCTTCCAGCAGGCGGCACAGCCCAAAAAACGGACCTGATCCTTTCCCTCCTGCGGGAAAGCCCCCTATCCCTCTTCCTTTCTCTTCGGCGCACTGCTATACTCTTCCGCCATGAACATCATTATTATGAATAATAGGGCCAGTTTTCTGGTCAGCTTTTGGAGTGTGCTCATCTCCCGCCTACAGGAAGAAGGGCATCAGGTAACGTGCCTCGTCCCTGCGGGCGATTCCGAAGCCGAAGCCACCCTCAAGGGGTTTGGGGCGAGTATCCGCAACTATCCTTTGGACAACAAGGGGCTGAATCCAGTCCATGATTTAAAAACTTGCCTTGCCCTGTACAGGATCTTCCGTGAGGAACGCGCCGATATCCTGTATGCGTCCACCATCAAGTCGGTCATTTACGGTATTCCGATGGCAGCTTTGGCGGGCATCCGATCCCGCTACGCCATGATTACGGGGCTCGGGTATATGTTTGAGGCCAACACCCCAGTAAAAAAGATGCTCACGTATCTGGCCTCCTCCCTCTATCGTATTTCGCTTTCTTTTAGCGATGCCGTGTTCTTTCAGAATACGGACGATGTCCAGACGTTTCGGGATTGGCATTGCCTGCCGCGCGGTGCCCATGTCGTCATGACCAAAGGTACGGGAGTGGACACGGACAAGTTTGCCGTGGCACCTCTTCCCGAAGCTCCCCTTACATTCCTTCTTGTGGGAAGGCTTCTTGAAGCCAAGGGATTGTATGAATATGCGGAAGCGGCCCGTCTGGTAAAGAAACGGTATCCCAATGCCCGTTTCCAGCTTCTGGGTGCTCCCGAAAGCTCCAGGGGCGGAGTCCCTCTTGAAACGGTCAAGGGATGGGAACGGGAAGGTATTCTCGAATACCTCGGCGTCACGCGTGATGTGCGCCCCTATGTCGGGCAGGCGAATGTTGTCGTTCTCCCCTCTTGGCGGGAGGGCTTGCCGTGTTCGCTCATGGAAGCCATGAGCATGGGACGTCCCATCGTGGCAACCGATGTTCCCGGATGCCGGGACGTGGTCGTCGACGGGAAGAATGGTTTTCTCGTGCCTGTACGGACCCCCGAGGCCTTGGCAAAGGCGTTGGAGTCGTTTTTGGAGGATAGCGCTCTGACGGCCCGTATGGGGAAGGAAGGAAGGTTCATTGCGGAAACAGAACTGGATGCCCGCAAGGCTGCCGATCTTATCCTCAGCGTCATGAAGTTGGTTTCGTAACGAGGATTCACTGGAGGTTTCCCTTGCTTATCAGCGGTTATCGCAAAGGGCTGTTTAAAGTTCTGGATGCCGTCTGCATCCTTGCGGCGCTCAGCATTACCGGATGGTTTATGCTGCCTGCGGATCTTTCCGTTCTGGACGACTACACAGGGGCGTCGCTGTTTACCGTCGTCTCCTATCTTTTCTTCTTTTACGTGCTGGATGCCTATAACGTCGGGGCTGAAGATTTCAAGGACACCACAGGCCGGGTCCTCATAGCCTTCTTCCTTGGCGCCATCGCTTCCGCCTCCGCATTTTATGCGTTCCAGCACTGGCGTTTCGATCGCAGGACACTGCTGCTGCTCTTCAGCTTGTGCCTTTTGTTCTGCCTTGGCTGGCGTGCGCTCTATTACAAGCACATCGGCCGCTTTGTGCATAAAGCCAGAATCCTGCTCATCGGGACCGACCGTGCCGGGAAGGTACGCCAGACCATTTCCGAATCCCTGACCGACGCCGACATCGTCGGTTATGTGGGCGACTGCGATAACGACAGGGAAATCCCCTATCTTGGCACCCCCATGCAAGTTGAGGAAATCGCCAAACAGCAGAACGTCACCATGATTGTCTTGCTGCCCGACGCCCCCATCGACGAAGACATCGCTACCGAACTGCTACATGCCAAACTGCACGGGCAGATGATCGTCGATGTCCGCTCCTTCTGCGAACATATGGTGCACCGGCTCCCCGTCTCACAGATCAGCTCCGAATGGTTGCTCACGGAAGAAGGCTTTTCGCTCAATACCCGAGGTTCCCTGCGCCGCCTCAAGCGGGCTTTCGACCTGTTCGCCACGCTCGGCCTGCTGATCTGCACATCGCCCATCATGCTGCTCACCGCCATTGCCATCCGTGTGGAATCTCCCGGCCCCGTCATTTACCGGCAGCGTCGCGTGGGCCTGTTCGGGCAGGATTTCACCGTCTACAAATTCCGCTCCATGCGTACCGACGCCGAGAAAAACGGTGCTGTCTGGGCCATGAAATCCGACCCGCGCGTCACCAAGGTGGGGAAAATCATCCGCAAGACCCGCATCGACGAATTGCCCCAGTTGTGGAACGTGCTCAAAGGGGAAATGAGCCTCATCGGACCTCGCCCGGAACGCCCTGAATTCGTCAAGGAACTGGAGAAGGAAATCCCCTTCTACAGCCTGCGCCACGCGGTCAAGCCCGGCGTCACCGGCTGGGCTCAGGTGTGTTACCCTTACGGCTCCTCCGTCGAGGATTCCCGCCGCAAGCTGGAGTATGACCTGTACTACGCCAAAAACATGTCCATCCTGCTGGACGTCCGGATCATCCTCAAGACCATCGGCGTGGTGCTCTTCCCCAAGGGCGCGCGCTAGCCCTTCCCCTTCTCTCGTCAGGGAAAAGGCATACCGGAAAAAACGGTATGCCTTTTTTGTTTTCTCGGCACATTCTAACGCCTCAACGCCTCCAATCCCGCATTTATCATAGGGATACAGCTATCATGCGGTTGACGGACATCCCCGAAAAGGCTTCAGTGTGAAACAGGTACGGCAGAAAAGGAAGCCGTCCGTGCGGATGTGTCTTTTGCCAAGGACCCGTCTTGAACACAACGCTGACCAAAAGAAGGATGTATCCATGTTCAACCCAGAGGAAACCCAGTACGAAGTGCTGCGCCGCAGAGGCATCTGTCGACGTGATTTCCTGAAATTCTGCTCTATGGCGGCGGTTGCCTTGGGTCTTGGCCCAATGGGCCACCTCGAAATCGCCCACGCTATGGAAACCAAACCCTATCTGCCCGTTCTCTGGATCAACGGCCTTTCGTGCTCCTGCTGCACGGAATCCTTTATCCGTTCGGCGCACCCTTTGGCTTCCGACATCATCCTTTCCATGATCGCGCTGGACTATCAGGACACCATCATGGCGGCTGCGGGCGATCAGGCTATGGAATGTTTCGAAGAAGCCATCAGCACCTACAAGGGACGCTATATCCTCGCGGTGGAAGGCAATCCGCCTCTTGGCGAAGAAGGCATGTACTGCATCGACGGAGGGCGTCCCTTCATGGACAAACTCCAGCGCGGAGCCGCCGGAGCCAAGGCCATAGTCGCATGGGGGACCTGCGCCTCATGGGGATGCGTGCAGGCTGCCCGCCCCAATCCGACTCAGGCGACCCCTATCCACAAAGTCATTCACGACAAGCCGATCATCAAGGTCCCGGGCTGCCCCGCCATCCCGGACGTTATGAGCAACATCGTCGCCTACATCCTGACCTATAATCAAATCCCCAAACTCGACTCTCAGGGACGCCCAGAGGTCTTTTACGGCAAACGCGTGCACGACCAATGCGTACGCCGCGCCCACTTCGACGCGGGCCAGTTTGTGGAATCTTGGGACGACGCCGCGGCGAGCCTCGGCTACTGCCTCTATAAAATGGGGTGCAAGGGGCCGACGACCTACAATGCGTGCCCCGTCACCCGGTGGAACAACGGGGTTTCCTATCCCATCCAGTCCGGCCACGGCTGCATCGGCTGTGCCGAACAGAACTTCTGGGATCACGGTTCCTTCTACAGCCGCATCACCAACATTCCCCAATTCGGAACCAACACGACTGCCGAAACCGTGGGCGTGGCCGCCGTCGCCGGCATCGGTGCCGGCGTGGTGACGCACGCGGCCATCAGTACCGCCGTGCACCTCAAGCACCGCTACGGCAAGGACGGCGACTGCTCCAAGGAAACCAAAACCGCACAGGCTGAAAAACCCGCTTCCAACGATTCCACCCCTTCTGAAAGGAACTGATCATGGCCTACGAATACACAACGCAGGGATACACCGTTAACGACTCGGGGCGGCGTCTTGTCGTCGACCCGGTTACGCGCATCGAGGGACATCTCAGGTGCGAGGTGAACATCAACGACGACAACGTGATCACCAATGCCGTCTCATGCGGGACCATGTTCCGGGGACTGGAAATCATCGTCAAGGATCGTGACCCCCGAGACATCTGGGCCTTTGTGGAACGCATCTGCGGCGTCTGTACGGGCACGCACGCACTCGCCTCCGTCCATGCCATCGAGGACGCGCTCAAAATCGACATCCCCGACAACGCGAACATCATCCGCAACCTGATGCAGCTGGCCTTATGGTATCATGACCACCTGGTGCACTTCTACCAGCTCGGCGGGCTGGACTGGATCGACGTGGTTTCCGCTTCCAAGGCCGATCCCAAGGAAACGTCCAGGCTTGCCCAAAGCCTTTCCCCGTGGCCGCAATCCTCTCCGGGCTATTTCGCCTCCGTAAAGGAAAAGCTGGTCCGCATCATCTCCACCGGTCAGCTCGGCATCTTCAAGAACGGCTATTGGGGGCATCCCGGCTACAAGTTCCCGCCCGAGGCCAACCTCATGCTGGTGGCCCACTATATTGAGGCTCTCGACTTCCAGAAAGACGTCGTCCAGATCCATACCGTCTTCGGCGGCAAGAACCCCCACCCCAACTGGTTGGTGGGAGGCGTGCCTCTGGCCCTCAACATCAATGGCAAGGGCGGGGCCGACGTCATCAACATGGAACGCCTAGAGCTCGTCCTGTCGATCATCAAGCGCTGCCGTGAATTCTCGGCGCAGGTGCTCGTCCCCGACAGCATCGCCCTCGCCAAGTTCTATCCGGAGTGGCTGCACCTCGGCACGGGCCTCTCCAACCAGTCGCTGCTGGCGTATGGGGCGTTTCCGTCCATCGCCAACGACTACTCGCAAAAAAGCCTGCTCATCCCCGGCGGGGCAATCATCAACGGCAACTTCAATGAAGTGTTGCCCGTCGACCTGTCCGACGAGGATCAGATCCGTGAAGAAGTCGGGCGCTCGTGGTACACGTATCCCAAGGGCGTTACCTCCCTGCATCCCTATCAGGGCGAAACCGTGCCTCACTTCGAGCTTGGACCCGCCACCAAGGGGAGCAGGACGGACATCAAGCAGCTTGATGAAAACGCGCCCTATTCGTGGATCAAGACACCCCGCTGGCGCGGCAACATGATGGAAGTGGGGCCGCTGGCAAGGACGCTTATCGCCTACCAGCTCAAGCAGCCGGACATCGTCGCCCGCGTCGACGATCTGTGTGCCCGGATCGGGGCGCCCGTCACGTCGCTGCAATCGACTATGGGCCGCATCCTCACCAGAGCGCAGGAAGCGCATTGGGCGGCCGACACCATGCAGGTCTTCTTCGACAAGCTCATAACGAACCTCAAGAACGGCGACAGCACCGCCGTCTTCACCAACAAGTGGGATCCCGACACATGGCCGCAGGAAGCCCGCGGCGTCGGCTTCACCGAGGCTCCCCGCGGCGCGCTCGGGCACTGGACGGTCATCAAAAACAAAAAGGTGGACGTCTACCAGTGTGTCGTCCCGACCACATGGAACGCCGCACCGCGCAGCGACGGCGGCCAGCTCGGCCCGTATGAGGCCGCCCTGCTCGGCACGAAGATGGATGTGCCCAAGCAGCCGCTGGAAATCTTGCGTACGCTCCACAGCTTCGATCCCTGCCTTGCCTGTGCGACGCACGTCTTGGGGCCGGACGGCAGCGAACTGCTGACGGTCCATATGGACTAAGGAGAACGCCATGAACGAACCTATTCAGGAAGGGAAACCCATCTATGTCTTCCAGCTGCCGATCCGCATCTGGCACTGGAGCATGGTGCTCTCGTTTCTCGTGCTTATCCCTACGGGGTACATCATCGGCAAGCCGTGGCATTCGCTGGACGGCGACCCGACCTATCTCTTTTACATGGGCTATACCCGCATGGCCCACTTCATCGCCGGATTCATCATCACCATCGGCCTGCTCTGGCGCATCATCTTCGCGTTCTTCGGCAACAAATACTCCAGACAGGTTTTCATCATTCCGTTCTGGAGAAAAAGCTGGTGGCTGGACCTGCTGTCGGACTTCCGCTGGTACCTGTTTCTCGACAGGACCCCGCGCGAGCACATCGGGCACAATCCGCTGGCCCAGCTCGGCATGATGACCTGCATCAACCTGCTCATCATCATGATCCTGACGGGCTTCGGCATGTACGTCCAATCGTCCGACTCGGTCATCCTCCAGCCGTTCCATCTGGTGGTGGACTTCATTTACTGGATCGGCGACAGCGGGCGGGATCTGCACAGCTACCACCGCTTGGGTATGCTGTTCCTCATGTGCTTCATCATCATTCACTTGTATATGGTCATCCGTGAAGAAATCATGGGCAAATCCACGCTCGTCTCGACCATGTTCAGCGGATTCCGGCTGCTGCGCTCAGGAAAGGGAGGCTGATCATGGAACGGATCGTCGTATTGGGGCTTGGCAATATCCTCTATGGGGATGAAGGCTTCGGCGTCCGGGTCGCGGAACGGCTCTATTCGCGGTATGCCTTTCCCGACAACGTGGAAATAGTGGATGCCGGAACACAGGGGCACCCCTTGCTGGCCTTCGTGGAGCGGGCCACGCGCCTGCTGTTGCTGGACGCCGTGGACTTCGGGCTCCAGCCGGGGACCACCGTCGAGAAGGACAGCACCGGCATCCCGGCCTATTTGAGCGCGCACAAGATGAGCCTACACCAGAACAGCTTTTCCGAAGTGCTGGCCCTTGCGGAGCTGAAGGACTGCCTCCCGGAGGAAATCCGGCTGATCGGAGCCCAGCCTCTGGACATGACCTATGGAAACACGCTGAGCCCCCTGTTGCTGTCGCGGCTGGACACGTTGGTGGACATGGCGCTCCATCAGCTTCAGGCATGGGGCGTGCCCGGCCGTCCGGCGTGTCCCGAATCCGTATTCCAGAACCCTGAGATCTCGCTTGAGCGGTATGTTCCCTTGCCTGCCTGAGCGTCCTGCACGCTGACCCAAAGAGCGGGGAGAGGAAAACTCTTCCCGCTCTTTTCCATGCCTGCTCAAACACCAACGGGGCACACGGCGGATCGGCCACCGCTCTGGTGCAAGAAGTTTCCGTCCCCCACACTGACCGCTCCGCCGCAACAAAACCCTCTTTCCCCGCACTGTCCGCCTCTGGACATTCCTTCCACCCTACGGGTATGAGACATAAAAATATCCGATAGGGAGACTAAGGAAGTGAACATAGACGGAAAAGCGTATCGGACGATCTGGCTTGATGAGGCGGATCGCCTGCATGTCATTGACCAGCATGTGTTGCCCCATCGTTTCGAGACAGCGGCGATCACGTCGTTCAGTGCGCTTTGTGACGCCATCCGGAACATGCTCGTCCGAGGTGCGGGGCTCATCGGCGCAACAGCCGGATACGGCATGTGGCTTGCCGCCTGCGAAGCTCCCGCGAAGGACACTGAAGCTTTCGACACGTTCATGTCCGAAGCCGCAACCGCCTTGAAGCGAACCCGCCCCACGGCCTCCAATCTGGCATGGGCCGTTGACCGCCAGCTTGCCGCCATGACGCGGGGAAGTTCCCCGGAAGAAAAGCGGCATATCGCCAAAGTTACAGCCCAAGCCATCGCCGACGAAGACGCCGAGGCGTGCAAGCGCATCGGCGAACACGGAAAAACGCTGCTCGAAGCGCTGGCGGCGAAGAAAGCGAACGGAGCCCCCGTCAACATCCTGACGCATTGCAACGCGGGCTGGCTGGCCTTCGTGGACTACGGGTCGGCCTTGTCTCCCGTGTACGCGGCGCACAACGCGGGACTTCCCGTGCATGTGTGGGTCGACGAAACCCGTCCCCGGAACCAAGGTGCAAGCCTCACGGCGTGGGAGCTCTCCCGGCACGGCGTGCCCCACGCGCTGATCGCGGACAATGCGGGCGGGCATCTCATGCAGCACGGGCAGGTGGACATCGTCATCGTCGGCGCGGACCGGGTTACCCGCAGGGGCGACGCTGCCAACAAGATCGGTACCTATCTCAAGGCACTGGCGGCGCACGACAACGGCGTTCCTTTTTATGTGGCGCTCCCCTCCTCGACGTTCGACTTTTCCCTTGATGACGGCGTGGCGGAAATCCCCATTGAAGAACGCGGAGCTGCGGAAGTCCGCATCATGAGTGGGAAAACGCCCGACGGCAGCGTGCTTGACGTCCAGATTTGTCCGGACGAAACCCCCGCCCGAAACTGGGCGTTCGACGTCACCCCGAATAGGCTCATCACAGGGCTCATTTCCGAACGCGGCGTCTGTCAGGCTACTCAAGAAGGCATCGACTCCCTGTATCCCGAATCCGCAGGAACGGCACGCCATGACAGCTGAGCCGATTGACGGCGTCGTCAAGTACCAAGCGAGCCATACAAGGGGAGACGTCGAGACGTCCCTCCGTACCTTGCCCGCTGGAATACGCGAAACGGCGCTTGATGCGCTGACGCTTTTTCCCGAACTGGATGCGGCGCGCACGACGCTTCATGACGCGGGGCTCATCGGCGTTTACCCTTCCGGCATCGGTTACGGGAACGTCTCTTTGCGGCTGGCGGGGAACCTGTTTCTCATCAGCGGGAGCGGAACGGGCTCCAGCCGCCTTCTGGGAAAACAAGGTTACAGCCTCGTCCGCGCGTTTGACCCTCTCAAAAATACCGTGGCATCCTTCGGCCCCGTCCAAGCCTCTTCGGAGTCCATGACGCACGGGGCCGTTTATGGCGCGGCCAACAAAGCGCGCTGCGTCATCCACATCCACAGCCCATTCCTCTTTACGTCCCTGCTGGCGGAAGGCTTCCCCCGGACTCCGGAATCCGTCGCCTACGGAACCCCCGCCCTTTCCCGCGAAGTGGCACGCTTGATCACGGAAGAGCTTTCTCCTTCCGAAGGAATCTTTGTAACAGCCGGGCATAACGAAGGTGTTTTCGCGTACGGTGAAAGCATCGCCTCCACCCTCAACCTCATTCTTTCCCTGAACATGACAAAGGACTGATCATGGGCATCAAAGTAGGCATCATCGGCGGCAGCGGCCTCGACAACCTGAACATTTTTACCAACGCGCGGGATACATTTACCGGCACGGTATGGGGCGAGCCGTCCTCGCCGCTCCGGGAAGGCGAAATCGCGGGCATTCCCGTGGCCGTATTGGCGCGTCATGGGCGCAGCCATACGATTGCGCCCTCTTCAGTCAATTACCGGGCTAACATCCAGGCACTCAAAGATGCCGGATGCACGCACATCCTCGCAACGACGGCGACCGGTTCCCTCCGGAAGGAAATCCGGCGCGGCGATCTCGTCATCCTCGATCAGTTCATCGACTTCACCAAACAGCGGAAAATGACGTTCCACGATTATTTCAAACCGGGCCAGCCCGTCCATGCGCCCATGGCCGAACCGTTCGACGCCTCTCTTCGCCAAATCCTGATCGACGGCTGCCGCAAAAACGATTTCCCTTTCCATCCCACCGGAACCGTCGTCACCATCGAAGGCCCCCGCTTCTCCACCAAGGCGGAATCCCGCATGTTCCGGATGTGGGGGGCCGATGTCATCAACATGTCCGTTTCCACGGAAACGGCGCTTGCCAATGAAGCGGGCATCCCTTATGCCGCCGTGGCGATGTCCACGGACTACGACTGCTGGAAGGAGGACGAAGCCCCGGTAAGCTGGGAGGAAGTGTCTCTCGTCTTCAAGCAAAACGCCGAAAAGGTGACGACGCTGCTGGTTGAAAGCGTCCCCGCCATTGCGCAGGCCGCGTTGGAATAACTCCATCCGCCGCCTTAACGCCCGCAGCATACGCACGGCAAAACAAAGACAGCCCGAAAGGATTCCGGGCTGTCTTTGTTTCTTTCTGCGAAGCAGCAGGTCCTAGTGGAACCACCATTCCGAGCCTTCCGGCTGAACCGTCGTTCCGTGATAGGCAATCATCACGCCTTCGTTATCTTCGTTACGGTGGCAATATCTTTGGGCGAAGCGAATGGCGGTTGCCTTGTCCACATTTTCCGCAATCATTCCCGCATTCTTGTTTTCCGCATTCTTGCGAGCGACAAAAATGACGTCATAGGTCTTATTGTCCATCTGTCCTGTGCTCATATCGTCTCCGTTCGGATGAAAGCTTGAAGAAGCACCGAGACCATCCGGGAACGCACCGGGTGAAGGCTTCTCTTTGCATGGTTCTTTTTTGAGCCTGTTTGCGTGCACTTGTCAACCCTGCCGGACGAGCCCCTTTTCCCTTTTGGTCAGATCACCTCTCCGTGCGCGGCATATTGTGTATGGAATACCGATTTACAATCTTTCAACCTAGTTACTTTATTTAATAAATAGAAAAACAATTAGTTCTTGTCCTTTGCGCCACAATTGTCTATGACCGTAGAGCCGTACCTTGGTTGCCCTTTTGCAGGCAGCCGTTTTGACTACATCAATCGTAGAGGGGAGGAGATTATGTCAAAGAAACATTCCAAAATGAGCCTTCCGGTGCAGATGGTCATCGGGCTTGTCCTTGGCGTCATCGTCGGGAGCATGACTTCCGCCGAGTTTACCGCCGCCTACCTGCGCCCGTTCGGGCAGCTTTTCATCACCCTGATCCGCATGGTGGTCGTGCCTCTGGTCCTTGCCACGATTATTGCAGGGGCCGCGGGCATCCATGACCTGAGCAAACTGGGGCGCGTCGCCACCAAAACGCTCGTCTACTACTTCCTTACCACGGGCGTGGCCGTGGCCATCGGTTTGTTCCTCGCCAATGTCATGCAGCCCGGCATTGGGCTGGATCTTTCCACAAAAGGCCTGGAGGCAAAGCAGATCACGCCGCCCAGCCTGATCCAGACCCTGCTCAACATCGTGCCTATGAACCCCATAGATGCCCTCGCCAAGGGCAACATGCTGCAGGTCATCTTCTTTGCCGTTATTTTCGGCTTTGCCCTGAGCTCCCTCGGCGAAACGGGCAAACCGCTGCTCCGTATTTTTGAACTCATCGGCGACGTGATGATCCGCATGACCAACATGGTCATGATGTATGCCCCCATCGGCGTGTTCGGCCTCATTTCCTACACCGTCAGCCAGCATGGCCTCAAGGTGCTCCTGCCTCTCGGCAAGCTCATCCTCGTCTCGGCCATCGCGTCCGTCCTGCACGTCATCATCTGTTACAGCCCGCTGGTCAAATATGTGGTCCGTATCCCGCTTCCCACGTTCTTCCGCGGCGTTTTCGAACCGTGGCTCATCGCCTTTACGACGTGCTCCAGCGCGGCGGCCCTTCCCACCAACTTGCAATCCGTACGCCGCCTCGGGGCCTCCAAGGGCGTTGCCAGCTTCTCCATCCCGCTCGGCAATACCATCAATATGGACGGCACCGCCATTTATATGGGCGTCGCGGCTGTTTTCGCCGCCGAAGTGTATGGCATCCCGCTGACCTTGAGCGACCAGCTTACCGTCATGCTCATGGGGCTTCTCGCCTCGATCGGCACAGCCGGCGTCCCCGGGGCTGGCCTTATCATGGTCAGCCTCGTCTTCACCCAGATCAGCATCCCGCTGGAAGCGTTGGCCCTGATCGCTGGCATCGACCGTGTGCTCGATATGATCCGCACCTCCATCAACGTCCTCGGCGATGCCACGGGTGCCCTGCTCGTTTCCAAGCTTGAAGGGGATCTGAATACGGAGCCTTTCGCGGAGAATGAGGATGTCAGTGAGCTGAACACCGGCACGGAAACCTTCGAATAGTTCACCGCAACATCTTTGGTATTGAGGCGTCTTCCCAAAAAGGAAGACGCCTCTTCCTTTGATCCGGCTCAGTTGCGGTAGAAACCAACACTATTGATACGGCCCTATGCCATATGCGGACTTTTGCCGATCTGGTGGAGGCTACACCGCTCGACCGGAATACGCTTACGTGATATGTATGAAAAAAACGGGGAGGAGCATGGCCTGTTTCTTCCTGTTTTCCCCGTCCGGTTTTGTCCATTGTGGTCAAGGCCATTCCCCAACGGACGGGTTTTCCGACACTGAACCGTGAGGGGTACTCATGGGTAAAGAAAATAAAGAAGCGTTGCAGGTTACGAAAGAAATCATCGTCAAATTCATCGAAACCCAGCGTATTTCTCCGAGCAACTTTGCGGAACATTTCCCCGCCATCTACAAGATTGTTCTCGATACGCTGGAAGACAACGCGACACAGGATGACATCAGTGAACGCTGAAAACTCTCAAGAACTACTTGAAGAAAAAACCGGAACGGCGACCGACGCACACGCGGCAAAAGTTTCGGGGCTCTTCGCCCGTATCGTCAAATGGTATGATCCGCTGAACAGGCTCTTAAGCCTGGGTTTGGACCAAGGCTGGCGAAAATGCCTTGCCGATGCCGTACTTCCCGGGCAGGCGGAAGGAAAGCGGGTTCTCGATCTTGCTGCGGGTACGTTGGATGTTACATTAGCGGTGCGCAAGCGCCACCCCGCCGTACAGGTGCTGGCAATGGACTTTTGCCCTCCCATGCTGGTGCATGGGCAAAAGAAGCTTTCGGGAGAAGACAAAGACTTCGTTCTTTCCGTCGGGGCCGACGCACGAGCCCTGCCTCTCCCCGACGCGTGTATGGACGGCCTCACCATGGCTTTCGGCATCCGCAACATTGCCCCCCGCTCAGCCTCCTTCGCGGAGATGGCGCGAGTCCTCAAGCCCAGAGGCCGGGCCTGTATCCTGGAATTTGGGACGGGAAAGACGCGTATCTGGCTCGGCATCTACAATTTCTATCTGAAAAGGATATTGCCTGTCGTCGGCAGGCTTTCCGGAGATCCCGGTGCCTATGCCTACCTCGCCAGGAGCATCATCGAATTCCCCTCGGCGGATGCCTTGAGCGATGAAATGCGCGCGGCGGGTTTCAAACGGATTTACCATATTCCGTTGTGTTCGGGCATTGTCTGCCTGCATGTGGCAGAGAAAGGATAGAGGCATTGCTGCGGCAGGAAACACAGGAATCATGCAGACTGGTTTGCTGAAACAAGGAGAGGACTGTGAAAACATTTTTCTTTTTTGGCGACTCCATCACTCTGGGGGTCAACGATACCCTTGCCGGAGGCTGGATCGGAAGATTCGCCGGATTGGCGTCCCAGCGCGCCGGCCTTCCCGTCCCGCCTTCCACCTTCTACAATCTGGGCGTCCGCAAACATTCGAGCCTTCAAATCCGAGAACGCTGGGCTTCCGAATACCGCTCCCGTGTCAATGACGCCACCGTGCCCTATTTGATTTTCTGTTTCGGCACCGTAGACATGGCGGCTCCCAACGGCAATGTCGCTGTCCCTATGCAGGAAAGCACCCAAAACGCCCAAGCCATTCTTTCCGAAGCGCAGATGGAAGCTCCGGTCCTCATGATGGGGCCTCCCCCGGTGAAAAACCCGGATCACCTGGAACGGCTGAACAAATTGAACGAAACCTATGCCGGGCTCTGCCTCGATCTCGGTGTCGCCTATCTTGATCTTCTCAAAGGGCTCCCCGCCGTATACGTCGCCGATCTGGATGACGGGCTCCATCCGGGAAAAACGGGAAACATGCTGATTGCCGAACAGCTTCTCAATGCCCCAATCGTACAGGGATGGATCCGAAGCTGAACCGCCCATACCCATAACAAAAGCGCCCGCTCATGATGCATGAGAGGACGCTTCATTGTATTCCTCCAAAGCAGTCTGTGCCGGGAAGCGGGAAATGCGGAAGCGATGGGACAGGCACAAAAGCCTTTGAAAGGGAAGGACGTACTCAGCACGGGCAGAGCGAGAGAAGGGAGGGAAAGCTTTTTTCAAAACTTTTCCCTCCCTTCTCCATACATATCTTTCAACGTTAAAAGGGGCTAGGCTTCAACTTCCTCGCCGTTCAATTCCGCGCGGAACTTGCGAGACAGACGGAACACGACCACCTTGCGGGGAGGGAGCGTAATGGTCTCATCCGTTTGAGGATTGCGGCCCTTGCGCGCTTCCTTGTCGTAAGCCTCGAATTTCCCGAATCCGCTCACCAAGAGGGCATCATCCTTCTTGATGGCCTGCTTCATCAGACCAAGCAGAATTTCCACCGTGTTCTTCACATCAGCGCGATTTCTGTCGGTCTTCTCATAAATGGCTTCTACAATATCCGCTTTGGTCAGTGCTCTGTTCATAGTTCCTCCATACTTCCCAAAATGTTCGAGCATCCAGAGCATTCCACAAGTATCGTTTCCTCCGCGAGACATTCCGTCGCAATGCCCTTTGACGAAAGGCCTCTCTTGAGGAGAACTGGAGACTCTTCGTTGTTGCCGACTCCCAAATATGCTTTTCTCAACGCCCTGTGCAGCCCGTCGTCGCTCCTATCGGGCCCCTACACAGTTTTTTTGTAAAGAAAAACAGGCAAAACCACTTTTCTCGCTCCTTTTCGGACACATCTTCCCCCAAAGACGCACTATCACTCGAAACGAGGTTTGCCTGTCCCTAAGTATACTCTCTATTTATCTATAGTTCAAGAAGATTGCACGCCTACAGCGGGAGAATATGACCCTTTTCTGCTCATCCTTGAAATCGTCGGTTATAGTTTTTCCCGGATGGCGTCAGCAAGGGCCGCCATCTCCTGCATATCTTGATATGCTCCCTGCGGCCACGCCGTATAACCGTCATCAGCAAAACGGGGAATGAGATGCCAGTGCACGTGCGGAACTTGCTGCCCCGCAGCGGAATAGTTATTCTGAACGACATTCAGACCTTCCGCACCCGTCGCCTTCATAACGGCAGAGCCCACCTGCTTCATAGCAGCAAATAACGTTTCGCCTATACCAGCGGGCATATCGAACAGCGTTTCCATATGCGCCTTAGGAACAAGCAGAGTATGTCCTTTGTTGACGGGGCTGATATCCAGAAAAGCTATCAGCTCTTCGGATTCAAAGACGGATGTGCAAGGGATATCCCCACGTGCGATTTTACAAAAAATACAATCTTCATGTTGTGATGCAGGCATAGCGGCTCCTTTTTCTTACCTTGGGCTCGACCTCCACGGTGAACTGTGGAATAGTCTCTGAACAAAACACTGTGTACAAATCGATAAGCGCCAAGGTATACCAACACTTATCGTCTAATACCAAACAAATCAACAGGTATGAAAAAAAACTCTTCCACGGGACGCCATGCGCGCGAGTGCCTTTTTCCGGTCGGCAACCCCGGCGCATCAGCCCCGCGACAGCGTCCCGCCATCGTCCCTTTCTTTTTGCCTTTTGCAGGCTGCCCACATCGTTGCCTCTTTTGCGCTCAAGACAAGCAGACGGGGCACACGCGACCTTCTGATTGCCTACCATACCCACAAGCTCTTGCCAATCTTTTGTCCGAGTTAGAGACGCATCACATGGAGCGGACGGCCTCTCGTCCCATCGAATTGGCCTTCTACGGCGGTACGTTCACCGCTCTCCCTGAACGCCTCCAGATGGAATGTCTGGCGTTGGCCATGCAAGCCAAAGAAAAAGGCATCGTATGCCGGGTCCGGTGTTCGACGCGCCCTGATGCGCTCCGCCCGGATCGGTTGCAGGCATTGCGCCATGCGGGACTGGATCTTGTTGAGCTGGGAATACAGTCATTCCATACCGAAGCGCTGTTGGACGTGCAACGGGGCTACAATGGCGATAGGGCACGGGAAGGCTGCCGTTTGATCAAGGAAAGCGGCCTCAAACTCGGCATCCAGCTACTCCCCGGTATGCCCGGCTCCACTCCGCAACGCTTCTCTGAAGATGTGGAAGAGGCCCTTGCGTTTTCTCCTTCCTGTTTGCGTTTTTATCCCTGTCTCGTCGTGGACGGTACGCCGCTGGCGGAACGGTGGAGGATGGGCCAATATGCTCCCTGGGAACTGGACACGACCATAACCACCCTCGGGAAAGCCCTTGCCTCTGCATGGGCACGGAGAATCCCCGTCATCCGGTTGAGCCTCGCCCCGGAGCGCGAACTGGATGAATCCGTATTGGCGGGGCCCCGCCACCCGGCACTCGGCAATATCATCCAAAGTGAAGCGCTGTTCGAAACGGTCCGTTCGCATTTCGCTTTGAACGGCTTCCTGCCGCCGGATGAACTCTTCTTCCCCCAATATTGCCAAGGCTTTTTCTCTGGCCATAAGGGGAGCCTGCTTCCCCGCTGGGAGAAACTCGGCATTCAGCCCTCATCCATCCAATGGGTTGAGGGTGAATATGCTTCGTTGCGCTGGAACAAGCCCTTAGAAGAGGTGTTATCATAGGAACGAGATCCTTCATGGGCTCTGCTCTCCGGAAAATACCCACGAAACGGCCTCTCTCAGAGCTTGCCTTGTGTGGCAGGTCTGTTATCATTCTTCGCTTGCGTTGCTGAGGTTTGGCTTTTTCTTTTTTCGACTGGCTGCCCAACATGCCGTCGGCTCTGCTTGCCGGAGACCGTACGAGACAATCCTTCGTAACGCCTTTGCCGTTTTTTGTTTGAGAAAATTTCCGCTCCGTACCGGGCAACCATCGTGCTATGTCGATTCGGCTTTCCGATACCTATCAAATAGGGACGTTCCCGGAGCCCGGAGTTCTCGTTTCACCTTTTCACTTTTGGACATCACATGACCGAACAAATGCAAGAGGCCAAGGCCACCCCGGCTGCCCAGAAGGCCAAAGCCAAGTCTCACCCCTCCAACACCATCCAGACGTCTTCTGAAATCATCTCCGTCGACGAGCCCGAAAACGCCCTCCCGGAAGTCTCCCTCGCCGATCTGCCTCAATTGCTTCAGACAGCCTGCGCCAAGGCCGGGTGGAACAGCCTTATGCCCGTGCAGTCCCGCGCTCTCCCCTATCTGCTCGAAGGAAGGGATCTCATGGTCCAGTCCCGTACGGGCAGCGGTAAGACGGGAACCTACCTGCTTCCGCTCATGGCCCGCCTGAACCCGGCCATGCCCGCCGTACAGGCGCTCATTCTCGTTCCGACCCGCGAGCTTGCCGTTCAGGTGGAACAGGAAGCCAAAACGCTTTTCAAAGGGAGCGGCTTTACCGTGGCCGCCGTCTATGGCGGAGTCGGCTACGGCAAGCAGATGGACGCGCTCCGTCAGGGGGTCAGCGTTGTTGTGGGGACGCCAGGCCGTGTGCTTGACCATCTCCTGCGGCGCACGCTCAACCTTGATCATATTTCCGCTCTGATTTTTGACGAAGCCGACCGTATGCTTTCCATCGGCTTCTATCCGGATATGAAAGAAATACAGCGGTACCTGCCCGAAACGTCCATCCATGCGATGCTGTTCTCGGCTACCTATCCGCCCCATGTGCTCAAGCTGGCGGGAGAATTCCTGACCGATCCCCAGATGCTCTCCCTGTCCACGACGCAGATCCATGTGGCGGAAGTCCAGCATCTCTATTGCGAATGCAAGAGCATGGAAAAGGATCGCACGCTGATCAAGATTCTGGAAGTCGAAAACCCGGCCTCCGCCATCATTTTCTGCAATACCAAGGCTACGGTGCACTTCGTGACCGCCGTATTGCAAGGCTTTGGATTCAACGCCGACGAGTTGTCCGCCGACCTGTCCCAGAGCCGCCGCGAAGATGTCCTTTCCCGGCTGCGCAAAGGCACCATCCGGTTCCTCGTTGCCACGGACGTGGCCGCACGCGGCATTGACATTCCCGAACTCTCCCACGTGTTCCTCTACGAGCCGCCGGACGACAGGGAATCCTACATCCACAGGGCGGGACGCACCGGGCGCGCCGGAGCCGCCGGTGTGGTCATTTCCCTCGTCGACATCATGGAAAAAATGGAACTCCAGCGGATCGCCAAGTATTTCAAGGTACCGCTCACCCAACACATGGCCCCTACGGACGAAGAAGTTGCCCATGCGGTCGGTATGCGGGTTACGGCCCTTCTCGAAGCCCGTTTCCGGCAACTCAACGGGCTGGAACGTGAACGCATGAAGCGTTTTGAGTCGCTGGTGCAAAGCATCGCGGAAGATCCGGAACAACGGCATTTGCTGACGCTGCTTCTCGATGATTGTTACCAGAAGAGCCTCAACCCCACGGCATTCCTTCCGGCGGGTACGCCGCGTAAGGAATCGGAGGGTGCAGCGCGGCCCCCCAAGCCCCATACCGGCGGCGGGCGGCGCGGCCCGCGGGAAAACGGTCCTCGCCGAGAAGGCGGCCGACGCGAAGGCCAGCCCTTCTCCAAGGAAGGCAAGCGCGAAGGCGGCCGCGGCTTTAAGGGGCGCAAACGTTCTTCCGACAAACCTTCCGACTGATTCCGGAGCGGATTGTGTCAACAGTCTCTCAAGGCTCTCTGCCCGATATGACGGAAGAGGTGCTGGGAAACTTCTCCGCCATACTGGAAAGTATGGATTTTGCCCAGGAGCTCGAGCTCCTGGGCATACGGAAACTGCATTTTCGCCAGAGAAAACGGGCCATCCGGGAACTGCGCGCCATGGGCATCGGCCTCTGGCGTCTTGGGCTGAAACGCTCATTCCCCTCCGATGGCGAGTTCCTCTTCGAACGTTTCATGCTTGGGCTATACGAACAGGCACATACCAATAAAGAACGGGAACAGGCCAACGCCTTTGATCTCCTCGTACGATCGTATATCGACAAATTCGGGGAGCGCGGCGATACGGACTTTACGACCGTAAGCGGGCATATCGTTTCCCTCTTCCGGCGCAAGCCTGGAGACACTGCGGCACAGCGGCTCAAGCTGGCCCTGCTCATGCGGAACACCTATACCGATATCTTTCGCCATCTTATCTGAGCAAACGCGTTTTCACACACAGCGCTTCGAAAGAGAGGACGTCATGCGCGTAATCATCATTACCTCGTCCAGCAACCGCAGCGGCGGTACACGCCAAGCAGTCTACCAAGCCCAGGGGTTGAGCGAACGGGGCCATGATGTGGCACTCTGTCTCCCCCATGATTCGACGCTCTGGGAATTGCCCAATGCGGCATCCAATCCCCTCTGGAATATGTTGCCGGAAGATCCGGCGCAACACCGTGCCTATGTGGAAAGCCTCTTCCCCTCGCCGGATACGCCGACCATCGTTCACGCCTTTCACAATAAGGCTGTAAAACGCGTTGCATGGTGGGGCCTGTTTTGGCGGAACCGGAAGCTGGCCTGCGTCGCACATCGCGGCGTCATATCCCGCCCGGGTAAT
>OGYA01001014.1_pt1 | contig 20169 bp, 20 predicted proteins | sample 1576401 | NCBI WGS metagenome assembly OGYA01 (sample SAMEA3541485, study PRJEB24748) | human gut metagenome | biome: human gut; feature: human-associated habitat; material: faeces | place: China | collected 2012 | reverse complement strand
AATGAGCTGCCTTTTCACAGATTGCACACTTAGCCATACTATTGCACCTCCTTAACACGTTACTTGGATTCTTTCATTAAGAAAAATCCACAACAAATGTATGATACCAGAAGTTTGCAAATTTTGCAAGTGAAAAAATTAAAATTTCTTTCTTTTTTTCAGAAAATAGTGTATACTGTCTCTAGTAAAGAAACGGAGGCATGTGTATGAAGGGACGAATCAGCAATAAAATGGGCGAAATCCAGATTAACCCGGACGTGATTGCTTTATATGCAGGAACCATCGCAGTTGAATGTTTTGGCATTGTAGGTATGGCAGCTGTCAGCATGAAGGACGGGCTGGTTAAACTATTAAAGAGAGAGAGCCTGACTCATGGAATCAATGTGGATATAAATGGTAATAAAATATCCATTGATTTCCACGTAATCGTATCTTATGGGGTCAGTATTTCGGCTGTATCTGACAACCTGATTGAAAGCGTGAAATACAGGGTAGAAGAATTCACCGGCATGGAGGTTGAGAAAATCAATATCTATGTGGAAGGTGTTAGAGTGATTGACTAGGAGGAAGTAACTTGTGGGTATAAGTACGATTGACGCCGGTATGCTTAAGAATGCCTTCCTGGCAGGAGCAAAGGGGTTAGAGGCAAAGAAGGACTGGATTAACGAACTGAATGTATTTCCCGTGCCGGACGGGGATACGGGAACCAATATGACGCTTACTATCATGGCGGCGGCGAAGGAAGTGGCGGAGCTGGAGAATCCCACCATGGATCAGCTGGCAAAGGCCATTTCATCCGGTTCCCTGCGCGGGGCAAGAGGAAACTCCGGAGTTATATTATCACAGCTTCTCAGAGGCTTTACAAAAGAAATAAAAGCAGTGGAAGAAATTGATACCACCATTCTGGCCAACGCCATGGTGAGGGGAACCGAGACAGCATACAAGGCTGTCATGAAACCAAAAGAGGGAACCATCCTGACCGTGGCCAAGGCCATGGCGGATAAGGGCCTGGAGATGGCTTCACAGACAGATGACATAGAAGAATTTGTAAAACAAGTTATAGAATACGGCGATTATGTGCTGAGTCAGACACCGGAGATGCTCCCCGTGTTAAAACAGGCGGGTGTGGTGGATTCCGGAGGCCAGGGGCTGATGCAGGTGGTCAAGGGGGCCGTGGACGGCCTTCTGGGCAGGACAGTGGACTTTTCACTGGACACGGTTCCGGACAGCGGGAATAGGCCGGCAGCCGGCGAAAAAGCCGCCAGAGGCGCTGCAAGGACGGATATAGATACAGCCGATATCAAATTCGGTTACTGTACTGAATTTATCATAAATCTGGAGAAGGTTTACACGGATAAGGATGAGACGGAGTTAAAGTCATACCTGGAATCCATTGGCGATTCCCTGGTGGTGGTGTCGGATGATGAGATCGTAAAGGTCCATGTACACACCAATCATCCCGGCCTGGCCTTTGAAAAGGCGCTGGCCTATGGTTCCTTATCCCGCATGAAGATAGACAACATGAGGGAAGAGCACCAGGAGAGGGTCATTCAGGATTCGGAGCGTCTGGCCAGGGAACAGGCTGCCAGGGAGCAGGAAGACAAAGACAAGGCAACCGGGGAAGAGGCGCCGTCAGAACGCAGGGAATATGGCTTTATAGCTGTATCCAGCGGGGAAGGTCTGAGCGATATTTTCAGGGGAATCGGAGCCGACTGCCTGATTGAAGGCGGACAGACCATGAATCCCAGTACAGAGGATATGCTAAAGGCCATAGAACGGGTAAATGCAGAGAACATTTTCATTCTGCCCAACAACAAGAACATTATCATGGCTGCACAGCAAGCCAGGGATTTGACGGAAGATAAGAACATAATCGTCATCCCCTCCAGGACCGTTCCCCAGGGAATCACGGCATTGGTCAATTTTATGCCGGATTTGGGACCGGAGGAAAATACCCGGACCATGACCGAGGAGATGGGAAATGTGAGGACTGCCCAGATTACCTATGCGGTCCGCACCACCAATATTGACGGCATTGACATTGAAGAAGGGGATATCATGGCCCTGGGAGACCACGGTATTCTGGCAGTGGGAAAATCTGTGGACGGGGTTGCCCTAGAGGCCATGAAAGAGATGCTGGATGATGAAAGTGAGCTTGTAACCATATACTATGGAGCAGATGTGTCTGAGCATGAGGCAAAGGTTCTTGAAGAACAGGCACAGGAACAGTATCCTGATAAGGAAATCGAGCTTCAGTACGGGGGACAGCCCATATACTACTATCTGATTTCTGCTGAGTAGAAGGAAGAAGGCAAAGGAGGAGCCAGAAGAGAGAATGGCTAGATGGACAAGAGATGAGGAACTGAACCAGCCGGCTGATTTCGTGCAGTTCATGATGGAGGACTTTCTAACAAAAAACGGGTTCAAAAAAAAGACCCACAAGGGACAGGAAGTCTGGCAGGAGGGCGATGGCTTTCTGACCATGGCAAGGTTTATACGGTATGAGTATAACGACGGAAGCTTTCATCTGGAAGCCTGGATCGGTAAGAAACGTGAGAATCCCATCAAGGGATTTGTGGGCGCCATGCCCAAGAAGATGTTCCGGGAGAGCCTGGAGGAGTTAATACGCCTGCTCCATCAGCCCCTGCCCCAGGGACAGGAAGACACAGGAAACAAAGTCATTACCATACAGGTGCCTGACCACGGAAAGTGCGCTGTTCCAGCCATGATACTCTCTATACTGGGAATTGTGGTGGGCCTGCTGCTTTCGCCTCTGGGCGGCATTGTGCTGGGAGGACTGGGAATTACCTTCGGACAGAAGGCCCGCAGCTCCAGCAAAAACAATATAGGCAGGGCGGCTGTGATTCTGGGTACCATTGCCATGGTGGCTGCCATCATCGGTTACATTATCAATCTGATTTTTGCATTTACATTTATATTTTAAATTAAAAGGAGCGGATGACTATGAATGAAAACATGATGAACAGATCTTACGAAGTTCAGGTAGAGGGAGACTCACTGGGACGCTACACGGCAAAGACTTTTGGCTGGATGTTTGCAGGGCTTTTGGTTACCTTTATTGTTGCGGTGGGCTTTGCAATGACAGGAACGATTTTTTATATATATTCCTTCCGTTACTGGCCTCTGGCACTTCTGGCCGCCGAGCTGGGAGTAGTGATATATCTCTCCGCTAGGATTGAGAAGATGTCCGTGGGTATGGCCAGGAGCTTATTCTTCCTGTATGCCGCCCTTAACGGCATTGTATTCAGCGCATATCTATTTGCATTCAGCCTGGAGATTCTGTGGATGGTATTCGGCATCACAGCCCTGTTCTTTGGAATCATGGCACTGATTGGCTGGTTTGGCAATATTAATTTTACCAAGCTTCGTCCTTTCATGCTTGGAGGACTTGTATTCCTGTTTTTCTACTGGATTTTTGCAATGTTTATTGATTTAAGCGCATTTGACACCATTGTATCGACTGTGGGAATTTTCCTGTTCCTGGTACTGACAGCCTATGATGTGAAGAAGATACAGGCGTTCCACGCATACTACGGCCAGGCGCCTGAGATGGCAGCCAAGGCCTCCATCTTCTCCGCACTGCAGCTTTATCTGGATTTTATCAACCTCTTTGTGTATATTATGAGGATTCTGGGGCGCAGGAAGTAAGCAGGGATACCCGGCATATACTTAATGGAATACTATGATTATCCAAGGGGTGCATTGACGTGACTGGATTAGAGTTGCGGCGATGCGCCCTTTTTGCATGATGAATTTTGCATACAGACAGGAGGTAAATATGAAATATGTATTGGGTTTTGATATAGGCGGAACAAAATCAGCCATTCTTCTGGCCAGGCCGGGTAAAGAAAACGTGGAATTTCTGGAAAGAAAAGCCATCCCCACTCACGGAACGTGGAAGGAAGTGCTGGGCTGCCTGGCGGATAAGGGAAAAGCCTTTTTGGAATCACATCAGATATCCGGAAAAGAATGCTGTATCGGCATTTCCTGCGGAGGACCTTTGGACAGCGAAAGAGGCGTGATTTTGTCGCCGCCTAATCTGCCAGGGTGGGACCAGGTACCGATTGTGTCCTATTTGGAACAGCGTTTGGACATGGATGCAAGACTTAAGAATGACGCGGATGCCTGTGCCCTGGCAGAATGGCGGTATGGGGCTGGCAGGGGCTGCCGCCACATGATATTCCTTACCTTTGGAACAGGACTGGGAGCAGGATTGGTTTTAAACGGAAGGTTATACGAAGGAGCTTGCGGCATGGCAGGGGAAGCCGGGCATGTGCGGCTGGCAGAGGAAGGACCTGTGGGTTACGAAAAGGCGGGAAGTTTTGAGGGGTTTTGCAGCGGGGGAGGGATTGCGCGGCTGGCCAGGTCCATGGCAGAGGATGCTCTTAAGGCAGGCCGTCCGGTTTCGTACATGAAAGAGGGAGGACTGGATGATATCACAGCCAGGGATGTGGCAGAAGCTGCGGAAATGGGATGCGCGGATGCCGGAGAAGTCCTGGCAGTGTCCGGGCGGTATTTTGGCAGGGGACTTGCCATGCTGGTGGATATACTGAATCCCGAGAGAATTGTAGCCGGAGGAATTTATGCAAGGGCCGGCAGGTTCCTTAAGGACGAGATGGAAAAGGAGCTTCGGAGGGAGGCGCTCCCAGCCAGTGTAAATGCCTGCTGCATCCTGCCCTGCGGCCTGGGGGAGCAGATTGGTGATTATGGGGCTGTGATGGCGGCTTTGGAGATGTGGGAGGAATGAAGAGCATGAAGGGAAGGATGCTGAGAGAGGTGTGGAGAAGCTGTCGGGCATTTACAAATTTAGTTGCCTAAGAAGTCAAAGACTGTTATAATTTTCATGTCAGATACATTGTTTCAAAAGTATATATTGAAATAATATATTTCAGAAAGGGGAGCATATATGTTAATAGGAGCATTGGAAGCAGGCGGCACTAAGATGGTGTGCGCCGTAGGAAAGGAAGACGGTACCATATTGGAGCAGGTATCCATACCCACCACAACACCGGAGGAGACCATACCTAAGCTCATTGAATATTTTAAGGATAAGGAGATCGAGGCCCTGGGCGTGGCTGCCTTTGGCCCTGTGGATGTGAAGCCGGAGTCAGAGACTTACGGATATATCCTGGACACGCCTAAGCTGGCATGGAGGCATAAGGATCTTTTGGGCAGGCTTAAGGCTGAGCTTAAGGTTCCCATGGGACTGGATACGGATGTGAACGGTTCCTGTCTGGGAGAGGTGACATACGGATGTGCCAGGGGACTGGACAGCGTTATCTACATCACCATAGGAACCGGTGTGGGCGTGGGCGTATGCATCAATGGAAAGCTGCTGCACGGAATGCTTCACCCGGAAGGAGGCCACATCCTTCTGGCGCGTCATGAGGACGATTCAAAGGGCGGTATCTGTCCTTATCACAAAAACTGTCTGGAGGGCTTTGCAAGCGGTCCCTCTATCGAGGCCAGATGGGGTAAAAAGGCCGTGGAACTGGTGGACAGGCCCGAGGTATGGGAGATGGAGAGCTATTACATTGCTCAGGCTCTTGTGGACTATATCATGCTGCTTTCTCCCCAGAAAATTATTCTGGGCGGCGGAGTCATGCACCAGGAACAGCTGTTCCCTATGATCCGCCAAAAGGTGAGGGAGATGTTAAACGGCTATATCAAGACAAAGGAACTGGAAGACATGGACAGCTACATTGTTCCGGCAAGCCTTCACGATGACCAGGGAATCATGGGATGCATAAAGCTGGGACTCAATGCGTTACAGGCATGACTTCCTTTGGAGGATTCTGATACATGTTAAACAGACAGCCGGTAAACTCGTTAAAAGGAATTGGCGAGAAGACAGGCAAACTATTTGAAAAACTGGGGGTTGTCACCATAGATGACCTGCTGTCCTATTATCCCAGGGCATACGATGCATACGAGCCCCCGGTGTCCATAGGGCAGTTAAAGGAGCAGGCTGTTATGGCTGTTGAGTCGGCGCTTGTCAGGGGAGCTGACCTGCTGCGTCTGGGCCATATGCAGATTGTCTCGGTGCAGCTTAAGGACCTGACAGGCTCCCTCCAGGTATCCTGGTATAACATGCCCTATATGAGGGCAAATTTAAAGACCGGCGTCACCTACGTATTCCGCGGCAGGGTGGTTAAGAAAAGGGGACGGATGGTCATGGAACAGCCGGAGGTATTTACCCCTGACAGCTACCAGACCCTGGCCGGCTCCATGCAGCCTGTATACGGACAGACCAGGGGCCTGAGCAATAAGACCATTGTGCGGGCGCAGCAGATGGCCCTGGAAATGCGGAAGATGGAGCGGGAGTACATGCCGCCGGATTTAAGGCGCAGGTATGAGCTGGCTGAAATCAATTATGCCATGGAGCACATTCATTTCCCGGCTGACCAGACAGAGCTTCTGTTTGCCAGGAAACGTCTGGTATTTGACGAGTTTTTCATGTTCCTGGTGGGGGTCAGGCGTCTGAAGGAGCACAGGGAGGACAGGCATTCTGCCTTTATGATAAAGGAGTCGGAGGAGGTGGCTGCCTTTCAATCCAGTCTGCCCTACGCCCTTACAGGAGCCCAGGAAAGGGCTCTGAGGGAAGTATATGGCGATATGGGAAGCGGTCTGGTGATGAACCGCCTGATTCAGGGAGATGTGGGAAGCGGCAAGACCATCATAGCCATTCTGGCCCTGCTGGAGGCTGCATATAATGGATATCAGGGCGCGCTTATGGTGCCTACGGAGGTATTGGCCAGACAGCACTTTGAATCCATGACCGGCCTTTTTGAAAAGCAGGGAATCGAAAAGGTTCCTGTGCTGGTCACAGGCTCCATGACGGCCAAGGAAAAACGTCTGGCATACGCGAAGATTGCCAGCCATGAGGCGGACATTATAATCGGCACCCATGCCCTGATTCAGGAAAAGGTGGTGTACGACAACCTTGCCCTGGTTATTACCGATGAGCAGCACCGCTTTGGCGTGGGACAGAGGGAACTTCTCAGCAGCAAGGGACAGGAACCCCATGTGCTGGTTATGAGCGCCACGCCCATTCCGCGTACACTGGCCATTATCCTGTACGGGGATTTGGATATATCCGTCATAGATGAACTGCCTGCGGGACGTCAGACCATAAAGAACTGTGTGGTGGATCCGGGCTATCGTCCAAAAGCATATGCGTTCATCGAGCGCCAGGTGGCGGAGGGCCATCAGGCTTATGTCATCTGTCCCATGGTGGAGGAGAGCGAGATGATTGAGGCTGAGAATGTGCTGGATTACACCAAGGCCCTGAGGAAAGCGCTGCCGCCCTCCGTGACAGTGGAATATCTCCACGGCAAGCTGAAGGGTAAGGAAAAGAATGCCATTATGGAGCGCTTTGCAGCAGGGGAAATCCATGTACTGGTATCCACCACTGTCATCGAGGTAGGGGTCAATGTGCCCAATGCAACGGTGATGATGATCGAGAATGCAGAGCGGTTCGGCCTGGCCCAGCTCCATCAGCTCCGCGGACGGGTAGGAAGGGGAAAGGACCAGTCCTACTGTATCATGGTCAATTGTTCCCGGGACCAAGGGGCAGGGGAGCGCCTGGATATACTGAACCGTTCCAATGACGGTTTTTACATTGCTTCAGAGGATTTGAAGCTGCGGGGACCAGGGGATATCTTCGGACTGCGCCAGAGCGGGGATATGGAATTTAAGCTGGCAGATATATTCACGGATGCCAATATTTTAAAAAAGGTTTCAGAGGAAGTAAACCGGCTTCTGGATGAGGACCCTCAGCTGGAAAAAGATGAGCACAGGGAGCTGAAGCGGAAGGTGGAGGATTACCTGGGAACCAATTATGAGAAGCTGAACCTGTAGCGGATTTATATGGATTTGCTGTTTAGGGGCTGCTATATAAGAATTGCGGCATGAGAACTGCTGTATAAGAACCGCTGTATAAAAACAGAAAGGTGTGTTTTACCATGAATGAGACATTGAATACGATTTTGACCAGGAGAAGTACCAGAAAGTTTTCAGACAAGCCTATTCCGGAGGATGAGATGGAGCTGATTGTACAGGCCGGCCTTCATGCGCCCAGCGGGATGGGACTCCAGACATGGCAGTTTACAGTTGTGAGAAACAGGGAGAAGATCCAGATGCTGGCAGCGGCCGTTGAAAAGACACTGGACCGTCAGGGATATGATATGTACCAGCCCCAGGTTCTGGTCATTCCGTCCAATGAAAAGGAGAGCCGCTTCGGCAGGGAGGACGATGCGTGTGCCATGGAAAATATGTTCCTTGCCGCCCATTCCCTTGGAATCGGTTCTGTGTGGATTAACCAGCTCCAGGGAATCTGCGATGAGCCTGCCATCCGCCGGATTCTGACATCCTTCGGAGTGCCGTCTGACCATGTGGTATACGGTATGGCAGCGCTTGGATACGCGGCCGACACGAAGGAGGATAAGGAACGTACGGGTAAAGTGGTATATGTGGATTAGTCTGCATCTGTACGACTGATATGCCTATGACAGAAATAGGGATGGCAAATGGATGATGAAAATATGATAAATTAATGACAAAATCCCCAGACTGTGTTTAACACATAGTCTGGGGATTTTCTGCTGTTTCCAGCAATGATACAATCTTACTTCAGAAATCCTTCAGAAAGGGAGGATTTATTTACCTGCCATCTGACGCTCCTGGGCTTCAATCATCTTCTTAACCATATAGCCACCTACGGAACCATTCTGTGCAGAAGTCAGGTTACCATTGTATCCGTTGGTTAACGGTACACCAATCTCGTTAGCAACCTCCATCTTAAATCTGTCCATTGCTTCCTTTGCTTCAGGTACATTTGTTCTGTTAGAATTGTTAGACATAATAAAACGCCTCCTTGTATTATATTTGCCATGAAATTGTTTAGTGGTTCATGGCTTGTTTTGTGTTACAATCCTATTATGTGATGATTCAAAAATTATAAACTAGAAGGTTCTTCGTATTTTGGTTAAAAAAGGAAATCGGCTTTTTTAGAACGCATAGACCTTTAAAACTGGTTGCCATAGTATAGTAGAAGTTAATATTTATTTTTAAGGAGGCGGTATCGGATGAAGAAATCTATGACAGGTGCGGAGGTTGGAACTGCCGCAGGTATTACCGCAGGAATTGCTGCGGGTATAACAGCAGGAATAGCCACAGCAATTGCCGGACTGCTGGCCGGAGAATATTTTTTTCATATTGCCCTGGATGCATCGACAGATAAATCAGCCCTGTTAAAACCCGCGCCCGGCACAGAGAAAGAAGAAAAAGTGCCGGGAGAGGAACGAAATGCACCAAAAGCAGTAACAATGCTTAAAGCACAGTACAAAGAACGGGAAATCGTGTCTTTTGACCAGTTAAGACTTCATGGCTATCTGTGCAGACAGAAAAAACCAAATAAAAAATGGGCTGTATTGATCCATGGATATGATGATTCCGGCATGTGGTTTGGAAGGGAAGCGCTGGCTTTTTATCAGGCGGGATTTAATCTTCTTCTGCCCGATGCCAGAGGTCACGGAAAGAGCCAGGGTACATATGTGGGAATGGGATGGCATGACCGCCTGGATATCAAAGAATGGATATGCTGGCTTGTGAGGCAATATCCGGATTCGGAAATCGTATTATATGGAGTATCCATGGGAGCTGCTGCGGTCATGATGGCTGCCGGAGAGAAGCTGCCTTCCAATGTAAAGGCAGCGGTGGAAGACTGCGGTTATACGTCCGCCTGGTCGGTTTTGTCATATCAGATGAAGTCCCAGTTCCATCTGCCTGCGTTCCCATTTTTATACTGCGCGGATTTTGTCACCCGCATAAGGGCTGGTTATGGTATGAAGGAGGCGGATGCATTGAAATGCGTGGCAGGGACCAGACTGCCCATGTTTTTTATCCATGGCACGGAGGACCGGTTTGTTCCCTTTGAGATGATGAAGGAGCTCTATGACGCCTGCAGGAGCGAAAAGGAATGTCTTGCAGTGGCAGGCGCGGCCCATGTGCAGGCAGCGCTGGTGGGCGGGGCAGAGTATTGGGACCGGGTGTTTCGGTTTGTGGGCAGGTATTTGGAAAGATAGTAGGCAGAGATATAGATTTCTGGAGATTGATACCAATAAATGGGAGGTTATTTTGGATACCCTAAGCCGATGATTTTCAATCATAAATATTAAGAGTAATGTAAAGGATTTTAACACTTCATATGGTATACTGTTACACAAATGAAATCATCTAAGGAGGAAACACTACATGGACTACAGAATGTTGGGAGATATACTGCCGGCCGTTGAAATCAGGCTGCAGGCGGGAGAGGCTATGTATACGCAGTCCGGAGGCATGGCATGGATGAGCGACGGTTTCACACTGGACTCCAATGTAAAGGGAGGGCTTATGAAAGGACTGGGAAGGATGTTTTCCGGCGAATCCCTGTTTATGGCTACCTATACGGCGTCCAGGCCGGACAGTACCATTGCGTTTGCATCCACTGTGCCGGGGAAGATATTGGCCATAGATACGGCAAAGACCAGCCTGATTTGCCAGAAGGGAGCTTTCCTGTGCGCCCAGACAACCGTAGAAATCAATACCGTACTGACTAAGAAGTTTACGGCCGGATTTTTTGGCGGAGAGGGCTTTATCCTTCAGCAGATACAGGGAAGCGGCATGGCCTTTTTGGAGGTGGATGGAGATGTGGTGGAGAGGGTGCTGGCCCCCGGTGAAGTGATTAAGGTGGATACGGGAAATGTCTTTGCCTTTGAACCCGGCATATCCTATGAAATTGAGACAGTTAAAGGTGTGAAAAATATCCTGTTCGGCGGCGAGGGACTGTTCCTCACAAAACTGACAGGCCCTGGCAAGGTATACATGCAGACCATGAACATTGCGGAATTTACCGGACGGATTGCCCAGGGGCTTCCTGCTTCCAAATAATGAGGGAAATGTTGCAAAAATCCTAAAAAAACCCTTGTATATCTGGAATTTTCATATTATACTTGTTTGGTATGAAAATTGCTGCAAGTGTGCGGCGTATGGAAGCGGGAGTTATTGAATGAGAGTAATCGCAGGCAGTGCCAGAAGGCTGCTTTTAAAGACACTGGATGGGCTGGATACCAGGCCCACCACTGATAGAATCAAAGAAACGCTGTTTAACATGCTTCAGCCGGAATTGGCGGACTGCATGTTCCTGGATCTTTTTTCCGGCAGCGGGGCCATAGGAATTGAAGCGCTGAGCCGGGGAGCCGGTTTGGCTGTAATGATTGAGAACAATCCAAAGGCTTTGGAGTGCATCCGGGAGAACCTGAGCAGGACAAAGCTGGAGGAACGGGCCATGGTGATGGGCTGTGATGTGATAACCGGCCTGAAGCGCCTGGAGGGCAAGAATTACAAGTTTGATATTGTTTTTATGGATCCGCCCTATAATCATGAGTATGAACGGCTGGTTCTGGATTATCTGAACCATTCCCCCATGGTTACGGAGGAAACCCTGATTGTAATTGAGGCATCCAGGGAAACTGAGTTTGGATGGCTGGAAGAATCCGGATGGCATATGATAAAAAGCAAAGAGTACAAGACCAACAAGCATGTGTTCGTTGGCAGAGGAGAGTAGATGAGGACAGCAGTATATCCGGGAAGCTTTGACCCGGTTACATTAGGCCATTATGATATCATAGAGCGCACAGCAAAGATGGTGGATAAATTAATCATCGGGGTCCTTAACAATAAGGCAAAATGCCCGTTGTTTTCTGCCCAGGAACGTGTTAATATGTTAAAGGAAGTGACTTCGTCCCTGCCTAACGTGGAGATTCAGTCATTTGAAGGCCTGCTCATTGACTTTGTGCGCAGGAGTCATGCGGATATCGTGGTCAGAGGACTGCGGGCCATTACGGATTTTGAATACGAACTTCAGATGGCGCAGACCAACAGGGTCATTGCGCCGGAGATTGATACTATATTTTTGACTACGAATTTAAAATATTCATATTTGAGTTCCAGCATTGTGAAAGAGATTGCGGAGTACGAGGGGGATATCAGTGAATTCCTCCATCCGGTCATTGCAGCCAGGGTAAGAGAGAAGCTGGAGGAGAGGAGACGGTTGACATGATGAGTAGGATAGAGCAGTTAATCAGTGAAATCGAGGAATATATAGACAGCTGTAAGTTCCAGGCATTATCAAACAGCAAAATTATTGTCAATAAGGAAGAGCTGGAGGAACTGCTGGTAGAGCTGCGACTCAGGATACCGGATGAAATTAAGAAATATCAGAAAATCATCAGCCAGCAGGAAACCATTTTGAATGAAGCCCAGGCCCAGGCGGATGCCATGCTGGATGATGCCAAGAAGCAGGCGGATTCCATGGTGGCCCAGGCCAGCGAACAGACTTCGGAGATGATTAATGAGCATGAAATCATGCAGCGCGCATATGCCCATGCCAACGAAGTGGTGGAGCAGGCCAGCATACAGGCCCAGGCCATTGTGGACTCTGCTGTGAACGATGCCAATGGAATCCGCCAGAGTTCCATTCAGTATACAGACGACATGCTCCGCAGTCTCCAGACCATCATCAACCATACCATGGAAGGGGCAAGGGGACGTTTTGACGCCTTTATGTCTTCCATGCAGTCCAGCTATGACATTGTTTCCTCAAACCGGAATGAATTGTCAGGAGGCATTGTGAGGCCGGAGGAGGGCGAAGGCCAGGCGCCTCAGGAGATGGATGACGCCCAGCAGCAGGCATAGGCTACCGGCACAGGGATAGGCTATCAGCACAGGGATACATAAAATATAAGACAGGACAGCGCGCTGTGGAGCATTTTCCACAGCATATAATGCCGGATGGACAATCCGGCATTTTTTAATACGCTTTTTGTCTGAAATATGCCTGAAAATCCGCCGAAGGCAGCGGAGCCAATGATAAGTAGGGCTCCCATACTTCCGGGCACGGAGGATGCTATCATCTGGATGCCGGTGGTGATTTCCACACTTCCCAACAGGGCCGGGCGGAGCAGGGGAGGCATCTGAAACGGAAACACGGTCAGATACAGAGCCAGGATAGAGAACAGCATGATATAACCGCCTATTTTGACCATGGTTTCAAAACAGCTCATCATGTGAGTGTCAAAGGAAAAGCAGGCTGTTTTTTCCGGTGCTGCCTGTGCCGCCAAAGGGCATGCTTCCTCACGGGTCTGCCGGTTGTAATGATAGCAGCATCTGGCTAATATGGAGATGGGGAGTATGGGAAGATACAGGGCTGCCAGGACAGCCCACAGCGGGCAGGGGGATGCCATGGAGGGAATCAGGGCAATCTGGGCCATTACATATCCCAGCACAAACATGGGACTGGGATGATTGCTGATGGCCAGCAGGTATTTTCCCTCCTGAACAGAGAGTCTGCCCTGGTCTAAAAAGTCGCTGGTGGTCTTGGCACCCATGGGATAACCGCATAACAGCCCGCTCATCAGGCAGAAGCTGCCCTGGTCTGACAGGGACAGGATGCCTGAGAGGATGGGTTTAAAGGGTCCTGTGAGGATATGGATGGCATCCATGGCCACGATGACGCCGGAGCATATCATGAAGGGAAGGAGCGTGGGAAGGACTACATTTCCCCAAAGTACAAGACCCTGCCTGGCACCTTCCAGTGCAAGTCCGGGGTTGAATAACAGCATAAGCAGACAGAGGACAGACAGAACGCCTCCTATGGATTTTTTCATACGCACCTGAATACAATGGTTTATACAAATATATTGTAAAGGGTGGCGGGCTATGCCTTTGATTCTTATTTTGCTGCTGGCGGTATTCCAGTGTTCCATTACCAATTATCTGATTGCGAATCCGGATTATTACCAGCTGGGGCCGTATTCCTGGGAGAGCGATGATTTCAGGGCCATGAGTCTGGGAGATGCGGTGGCAGGGCTTGACAACCTGGCTCCGGACATGGTTGCCACCCTGATGGTGGAACATGATTATGACCTTACAGGCCTTAAGGACACCAGATATAATAACAGGCTGCTGGCTGCGGCCAGGCCTGCGGACTACCGAAAGCTGAAACATGCATATGAGACCGTCCTGGGGGATTTAGAGTACTTTCCAATTCCAGAGAGCCGGAATAAGGACACGCCGGAGGTGGCGTTTGAGAACGGCTGGATGGACGGGCGGGGATATGTAAGCGGCGGGGAGAACGGAGGAGGGGACAACAGCAGAGAGAACGGTGGCCGGAAAAACAGCCCAAAACGCCGCCATGAAGGCTGCGATATCATGGGCTCAAAAATGCCGCCCGGATATTATCCTGTTGTCAGCATGACGGACGGAATCATTGAAAAAATAGGGTGGCTGGAAATGGGGGGATGGCGCATAGGCGTGCGGGCTCCCGGGGGAGCCTACCTGTACTATGCGCACCTCTATAGCTATGCCGGAGACTTTAAGGAAGGAGACAGGGTAAAGGCAGGGGAGCTGATCGGATACATGGGGGATACGGGATACGGAAAGACAGAGGGAACCAGGGGGAACTTTGATGTTCATCTCCATGTGGGGATTTATATTAAGACGGACCACAATGAGGAAATGAGCGTGAATCCTTACTGGATTCTCAAATGGCTGGAAAAGAAGCGGCTGGTGTTTACATATTAGGGCTGCTGGCGCGGTACTGGTTGGGGGTCACTCCAGTTATTTTCTTGAACAGGGTGCAGAAATATTTGGCATCCTGATACCCTACCTGGACACAGATCATGTTGATTTTCATGTTTGTATCCTGGAGCAGGCTTTTGGCGCGCTCCATGCGGTAGGAGGTCAGATAATCCACAAAAGAGCGGGACATCTCCTTCATGAATAACCGGCTCAGATACTGGGGGGTGATGTTGAGCTGTTCCGCAACGGAATTCAGGGAAATAGGTTCTTTATAGCTCTTATCTATCACATGAAGGGCCTTTTGTATCAGTGGGGAATAGCCGGCGGACGCGGGTCTGCCCTTGCATGTCTCATAATAGGAATCAATACAGGTCCTGATTTCATGCATGGTTTTGGCAGCCGCCATCTGGTTTACCGCCTCCAGATAGGCCTGTTTGGAGTCAAACTTGACCAGGCCGGATACGGCAGCGGCAAGAATATGTCTGGGATGGCAGGCATTGGCCTGCATCTGGCTGATTTTTTTAAGCAGTATTTTCCTGCATCCGTCAAAGTCGCCGCCGCAGAGCATACGCTGCAGGTCCTTCTTGAAAAATACATCCTCGTTTAATTCTCCCGCCTCCTGCTCCATGTATGTATCGTAGGACAGAAAGCGGGAGCGGCAGGGGATGGTCCAGGGAATGGCACTCCGGAGCTGTTCAAAGGCAAGAAGCCAGTTTGAAATAAAACCAGCCTGCCGTGTTTCATAAATGCAGGTCAGATGCTCGTATGGCTCCAGCAGGGATGAAATACGGTCAATTTTGCCGTGGTTAATCATGTGGTTCGTAAAGCCTATGAGGATGCCACGGTAGTGCTTATCCGGCAGGGTCAGGATATAATGGCCCCGCTCTTCTATGACAGCTTCCTTGACCTCCAGGGGAAGATGGTGTTCCCGTTCCATATAGACCACGGCCAAAAAATAATCCGTATAGAAGAAAGGAGACAGGCGTTCCGTGAGAAGCACCGAATCTTCATCGGATAAGAGATGGCATAGCTGGGGATTCTGGCTGTTTCTTTTTTTGTTCAGGTCTTTCAATTTGACTTCAATGAGATTCCTGAGTTTTGAGGGGACCACCGGTTTCAGGATATAATCTTCCACATGGTATTGCAGGGCCTTTCTGGCATATTCAAATTCCGCGTATCCGGTCAGCAGATATATGGTGCCTGCAAATCCCTTTTTGCAGAGCTTTTCCGTCATCACAAGTCCGTCCCAGACAGGCATGTGGATATCGCTGATAATGATATCCGGATTCCATCGTATGGCCTTTAAGCAGCCTTCCCGTCCATCGCAGGCAGTGTCGATTTCCAGGTTCGGTATGGGTGCAAGCGTGGATTTCAGCCCTTTTCTTGAGTTTTCTTCATCTTCCACAATCAACAATCGAAACATATTTTTCACTCCATTTCATTCATTGGTATAAATATCTTAAAGCAGGTGCCCATAGGAGAGGATGACACAAAAATACGGCTGTGAGGATAATAGCCCTTTGTGCGGTAAGCAATATTAGTCAGCCCTATGCCGGTAAAGGCGGACCGTCCTGTGGTAAAGAGAAGATTGATTTCCCTCACCTTATCTTCCGGTATGCCGCAGCCGTTGTCAGACACCTGAAGGAGCAGGTGGGATTGTCCGGTGATACGGCAGGCAATCTCCAGACGGCCCTTGCGGGGCAGATTTTCAAATCCGTGAATCAGGGCGTTTTCCAAAAACGGCTGTAAAAGCAGCTTATGGATATAAATTCGCCTGCCCTTTGTCAGGTCGTGTATGTCGTAGTAGAAACGGCCGTGAAACCGGCTTTTCTGTAAATCCAGATAATTCTGCATCCAGCAGATTTCATCCTGGAGAGGAACCACGCAGTTCATATTATATACTGTGTGGCGCAGAATGGCAGCCAGCTTGTTGAGCTGTTCGCTTACGGTCAGACAGTTTTCCTGGGCAGCCGTCCAACAGATGGAATCCAGGGTGTTGAACAAAAAGTGGGGATTGATTTGGAGCTCCAGAGATTTTAACTCAGCCTCGCAGATTTTCTTATACTGCTGCTTGTTTTCATCCAACAGGCCCCGGATCTGCCCCAGCATCCGGTTAAAGGAAGATTCTATGATGCGAAGCTCATTCCTGCTCATGTTCCTGATTTCCACATCCAGATGATGCTCGTCAAACAGATTCATTTTGGCGGCCACATTTTCAATGGAGAATATGAACTTGTGGCAGAGCACATAGGCGACCAGCATGGACACCAGCAGGATGGCTGATATGGCCAGGGTAATGGTGGTCCACAGCGCCTCCAGGTCCTTTGTCATCTGTCTGTAATCCACTATATTTATAAGGTGCAGGTCAAAATGCTCCAGCGGTATCTGGGATACCAGATAATCCCCCTGCATGTCCCCGGAGTCAGAGGAGAGGCTGTCCCAGTCTATGGCTTTGTAGTTTTCCAGGCTGCCAAGGATTTTTCCGGTGTTTCTGTCTTTGGAACAGATAAGCCTTCCGGAGGAATCCACCAGTAGTTTATCCGTAAAGGGATAGACCTGGGAATCCGGGTTATTGATGGCAGAGTTCATCTTATCCGGTGAGATGAACAGAAGTATGCTGCCGGTTATTTTCATTTTTTCATAATGGATGGTTCTGCTGCCCAGAAAGAATACCGGGTGCTCAGGGTCATAATAAGGGCTGCCGTCGTGGACGGAACCAATGATGGAACGGGTCGACGAGAGAAGAAGCTGGTTCAGTTCTTCCTTATTCGCCTCAAAATAATCTATGATTGGCTGGGTTTTCTGGCGTTTCTGAACGTAGATATAGGGGGTGCCGGTGGTGCTGATGACACACAATGCCTGTATTTCCGGGTACATGAGAATATTGGCTTTGATATATGTTTCTAGCGACTCAGAGATGCGCCTGTATTCTGCGGAATCAGGAGATACCTTGGACAGTTCCAGTATATTATCCATGCAGGTAACATCGGTGGATATCTGGAACAGGATACGTTTGTAATCCGTCAGCACGTTATTGATGCTGTTCTGGGTCAGCTGCAGGTTATCTGCAAGGAGGGAGTGGTTTTTAGTAAACAGCATTTCGGAAGTCTTTTCATAGTTAAAAAGCTGAATGCTGATGACCGGGAGAAAGGTCACAAAGAACAGGAAAATGGTAATCTGGTATCGTATTTTATATAAAAAATGTCCCTTTATCCATGGGATGAATTTTCTCACATAAATCCCCCCTCGCGCCGAAATGTAGTACTAATAAGTGGCTTAATTATAATTTTAACCATCAAAATAGTCAATATGGTTTAAAAAAGTGGAATGTATTTTGGTTAAAATATCAAAATGAAGTTAAAATAATGGAATTCCCTAAATTGGATTAAATGGATATACTTAAGACATCAGATGACAGAAAATACAGGAGGGGATTACATGAAAAAACGTTTATTCACAAGAGGAATTGCCCTTGGGCTGGCAGCGGTGATGCTGGCAGGGTGTTCCGGCTCCGGCACCAGTACCAGCCAGGGCAGCACAGACGCAGGCACCACAGGTCAGACCGCAGAAACCCAGGCGTCTCAGGGACAGGAGCAGACCACCATTGAAATGTGGTATCACATTTCTCCGGACCAGGCAACGCTTCTGCTTCAGATGATTGATGAGTTCCAGGAACTGCATCCCGGCATCAAGGTGGAAACCCAGAGCGTGGCTTTCGCGGAAATCAAGAAACAGCTGTCCATTGGCGTGGCTGCGGATCAGCTGCCGGACGTTACGCTTTGTGATACCGTGGACAATGTTTCATTTGCAGCCATGGGAGCAGCCATGGATATCACAAGCGAGGTGGAGGCCTGGGGAGAGCTGGAGAATTATTTTGAGGCACCGGTGAACTCTGCCCGGTACGAGGATAAGTATTACGGGGTTCCCTATTACAGCAACTGTCTTGCCATCATGTATAATAAAGACATTTTTGATGAAATGGGACTGGAGTATCCTGACAGCGGCTGGACCTGGGATGACTTTAAGGACATGACGGCCAAGACAACCACGGCAGACCATTACGGGCTTACAATGTCCCTGATTAAATCAGAGGAAGGGACCTTTGATGTGCTTCCGTTTATCTGGCAGGCAGGGGCGGATTATGACAGCCTGGATTCAGAGGGGGCCGGGGAAGCCCTTACCATGATTAATGATTTCTACCAGAACGGATATATGAGTAAGGAGCTGATATCCATGACCCAGGCAGATATGTGCGCTTCTCTGTTCGCAACCGGCAAGTCGGCCATGATGGTGGCAGGAAGCTGGCTGAATACCAATATCCAGAATGAGAACCCGGATCTGAATTACGGCGTGGTTACCTTCCCCAACTACAAAAATGCCGCTTCTCCCATAGGTGGAGGGAACATCATGATGATGAAGGATGACAACAGGGAAGCGTCCTGGGAATTAATGAAATTCCTCAGCAGCAAAGAGAATTCCAGGAAATTCTGTGAGGATGCCGGTTACATATCACCAAGGGAAGATGCTGTGGCGGAGAGTACCCTGTGGCTGAATGACCCAATTCTTTCGGTCTATACGGAACAGTTAAAGCTTGCCAAGGCCAGGGGGCCTCATCCGAAATGGCCTGAGATTTCCAGTGCGATTCAGTTTGCGTACCAGGATGTGCTCTCGGGTGCCAAATCAGTGGACGATGCACTGAAGCAGGCAGCGGCAGAGGTTGCGGAAATCATCAGCGAATAAAGAAGAGGGCGCGCAGCAGCGCCCTTTTTGCGAAATGGAGTGGGAATATGGGAAGTAAGAAAGGATATTTCTTTAAGAAGAAGCTGACACTGTTTGCGTTTGTCCTGCCGGGTGCAGCGTTCATGACCATCATGATTATTTTTCCGATTATAAGCAATATAATCATGAGCTTTAAGAATGTGGATTTGATGAATTTTGCCACAGGTGACAGCCATTTTGTGGGACTTAAGATTTACCAGAAAATATGCACCGCTTTACAATTCAAGCGGTTCCGGTTCGGGCCGCTTTTCAACCCGCAGTGGAACGAACCCCGAGACGGACGGAACGTGCCGCAAGGGGTCTGCCGCGGGAATCACGCAGATAGGAGGTAAACGCAATATGGAGCAGCCGGCATTGCTGGAAATGCGGAATATCACAAAGGAATTCCCTGGTGTCAAGGCGCTGGATGGCGTTTCCCTTACCGTCCGGCCCGGCACCGTCCACGCCCTGATGGGTGAGAACGGCGCAGGAAAGTCCACCCTGATGAAATGTCTGTTCGGCATTTATGCCAAGAATGCAGGTACCATCGTTCTGGACGGTAAGGAAGTTGATTTCAAAAGTTCAAAAGAGGCGCTGGAAAACGGCGTGGCCATGGTCCATCAGGAACTGAACCAGGCCCTGACCCGCAGCGTCATGGATAACCTGTGGCTGGGCCGCTATCCCAAGGTGGCGGGTCTCATGGTCAGCGAGTCTGTCATGCGCAAGCGCACCCGGGACCTATTATTCGAGATGCTAATACTGGATTTA
>OGYA01001001.1_pt1 | contig 20364 bp, 18 predicted proteins | sample 1576401 | NCBI WGS metagenome assembly OGYA01 (sample SAMEA3541485, study PRJEB24748) | human gut metagenome | biome: human gut; feature: human-associated habitat; material: faeces | place: China | collected 2012 | reverse complement strand
AATAAACTTGCAAAAGTTCTGGCGAATGGAAAAAGTGAATTTATCGGAATCATTATTCCGAATCTTTATCTGCATTATTATTCTGAAATGCTGACACAACTGCTGTCCAGCTACAGTGATTATCACTACAAATTTCTCGTCTTTAGCAGTGAACATGGGGCTGAAGAAGAACAGCAATATATTGAAGAGCTCCTATCCTATCAGATTGAAGGTCTCATTGTTTTAAGTCATACGCTGTCATCAAAACAATTATCCTCCTATCAGATTCCCATCGTTGCCATTGAACGTGAAGCGGAATATATCAGCAGTGTTACCACTGACAACTATATGGGTGCGCTTCAGGCTACCACTCTGCTGATCCGTGATAAATGTGATATACTGATCCACATCAATGTCAATGTTGAGAAAACAGTTCCTGCTTACGACCGTATTCGCGCATTTAAGGAAACCTGTGAAGAATATCAGGTTCCTTATGATATTGATCTAAGTGTAAGCGGTAATTCTTATCAGGAAATTTTAAATGAAATAAGACGTATTTTTACAAGAATAGAAGAGAAATATCCCAATCAAAAAAAAGGTATTTTCCTTTCCAACGATACCTATGCAAACATGTTTCTTAACCTGATTTTCCAGAAATACCGAGAATTACCCTCTTTCTATGAAATCATAGGATTTGATAATTCTCCCATTGCCAGTGAGGCAATTCTCCCAATCACAACCGTTGGTCAGCAGATTGATGTCATTGCCAAAACCGCCATGGATCTTCTGGTCCGACAGATGGATGAGCAGAAAAAGCGTGCTCCCAAACCATTGGGCGAACCTATTCACAAACAAATTACACCTGTATTGATCCGCCGTAATACAACACAATAGTTTATTTTTCCAGATTAAAAAACACTTTCTGCTACCACTAGGTTTCCTATATTATTTTAACATCCAAGTTATATGCAAAAAACAAGAAGTTTTTAAGGTTAAACCGTAAAAACTTCTTGTTTTTACAATTTTTTACACCCCTAAACATTCCATAATGATCTTCTCACATCTGTCATATCCAAGCTGCGAACTGTTCAGACATAAGGTATAATTGCTGGCTTTTCCCCATTTCTGATCTGTGTGAAAATTATAATTTGTCATACGCCTTTTATCTGTATCTGCCAGCATTTTGGCAGCTTCCTTTTCACCGACATGATATAACTGACCGATACGCTGTATTTTTTCCGGCATATTCCCATGAATAAACACATTTAGCACATCCTCCCTGTCTTTCAGGATATAATCTGCATTTCTTCCAATGATCACACAAGGCTCTTTCTCTGCTATATCTAAAATCACTTTTCTCTGTGCTTCGTATACCATATCTTCTACTGATTTTCCTGTAATGTCACGCCCTGCAAATGCATAGGCAAATAATCCTTTCTTCGGTGATAATTCTGCATTTTCCTTGATGTATTCCGGTGATAAACCAGACTGTTACCAGCTACCTTCGCAGCTTTTTTCCTGTTCCCCTGTCCAAGTGTCCTTGCCAGAAGTGCATTGGTTCCTACACCGGTTCCGATTCCTACTGCTACCATGAGCATCTGCACCGGAAATACCAGAGTCAAAGCATTTAATGCTGCTTCACTGCCTGCTTTCATATTTCCTACAAATGCACTGTCTACGATATTATAGACTGCCTGTAATGCCATGGATAAGATCATCGGGATCCCCATTTGGACCATCAGCTTATTCACCGGCATCTCCTTCATCTTGTTGCTTTCTACCATTTTGTTTTAACTCCTCTCTTTTTGGCACAAAAAAAATATCTTGTAAATTCTGTTTCAGATGGTGCAAAGGCAATTGACTTTTCTATCACAGAAGAAAAACAGCTGTTAGCAATATAAGAAAAAAATACGAATGATACTTAAAACCGTGCTACTAAACTTGTCGGGATTTTGCTATAATGTATGTCAGAAGGAAAAATCTGAAAAAAGAAGAAAAGGAGTATTTTTGAGATGGATTTACAGCAGATTTTTAACGACACGGATTTTGTCCATACAAGTGGGACAAAAGAAGAATTGCAGGTTGCAGGATATCTGAAAATGCAGTGTGAGAACATGGGGGTTCCGGCACAGATCGAAGGTTTTCGCGTGGCAATGGGCGATATTGAAGAGGTTCATTTGTATGCAGATGGGGAAGAGATAACATGCAAGGCTTTTTCCTGCTGCGGAAGCGGTGTGGCAGAAGGAGAGCTGTATTACATGCCGGGAACAGATCCAGTATCGATTGCAGGAGCCAAAGACAAGATTGTTCTGATGGACACACAGGGATTTGGATTCTTTACTTACCGGGATCTGATGAAGGCAGGTGCAAAGGCAATTCTCTGCCAGTATGGTAACTTATATTATCCACAGCAGGATATTGACCAGAGAGATCTTCGGGAAGCAGTTGTCGGAGAAGAAAAGAAAGTCCTTTGTGCAATGATTCATACAGGAGATGCGGTTAAGCTGGTAAAAAATCATGCGAAAAAGATGCGGTTAGAGATTAAGCAGAAGGAATATGACGGAGAATCCCATAATGTGATCGCAGAACTTCCGGGAAAAAAGGAAGAGTGGATCATGCTTAGTGCACATTATGATACAACCGCTCTTTCACATGGTGCTTATGACAATATGAGTGGATGTGCAGGACTTCTCGGAATTATGGAATACATGAAAGACAAAGAACGCAATTACGGTCTTCGCTTTGTGTTCTGCGGAAGCGAGGAACGTGGTTTATTAGGATCGAAAGCTTATGTGAAAGATCATGAGGCAGAGCTGGATAAAATCGTATTCAACATCAATCTTGATATGATCGGAACCTATATGGGTAAATTCATTGCATGCGTGTCAGCAGAAGAGAAGCTTTCTCATTACATCAGCTATATGTCAGCGGAAATTGGATTCCCGATAGCTTCTGAGACAGGCGTGTACCCCAGTGATTCCACTCCATTTGCAGATAAAGGTGTACCGGCAGTCTCATTTGCCCGTCTTGCAAGCGGAAATGTTGCACCGATCCATTGCCGGTACGATGTGAAGGCTGTGATGTCCATGGAGCAGCTGCAGAAAGATATTCATTTCCTGAGTTTATTTACAAATCGTTTCACAAACGCTGTGGTATGCCCGGTGAAGAGAGAAATTCCGGAAAATATCAAAAAAGAATTAGATGAATATCTTTTCCGTAAAAGAAAAGAGAATTAAATGAAAGGAAGAACTGTCGCAGTGTAAGAAAAATTTATTTGACTTTTGAAAAAACTGGAAATATAATTATAGCAGACGAGTAGCAGGTAAGCGTAAATCCAGTTTAGCAGCTACTCGTTTTTTGCTTTGTTAAAATAATATATTTGCTATGAAAAAAGTGCGTAGCTTGTCAGCGTAAGTCCAGCTTATAAGACAAGGTGCGCACTTTTTTGTGCCAAAAAAAGAACCGCCCTGATCGTTTCATCAACCATCTGAGGTTCTTCTTTTTACGCATAACAAAAGCGGGTGATGGGAATCGAACCCACGTATCCAGCTTGGAAGGCTGGTGTTCTACCATTGAACTACACCCGCGTCTTAAAGACAAATAATATAATATCACATCTCAGAAAAAATGCAAGTCTTTTTTTCATTTTTTGATCACTTTTTGTCCACTCTATTTTCTGACCGCTATTTTATCTATTTCGGTTCTTTTCCTTCCATTTCCACATATATTTTATCAATCACCTGTTCTTCTATCCGATCGGAGTTCCTTTTATGTTTTCCAGATTAAAATCAAAAAACGTTATACGGATCTGTTTTCTTTTCTTTGCGGCTTTCTTTGTGGGAACCGGCGCTGCATTTCTGCATGATCATTTCTTTTCTGCCGCTGTTCCCACCTCTTCTGAAGGCAACTGGGGGCTCAGCTTCCAGACTGATGGGGATCCCCCTGTCGGCAATGCCACATTTGACGAGTTAAAAAAATTCGATGCCTTTTACGCACAGGACACCAGCGAAAAGGTAATCTACCTTACTTTTGATGCCGGTTATGAAAACGGAAATACACCGGCTATTCTGGAAGCTCTTACGAAACATCAGGCTCCGGCAACATTCTTTGTCGTCGGCACACTTCTGGAAAGCAATCCGGAACTTATCAAACAGATTCTCGCTGCCGGTAACACCATCGGCAACCACACCTGGCATCACAAAGACATGTCACAGATTTCTACAATGGAATCCTTTTCTGAAGAAATCCAGACAGTTGAAAAACTGTATCAGCAGATCACCGGACAGGAAATTTCCAGATTTTATCGTCCACCACAGGGCAAATACAGCGAAGCCAACCTGAAAATGGCGCAGGAGCTTGGCTATCACACATTCTTCTGGAGTCTCGCCTATGTCGACTGGTATCAGGATAACCAGCCATCCCACGAAGAGGCTTTTGAAAAACTGCTTGGAAGGATCCATCCCGGTGCCATCGTTTTACTCCACAGTACGTCCTCTACAAACGCTGAAATCTTAGATGAACTTCTCACCAAATGGGAAGAAATGGGCTATCATTTTGGTTCTCTTGATGATCTTATAAAAGCTGCTGCATCTTAGAAAATTTTCTCTGTAACTTTACCGGAGGATTCTCTAATCGATCAGTCCATATTTTTTCATCGCATAAGCAATTCCATCTTCTTCAACGGTCTTTGTCACAAATTCTGTATAAGGTTCCAGCACCTGGTCATGCGCGCCCATCGCAATCGCATGCCCGGCATGCTGGAACATTGCCAGATCATTGCTGCTGTCTCCAAATACATATGACTGGTCTCTCGTCATTCCAAAATGCTCCAGTACCCAGTCAATCGCAGTTCCTTTTGTATAGTCCTTCAGGATACATTCAAACGTATTACTTCCACGGTCGATTACTTCCATATCATCTTTAATAAATTCAAAAAATGCTTTTACATCACTTTTTTCATCCGTATAAATAAAGATCTTATCATATGGACATCTTCTCTGCTCCATGTAACGCTCGATTCCAAGTCCACGGTTATTCATGTATTTTTTTGTATTTTCCAATCTGTCAAATCTTGAAACTCTTGAAGTGAAATACACATCTTCTGCTCCCTCAAAAATCCCATCAATCTGACATTTTGTCATATAATCAGCGATCTCATCGCCCCTCTCCGGATCCAGATGCTTTTCAAAAATAACTTCTTCATCAAATGTAAAATAAATCCCACATCCACACAGATATCCATCAAATGGAAGTTTTTTCAGTTCCACCGGGACACTGCAGTACGTTCTTCCTGTATTGATAAACAAAAAATGTCCTGCGTCGTGTGCCCTTTTAAGTGCATCTACCGTACTTGCGGGAATCTCTTTTGTAATTTCACTGAGTACGGTCCCATCAATATCAAAAAATAATGCTGCTCTATTCATTCTACCTCTTCCTCCCGATTATACTCCAATTACACGATACTCATTATACTCATATCTCACCATTATGCGCAACCCTTTTTCGTTTTCTGCAAAATATCTGTGATAAATACCATTTTGACTTCTCCATATAAAAGTAATATAATAGATGTTGTACAATTTGAAAAAGGGGTAATAATAATGAATAAAAGAATCGATAAGAAAAAACAGAAAAGAACACTTGAATCAGCAGTAACTGCTACAGCTACATCATCAGCACCGGCTACAGCAACTCCTGTTGTAGAGATAAAAGAAGTTGTAAAAGAAGTCAAAGTACCAGTAGAAGTTCCTGCCAAAAATCCTGCATTCTATGTTCAGTACCAGAGTGCAGAATATACTGTAGCCGCTATCACAGAACGTGTGATTGCTGACTGCAATGCAAAGGGACACGCTGTAGAAACTCCGGAAGCTCTCTCCATTTATCTGAAACCAGAAGACAAAAAAGCATATTACACCCTTGGAGGGTTCAATGGATATATTGAATTATAAAGGAGTATTTTATGGCGCTTAACTTTCAACAGCTTGGAATGCTTGCAAAACTGAAATCCGCATTTTCCACTTTTCAACAGGAGCATCCTAAATTTATGCCTTTTATTCATGCAGTAAAAGGAGATGCATGCCGCAAAGACAGCATCATCGAAATCTCCGTCAAATCTCCGGAAGGACGGAATTATACCACTAATTTCCGTGTTACCGAAAAGGATTTGGAACTTATCCAGATGCTGAAAGATATGCAGGAAAACCAATAAAGTAAAAAAAGCAGGTAAGAAAGGATAAAATTTCTTACCTGCTCTTTTTCTATCTTACTTTAGCATTTCTTTGCTAATACAAAGGAATGGCCTTCCATTTTTATTGCCTGAAGGCTGACTTTTTTACCGGTATATAAATCCATATACTCTCCCTCTTCTTCGATCCAGGCTGTCCGGGTCTCTTCTGCGAAATTAAAAAGTGCTGTCATCTGCTCGCCCTCCAGTTCCCGCACAACTCCAAGGATTCCATTTTCCCAGGTATCAAGCGTCCAGACATTTGCCGATGCGTCAAATACTTTTTCCTTACTTCGAATGGATCTAAGTTTTCCAATTCCATCAAACAGTTCTTTTTGTACCGTTCCTTTTCTCTTTCGTCCGTCTGCCAGCTTCCAGTCAAATTTTCCTCTGTGGATATACCTGGAATCAACCCGTTTTTCCGGATCATTTTTATAAGTATAATCATTTACCTGACCAATCTCATCTCCACTGTAAAGCATTGGAATTCCGGATTGCACCATCATATATGCATGCAGCATCAGATCAAATCTGACTGCTCTTTTTTTCTTTTCTTCATTTTGTTCAAATCCGGCACTTTCAATTCCACACATGGAAGCTGTCGTTGCACAGAATCTGGCATCTCCTGTTATCGGATCTTCATTATAAAGTTCCCCGCGGCTCACACTTTCTGCGATTTTTCCTGTGAAAAAGTCATTCAGATATCTTTTGTGTGGGACTTCCTGCATTCCCCAACCGGCAAGTGTCTGGAAATCCAATCCCCATCCAATATCATCATGACATCTGAGGTAATTTAAGAAAGTATACTCTTTCGGAAGGTTGTTCATAATATCAAGCTGCATCCGTAAAAGTCTGGTATCTCTCGTCGCAACCGTATTCCATGTAGTAGCCATCATAGTTACATTATAAAGCATATGACATTCCGGCTTTTCTATGGTACCAAAATAAGGGACTACTTTTTCCGGTTCCATCACGACTTCCCCTAATAATACAACCGACGGGCACACAATCTCCCCGATCATACGCATCATCCTGACTATCGTGTGTACCTGTGGAAGATTTCTGCAGCTTGTCCCCATTTCCTTCCAGATATAAGGAACTGCATCGATCCGCAGAATGTCAATTCCCTGATTGACCAGGAAAAGGAAATTATACATCATTTCGTTAAACACCCTCGGATTCTTATAATTCAGATCCCACTGGTAAGGATAAAAGGTAGTCAACACGTAGTGTCCGATTTCAGGAAGCCAGGTGAAATTCCCCGGTGCAGTTTCCGGAAATACCTGTGGCACTGTTTTCTCATATTCTCTGACATAGTTTTCATTGTCACAGAAAAAATACCGGCTCATATATTCGCCTTCACCCATTCTTGCCTTCTGTGCCCATTCATGATCTTCGGAAGTATGATTCATTACAAAATCCATACACAGATTCATGTCTTTTTCATGGCAGGCTTCAGCCAGATCTGCAAGGTCTTCTATGGTTCCAAGTTCCGGCTTTACTTTTCTGAAATCCGCAACCGCATAGCCTCCATCGGATCTTCCCTTTGGCGAATCGAGAAACGGCATCAGATGAACACAGTTTACACCACATTCTTCCAGATACTTAAGCTTTCCTTTGACTCCTCTTAAATTTCCGGCGAAATTATCAATATACAGCATCATTCCCAGCATGTTTTTTTTACGATACCACGCCTGATCCTTTTCCTTCTCCAGATCTCTCTTTCGAAGTTTCGCATTTCTTGCTTGATAGTAATTCTTCATCTGTTCACAGAGCTCTGCAAACATTGCTTCATTATCATATAATTCCATATAGAGCCAGCGAAGCTCATCCATATGCTTCGCCAGTCTCTTTTCAAAAATATCATTTGTTTTTCTCATTTTTACTCGACCATTTCCAGATAAATCTGATATGCTTTGTACTCACCAAATTCAAGAGGCATCGGAATTCCAACTTCCATCAGAGCCTCTGCCGGATAAATTTTTCCGGTTCTTGAATCTTTATAGAATTGTCTGGCACACAGACCTTTCAGTTTCACATAATTTACTGTCATATTTCCATGGATTTCAAGCATAACTACATTTACGAGTACTTCTTTCCCATCTTCTGATGCAAATTCCCATGCGCCGATTTCTTCTGCGAATGGATTACTCAGTCGATAGTAAAGTCCATTTTGTACAAGCTGTGCATATTTTTTGTATTCTACTATCTGTTCCCTGATCTCTCTGCGCTCTTCATCTGTCATTTTCGCCGGATCCAGTTCATAGCCGAAGGTTCCTGCCATGGCACAGACACCTCTTGTATGGAGTGATGTCTTTCTTCCTGTCTGATGATTCGGAACTGCAGATACGTGAGATCCAACTGCAGATACCGGATACCCAAAGGATGTTCCGTATTGGATCCTTACACGATCCACTGCATCGGTATTGTCACTGCACCAGATCTGTGGTGTATAATACAGCATTCCCGCGTCAAAACGACCTCCACCACCACTGCAGCCTTCGATCAGAAGGTCTGGATAGCGGCTTATAATACGCTCCAGGAAATCATAAAGCCCAAGCATGTAGTCATACTGCACACTACCCTGTTCTTCTGCTGTCATAGAATATACTTCTGCCATACTTCGGTTCATATCCCATTTTACATATTCAATATTTCCCTGATCGAGTACCTGACACATCTGCTCATAAACAGCATCCACAACTTCTTTTCTCGAAAAATCAAGGATCAGCTGGTTTCTTCCTTTTACCGGTTTTCTTCCCGGAATCTGAATTGCCCAGTCCGGATGTTCACGGTAAAGATCACTGTCTTCATTTACCATCTCCGGCTCAAACCAGAGCCCGAATTTAACACCTAATGCATTGATCCTGCTGATCAGATCACCGAGACTTCCCTGCAGCTTTTCTTCATTTACCTTCCAGTCGCCAAGTCCACTGTTGTCATCATTTCTACTTCCAAACCATCCATCGTCCAGTACAACCATATCGATTCCCAGATCCTTTGCCTGCTCGGCAAGATGATAGATATCTTCTCCTGTAAAATCAAAATAGCATGCTTCCCAGCTGTTGATCAGTACCGGTCTAACTTTTTCTTTATATTTTCCGCGACACAGATTTTTACGGATACATCTCTGCAGATTCTGGGAAAGCTTTCCAAGTCCCTGACTGCTACAAGTTAACATAACTTCCGGGATTACAAATTCCTCTCCTTTTTCCAGCGGATAAGAAAACTGTTCTTCCTGCAGTCCCATCTGCATTCTTGTCTGCCCAAACTGATCTTTTTCTACTTCTGCTTTAAATCCTCCGCTATATACAAAAGACATTCCATAACAGGTACCGGCATCTTCTGTCGTTTCTTTTTCTGCCAGTATCATCATCGGATTGTACTGATGGCTTGAGGTTCCTCTGCGGCTTCCAATTACAAAAGCTCCATGTCCTGCCGGTGTTCTCTGCATATTTCTTTCCATCGCATGGCGGCCGTAAAAAGAAATGATATCAAACTCACCATGAACAAAATCAATACATGCTGCCTGTGCTTTTGTCAGTCTGATTTTATCTTCTTCTGTATTGATCACTTTTGCACTTCTTGTGATCACATCATACTCCGGAAGAACTCCATAAAGTAATTCTACCTGTAATCCTGTCACCTGATCTTTCATATAAATGATCAGAGTCTGGGCTTCCTCTTCTGCAGCATAAACTGCCGGAAGCCCCTTCAAATTGTATTTTCCATCACAAATCTCATATCCCTGATATCTAAGATCGCATCCAAAAGAACCATCTGCATTTACAAGGTCAAGCACCGGACTCCTGAAATCTCCTGTCAGTCGGCATGGAAATTCCTGCGGCAGCACATCAAGGGAATATGTTCTGTCATTTCCTGCATCCTGCGGATTTCCAGAGAAGCCACGGTCTGCATAGGTCAGAAGATAGTCCATAACTCCATCTGTCTTTCTTCCATAATATAAATGCAGTAAAAATCCATATGCATCAATCTGCATCTGATACGTTGTATTATGGGTATGTAATGTAAATGTTCTTGCTTTCTCGTTGTATATGATTCCCATGTTCTTCTCCTTAAGCTTCTGTCAAATTTATTTTACTGCTCCATTTACAACACCGTTCAGAATCTGTTTCTGGCAGATCAGATAGAAAATCAAAATCGGAAGCAGTGCCAGTAAATAGGACGCAAATGCAAGATTATAATTGGTTCCAAACTGTGTCTGGAATGTCATCTGTGCAAGTGGCAGTGTGTTCACATCGCTACCTGCCAGAATTACAAGTGGTGTCATAACATCATTCCATGTACCAAGTGCTGTCAGAACTGCAACTGTCGCATGCATTGGTTTCATGATCGGGAAAACAATCTTCCAATATGTTTTCCATGTACTCGCACCATCCACACAGGCTGCTTCTTCCAACGCAATCGGAATATTTGTCAAATATCCGGAATAAAGCAATACATTCATAGGCATATAAAATACAACGTACAGAATAATAACTCCTGCCCTGTTTGCCAATCCCATCTGCGCCGTCTGTTTTACAACAGGCATCATCAGAATTGCAAATGGCACAAACATTCCGCTGACAACATAAAAATAAATGAATTTGTAAAATTTACTCTTCTTATTTCTTCCGATTGCATACCCCAACAGTGAATGAATCAGAATTGAAAGGACAACTGTTACAAGTGTAATAAATACACTGTTTCCGAGAGAATGCCAGAAATCTGTCACTCTCATTGCCTCAGCAAAATTATCAAGGCTTAAATGACTTGGTAAAGAAAGGATTCCGCTGATACTATTCGTCATCTCAGAAGGCTTCTTCAGTGCAATTACGATTGTCATATACAGTGGAAAAGCAACCGTAATCAGACCAAGTAAAAGTAAAATCGTTACAGGCCAGTTTACTCGTTCTTTTATTTTCATTTTTTCCATTACAGCTGTTCCTCCTTTTTCCCTGTGATTGTCATCTGTAATACAGAAATTACAACAATAACGATAAAGAATATCACTGCGTTTGCACTCTGGAATCCAAACTGACCGCCACTCATACCATTGTTATAAATCAGATAAGAAATGGATTCTGTACTCTGTGCCGGACCTCCTTTGGTCAACGCCATGATCTGATCAAATACCATCAGGAAGTTTTTCACACAGAGTACCATATTTATGCTAAAGAATGGAATAATGAGAGGGAATGTCAGATGTCTGAACTTATTCCATCCTGTTGCACCGTCAATCGCTCCTGCTTCGTAAACATCCTCCGGAACTGTCTGCAGTCCTGAAATATAAATAATTGTATTCATCGCGATCGACTGCCATGCACACACGATTACAACTGCGATCCATGCCATTTTTGTACTGGACAGCATACTGGAAGAAAGGGTCTTGCTTCCAAGCATTTCTCCGAAAGCCGGAAGAATATATGTAAAAAAGTAATTGAAAATGTATCCTACAACCAACGCTCCGAGAACATTTGGAATAAAGTAGGCACCACGAAACGCACTCTTGAATTTAATCTTACTATTCAGTCCGAGTGCAAGGATCAAACTGATTACATTTGTCACAATCGTAGCTACAATTGCAAGTTTAAATGTAAACAGGTAAGAACCTCCGACTCTGCTGTCTGTAAAAAGATCCTGATAATTTCTAAGTCCTACCCAGTCAAAGCTTCCATAACCTTTGAAATTCGTAAAACTGTAAATCACACCTTTGATCAGTGGCAATGTATTAAAACAGAAAAACAGTGCCACGATCGGAATTGTTATCAGAAGAAAGGTCATTTTTCTTCCACTCATTGATTTCTTTCCCATGCTTGAATTCCCCTTCCTTAATCTTCGTCCGCATGCTCTTTCTCGTAATCTTCCACTTTGCGGATGATATCACGGTTATATCTCTTCCAGTCTGTATCAAACTTTGTTAAGAATGCATCCACATCCCCTTTCATAAGAAATGTCTGAATCTGTGCATCTACTGACATCTCTGAAGGATAGTAATGATCCTGGTAATCTGCCATTCTTCCTTCTTCTATGAAAGATTTCACTCCATCAAGTGTTGAAGCAAGTTCAAAATCTCCTTCTTTACACGGAACCGCTTTCTGTTCATCCAGATAACTCTGTACATTTTCATCTTTCAAAAGGAAATTAAGCACTTCATATGCTGCCTCTTTGTTCTCGCAGTCTTTCATAACACTGAACTGAAGATCCACACCGGAGTTCAGCTTATTCTCTGATGCGTCATTATTGGCCGGCATTACAAAGGAATCGATATCCATATCCGGATTTACTGTATGAATCTGTGGGATTGCATAACTTCCGATCGTGTACATTGCAGATTCTCCGTTTGCAAATGCTGTACAAGCTCCATTGTAATCATAGGCAAATGGATCTTTTGGCCCATAGGCAAGCAGTGCCTGTGTCTTTTCTGCTACTTCTCTATATTCATCTGAAAATGTTGTCTCGCCTTTGTTCACCTGACTGCAGACATCTGCCGGTGCAAGATCAACGGCGATCGCATTCCACGGTGCAAGACAAGTCCATGTATCTTTAAATCCAAAATACAATGGCTGGATTCCTTCACTCTGAATCTGATCACAGAGAGCAACAAATTCATCCCACGTTTCCGGAATTTCCCATCCATGTTCCTTGAACATTTCTCGGTTATACAAAACTCCTGCTGCATTTGCCACATATGGAACGGCATACACGCCATCCTCCGGTACAAATTCAAGCGCTTTGTCTATATCCAGGTAAGCCTGTTTAATAGAGTCCAGGCCTTCATAATCTGAAATATCCATCAACATATCAGAATCAATAAAGTTAGAGAAATTGACATCTCCACCGATTCCGATAATATCTGGAGCGTCTTCTCTGATAAAACGTGTTTTAAGTACTGTCATTGCATCATTTGGAGATTCAATCGTCAAATGAATATCATCATGAGTTGCATTGAATTCTTCTTCGATCTTTTCAAATGTTTTCACCGCCTCAGGTTTATACTGTACAAGCTCGATTTCTATTTTTCCACTGCTTTCATTCTTCTGCCCGCAGCCTCCAAGTATCATTGCCGAAGTCATACAAAGCATCAATCCCATGCAAATGATTCGATTGCTCTTCTTATACATTTCCTTACTCCTTCCTTCTACCATACACCTTTCATTTTGACACATTCCGGAATATTTTTGTCATTTTACTTAGGCTATCTATTTGATAATCAAATTATAACATATCTTTATGCGACTATAAATACCAGTGTTTTTTATATTTTATACCAAAATGCAGTTTTTCTTGTTATATATTGAAGTTATCTAGCATTTTGATATATAATGCTATCAGAGGTGATTTATATGAGCGATTTACTTTTTTCTGTATTTCCAAATGAAAATTTTGTTGATCTGGGATTATATCAATATGGATGGGAACAATGTGCACCGGCTCACTCGTTCGGTCCTGCAGCAAGAAATCATTACATTTTCCATTATGTGATTTCCGGAACAGGAACATTATTTGCAGATGACGAGAATGGAAACACGACCGAGTGGCAAGTAAAAAGTGGACAAGGCTTCATGCTTTTTCCGGGACAGGTCAATACTTATATTGCTGATTCTAAGCTTCCTTGGGAATACACATGGGTAGAATTCGATGGACTTCGCGCCCGTGAGATTGTTACAAGTGCTGGATTAAGTCCGAACGAGCCTGTTTATCATGCCAGTTCGAAGGAACTTCGCAATCAGATGATGGACGAGATGCTTTATCTCAGCCGGCATTCGGAAGAGTCCCCTTTTCATCTGATTGGACATCTCTATTTATTTTTAGATTATTTCATGCGTTCTGCTGCGACAGTTCATGTGAAGCAAAATGGAAGTATCCGGGATTTTTATATTAAAGAAGCTCTTTCTTATATTTCTGTAGAAGATATTTCCGCATTCTGCGGATTGAATAGAAGTTATTTCGGAAAGATTTTTCACGATACGATTGGACGTTCTCCACAGGAATTCCTGATCAGTTATCGTATGACTAAGGCTACAGAGCTTTTAAAGATCACTTCACTATCAATTGCAGATATTGGGAATGCTGTAGGATATCCGAATCAGCTGCATTTTTCACGTGCATTCAAAAATGTCTATGGGATGTCACCAAGAAATTGGAGAAATGAAAATAAATTAGAATAGGAGCCAGATAGGGACGGAGTTTAGTGGCTTCAGTCACATCTGATACTTTTTCAGATCCACCTTTCCATCTATAACCTCCACACCATCTTCTCTCAAAAGCTCTGCCTGCACATTCGCTCCGCCAAATGCAAACGCTCCGGCGAGTTCTCCTTTTGCATTCACGACACGGAAACATGGAATGTGCTCCGGATCTAGATTCTTGTGAAGTGCATTTCCAACGGCCCTGGACATCTTTTCATTTCCTGCCATCTTCGCAACCTGTCTATAAGTTGCCACATGCCCTTTCGGAATCTGTTTCACAGTCTCATAGATTCTTTTCGTAGGGCTATCTGTCACAAGGTCATAGCTCTCGCCGATCATTTGTTTAATATCCTTGTCCGGAACAGATCCATCCAAAATAATTGTATTCCAATGCTCTTTGTTCTGATGATACCCTGGAATCACTGACGGATACGCGGCACGCCAGAAATCTCTCCATCTAAAATCAGTCTTTACATTCAAGCAAATCTTTTCGTCCTTTTCATATATCCACAAAAATATCTTTTTACTTGGCTTTACACGGATTACTTGCCATCGTTGGTCTTTGAAGGGTCTGTCTTCATAGCTGTCCTGAAAAGTCAGACCATAAGCAACCGCTTCCTCTCTTGTTTTCATCTCATCTCACCACTCTTTTTTTACTCTAAACATAAAATATATTTTCCAAAATGCCCCCTTGGAGCAAAGTTTGTCATCTATTAGAAATATTCACCGCAAGGCACCTAGTAAAAAACAGGAACAAACTCTGCTCCTGTTTTTGTTAACCATATTATATTCTTACAACATAGCTCCAAAATCTGTTACAATTGCCTGTCCTGTAATCGCCTTTGATTCATCACTTGCAAAGAACAAAATTACATTTGCTACGTCTTCGGCTGTACAAGATGGTGTTCTAAGATTACTGTGTGTTGACATTGCACCGATCATATCCGGGTCAAGTGATGCCGGATTTGTTCCTGATGTCATTGGTGTAATGATATTTCCCGGGCAGATTGCATTACAACGGATTCCTGTTGCCTGGAAACGAAGTGCTGTATGCTTTGTCACTCCTACGATTGCTGCTTTAGATGCTACATAAGCAGCTCCGCCACATCCTTTCACTCCAGCGATAGAAGCAACATTTACGATAGATGCTCCTGCCTGCATCTTCTGTGATGCAGCACGCATGCAACGCATAGTTCCTTTTTCGTTCGTCTCTATGATACGATCAAGATCTTCGTCTGAGAATCGATCGATTGGTTTCAGTCCTTCCTCAAGAATTCCTGCATTATTCACAAGAATGTCTACCTTGCCATATTTCTCGATCACGAGATCCATCAGTCGCTCCGGATCCCCCTTCTTTGAGATATCTGTTGAAACAGCGAAAACTTCTCCTCCTGCTGCCTTAATCTCTTCTGCTACTTTCTCCAGCGCAGCCTCTCTTCTTGCTGTGATAACAACAGTTGCGCCTTCTTTAGCGAACATTTTTGCTGTTGCTTCTCCAACTCCTGAGTTACCTCCTGTAATAATAGCTACTTTACCTTTCAAACGATCCATTTCAAAGATCCTCCTTTGTTGTTATAGGTAAAATTATACAATTTTTCTTTCAGTATTTCAATCCATTTATGTATATTTTACACTTTATATTTTACCCAGACAAAGCCATATCCTTTTAAAACAGGATCTTTCATTTCTGTAATCTCACCATTTATTAAATCTCTGAAAATGCCTTCTTCCTGCATCCACGCAGTCTGTTCACTTTCGCTGAAATTAAACAGTGCAATAAATCGTTCTCCCTTATACTCTCTGAGGATTCCTAAAATACTGTCATTGTGAACATCATAAGTATATACTTCTGCTTCCTGGGAAAAGACATTTTCCTGTCTTCGGATCTGTTCCAACCGGTTCAACATCTGGAATAACTTTCCCTGTACAGTAGAAAGATCTTTCCTCTTATCCGCAAGTGTCCACTGGAATACTCCTCGGTGGAGATACCGTGAATCAGATACTTTTTCAGCATCTTCTTTATAGCTGTAATCATTCACCTGCCCTAACTCATCTCCACTGTAAAGCATCGGGATTCCTGACTGTGTCAACATGTAAGCGTGGAGCATGAGATCTTCTTGAATTGCCGTCTGCATTTTTTCTGCATTTCCTTCAAATCCTGCTGCTTCAATTCCACACATGGATGCTGTTGTTCCACAAAATCGTGCATCTTGAGTTACAGGATCATCGTTATATAACTCTCCACGGCTGATGCTGTCTGCTATCTTTCCGGTAAAATAATCATTCAGATAACGCTTATGAGAAGGCTCTTCCATTCCCCATTGTTTCATTGTATCAAAATCAAGTCCCCACCCGATATCATCGTGACAACGAAGGTAATTCAAAAATGTATATTGCTTTGGCAGACGGCTAACTATATCCATCTGTTTCTTCAAAAGCCGGATGTCTCTTGTCGCAATACTGTTCCAGGTCGTCGCCATTGTTGTCACATTATAGAGCATATGACATTCCGGTTTTTCAACTGTACCAAAGTACGGCACCACCTTTTCCGGCTCCATAACCACTTCGCCGAGAAGTATCACGCTCGGACAGACAATTTCCGCAATCATACGCATCATTCTTACAATCGTATGTACTTCTTTCAGATTACGGCAGCTTGTTCCAAGTTCTTTCCAGATATAAGGAACTGCATCAATACGGATAATATCCATTCCCTGATTCGCAAGAAAAAGGAAGTTATACATCATCTCATTAAATACGATAATTCAAATCCCACTGATATGGATAAAACGTCGTAAGCACATAATGTCCGATTTCCGGAAGCCATGTAAAATTTCCCGGTGCTGTTGTAGGGAAGACCTGTGGAACAGTTTCTTCGTATCTCGCCGGAATATCACCGTTATCATAGAAGAAATAACGGCTCATGTATTCTCCTTCGCCTGCTCTGGCACGTTTTGCCCACTCATGTTCCTCAGAAGTATGATTCATCACGAAATCCATGCATACATTCATATCATTTTCATGGCATTTTTCAGTCAATCTGGCAAGATCTTTCATTGTACCAAGATCCGGTCTTACTTTCCGAAAATCCGCCACTGCATATCCACCGTCTGATTTTCCTTTCGGAGTGTCCAAAAAAGGCATTAAATGAATACAGTTTACATTGCATTCCTTCAAATAAGGTAACTTTCTCTCTACACCTTTCAAATTCCCTGCAAAGTTGTCAATATACAACATCATGCCAAGCATTTCTTTTTCCTTAAACCAGTCAGGATTCTTTTCTTTCTTAATATCTCTTTTTTTCAACTCTGTGCTGCGCTTCGAGTAGTAATCATGCATCTGCTCACAAAGTTCTGCATACATTGCATCATTTCCATACAACTCCATATAAAGCCAGCGTAATTCATCCTGATGTTTTTCCATACGCTGTGCAAAGATTTTTTCTGTATTATTCACATTCCTCACCATTTTCTGTTCCATCGTCAACCAATTTATTTTACTCTTTCACAAAACAATACTGATATGCCTGATATTCGCCCGGCTCTATCGGAAGCGGCATGCCGCCATACATAAGTGCAGCTCCGGTATATCGTTTTCCACTCTTTTCTTCTCGATATACAGCTGTTTCTTCAAGACCTTGAAGTTTCACATAATTTACCGTCATATTTCCATGAATCACCTGCATAACTACATTTAAAAGAACTTTACTTTGTTCTTTCTCATCTGTATGCACAAACTCCCATGCGCAGATTTCTTCTGTTGTCGGATCTGAAAGACGATAGTACAGTCCATTCTGAATGATCGGCGCATAGCTCTTATATTCTGCGATCTGCTCTCGAATTTCCTGCTTTTCTTCTTCAGAAAGTTTCATAAGATTCAGCTCGTATCCAAAAGTTCCGGACATCGCAACAACACCTCTTGTATGAAGTGGAGTCTTTCTTCCCGTCTGATGATTCGGCACTGCTGATACATGTGAGCCTACTACTGATACCGGATAACCAAAGGATGTTCCATACTGAATCCGTAATCTGTCAATTGCATCTGTGTTATCACTACACCAGATCTGCGGAGTGTAATACCTCATACCGGCATCAAATCTTCCACCTCCTCCGCTACAACCTTCGATCAGCAGATTCGGATATCTCTGTACGAGGCGCTCTAGAAAATCATAAAGCCCCAACACATAGTCATGTAATACTCTACCCTGATCTTTTGTTGTTGCAGAATAAACGTCCATCAGACTTCGATTCATGTCCCATTTTACATATTCGATATTCCCCTGATCCAGCACCTTGCAAATCTGATCATAAATTTCATCTACAACTTCTTTTCTTGAAAAATCCAATACAAGCTGGTTTCCGCTTCTGACCGGATTTCTGCCCGGAACCGTCAATGCCCAGTCCGGGTGTTTCCGATAAAGATCACTGTCTTCTGAAACCATTTCCGGCTCGATCCAAATACCAAACTTCACACCCAGATCATTAATCCTCTTAATCAGATTTCCAAGTGTGCCACCAAGTTTCTTCTCATTCACAAACCAGTCACCCAGTCCGCTATTATCATCATCACGTTTTCCAAACCAGCCGTCATCCATAACAAGCATGTCAATATTGACTTCCTTCGCCGCTTTGGCAAGCTCATAGATTGCATCTCCAGTAAAATCGAAATAAGCTGCTTCCCAGCTATTGATCAGGATTGGACGAATTTCTTCTTTATATTTGCCTCTGCAGATATGTTGTCTGATACAATGATGCAGATTCTGAGACAAACGATTCATTCCTTCTGAGGAATAGGATAAAATCACTTCCGGAGCCTGGAACATTTCTCCTGTTTCCAATGGATAACGAAAAGCTTCTTCCTGAAGTCCCAGCATCATTCTTGTCTGGTTTAACTGATCTTTCAACACTTCTCCCTGGAAACATCCACTGTATACAAAGGACATTGCATAACAATTTCCTTTATCTTCTGTCGTTTCTTTTTCTGCAAGAATCATCATTGGATTGTACTGATGACTGGAGGTTCCTCTGACACTTCCAATCTTCTGTGTTCCATGCACAACCGGAACTCTCTGAACATTTCGCTCCATCGCATGTCTACCATAAAATGTCAGAAGTTCATAATCTCCATAAAGGAAATCCAGACTTGCTGACTCAATTTTGTTTAAATAGATTTTGCCACTGCTTTCATTTTTCACACACACACTTCTTGTAATAATATCCTGTGCAGGAAGCACTCCATAAAGAAGCACCACCTTAACTCCTGTCACCGGATCTTCCATTAAGATTTCCAGTGTCTGTGATTCCTCATCACTTGCATAAACTGCCGGAAGTCCTTGCAGATTATATTTTCCATCGCGGATTGTATGACTCTTGTAACGAAGGTCACAGCTCATACTTCCATCTGCATTTTCTACTGCAAATGCTGTACTTCTGAAATCCCCATTCCCGTAACAAGGAAATTCCTGTGGAAGTGTATCCATTGAATACGTACGATCTTCTCCTGCATCATATGGATTTCCCGAAAATCCCCTGTCATAATATGTCAGAAGATAGTCCATACATCCATCGGTTTTCTTCCCATAATATAGATGTAACAAAAATCCATAGCGATCCACCTGCATCTGATATGTTGTATTTTTTGTCTGTAAAGTAAATGTTCTGTCTTTCTCGCAATATATAATTCCCATATCTAAATACCCCTAATTTCTATTTTAGCGAAGCAAGATCTGCATTACTGTCTGTTCTCGCTTCGCTATCTTTTACTTTTTATTATTTCACTGCTCCATTAACAACTCCGTTAAGGATATGCTTCTGACAGATCAGATAGAAGATCAGAATCGGAAGCAATGCCAACAGATAGGAGGCAAATGCCAGATTATAGTTTGTTCCAAACTGTGTCTGGAAGTTTAGCTGTGCCAGTGGAAGTGTATTTCCGCTTCCTGAGCCTGACATAATTACAAGTGGTGTCATA
>OGYA01000994.1_pt1 | contig 20446 bp, 10 predicted proteins | sample 1576401 | NCBI WGS metagenome assembly OGYA01 (sample SAMEA3541485, study PRJEB24748) | human gut metagenome | biome: human gut; feature: human-associated habitat; material: faeces | place: China | collected 2012 | reverse complement strand
TGGGCGCTATGGGCTGCGTGGGCTTCCTGTTCAGCCAGAAGGGCGTCATCGACATTTCTCTGGAAGACAAGGATGCCGACGAGGCTATGATGCGCCCGCCGTTGCCGGGACATCTCCCCCAGCGCCGTCATCCACCCCATCTGCGCCACCTACGACGCCGCCCATCGGGAGGATTTCTTCTCCGCCCGATATGACTACATTGCCGACTGCATCGATCTGGTAACCTGCAAGCTGGATCTGATCCAGCAGGCCATGGACCGAAGTATCCCCATCCTGTCGGCGCTGGGGACCGGCAACAAGCTGGACCCCACCCTGCTGCGGGTAACGGATATCTCTCAGACCAGCGGCTGCCCGCTGGCCCGTGTCATGCGGAAAGAACTGCGCAGCCGTGGCATCCGCCACCTGAAGGTGGTGTTCAGCCCGGAGCAGCCCGCCGCCACCACCCAGCTGGAGGCCCCCTCCCCCGGCCGCCGCAGCGTCCCGGCCAGTGTGCCATGGGTCCCCTCCACCGCCGGTATCCTGCTGGCCGGCGCCATTGTGCGGGACCTCATCGGATGAGGGGCGGCGACATCGCCGGACTGCTGATCCGGCAGGCCCGCCTTCAGCGGGACTGGAGTCAGGAAGGTCTGTGCCGTGGCATCTGCGCCCCCTCCTATCTGTCCAAAATCGAGCAGGGCAAGGCCGCCCCCTCCCCGGAGGTGACGGAGCTGCTGCTGCACCGGCTGGGTCTTGTCTGGACTCCGGAGCCGGAGGGCTTAGCGCCCTGCTGGAAGGCCCTGCTCTCCGGCAGCCCGAATTTCGATTCCCTCTATGAACAGCTGGTGCAGCCCCGGCGGGAGATTCTTGCATCCAGTCCGCTGGCAGCGGATGCCCTGCTGCTGGATGCCTTTTACGCCGACGAGATGCGCCCTCTGCCGGTGGAGTGGGAGCCCTTTCTCTCCACCCGGCAGCTGGCCTTACAGCGAGGCCTGCAAGGCCGATGGGAGGAGGCGGTGCGGCTGGAGCCGCTGCCGCTGCTGGCTGCCCACTACGGAGAGTTCCTCTACGCCGAGGGCGAATACACCGCCGCCATCGAGGTGCTGCGGGACGCCTACCGCTCGGCATCGGACGCCGGCTACCCCTACCTGATGCTGTCCTGCCGGGCGTGGATGGGCAACTGCTACTCGGATCTGGGCCGCATGGAGGAGATGCTGACCCACTACTCTGTAGCGGAGCGTCTGGCAGAAGCCTTGAGGGATACCGGCAGCTTGTCTGCCCTCCGCTACAATGTTGCCTCCACTCAACTGGAGCTGGGTCAACCGGAAAAGGCCCTGCCCTACTTTGCCTCCCTCCCCCGCCCCGGCTTTCTGGACCTGCACAAACTGGCCATCTGCCACGAGCAGTTGGGCCATCGGGAGCAGGCGCTGACCGCCGTCCAGCAGGCGGAGCCTATGGCCTCCGGCGAAATGGAGCAGCGGATGCTGGCGCTGGTGCGCTATCGGCTGGAGCACCCGGACTACCTCCACGACGATACCTACGGCACCCAACTTCTGGATTGCTTCCAGCGTCTGCGAGACACATATCCTATGGGCTTCACCCGCTTCCACCTGCCGTGGGTGCTGGCGTGGTACAAGGCCAACCGTCAGTACCGTCAAGCCTGCCGCCTGTTGGAGGAGTTTCCTGTAAAATAGCATTTTTGCCCCATTAAGAGGGTCATCACGGGAATAACTTTCCCACGATGACCCCCTTTTCTTTTGTAAGCAGCTGTGGGATAATCATAGCAGTGAGGTGAACGCTATGAAACAAACTCTCTGGACACGGAATTTTACCCGCATCACCGCCGCCACGACGCTGGGCGCTGCCGGCGGCATCATCAGTCAATTCGCCCTGTCCTTTCTGGTCTTTGACGAGACAGGCAGCACTCTGGCCTCGGCGCTGGTGGTGGCCATTCAGCTGATCCCCATGGTGCTGCTGCCGCTGGTCGTCGCCCCCATGATGGACCGCCTGCCCCGCAAGCCCTTTCTGGTGTGGGGCGACCTGCTCAACGGCTTGTGCTACGCCGGGGCGGGACTGTTCCTGCTGCACAGTGCCTTCTCCTACACCGCCTATCTGGCCTTTTCCCTGCTGGTATCGTGCCTTGCAGCCTTCGATGAGCTGGCCTACAACAGCTTCTACCCCCTGCTGCTGCCGGAGGGACAGGAGGAGCGGGCCTACACCGTCTCCGCCATGCTCTATCCCATTCTGAAGGTCCTCATGATGCCGCTGGCGGCGCTGCTGTACGACACCTTAGGCGTGGGACGGCTGCTGCTGATCCAAGGCGCACTGTCGGTGCTGGCCGCCCTCATCGAAAACCGCATCCATGTGCAGGAGAGCCGCCGGGATCAAGAGCCGCTGCTGTCCCTGAAAACCTGGTGGCGGGACATCCGGGAGGCCGCCGCCTATCTTCGGCAGGAGCACGGCCTCCACGGCCTCTATGAGTACATGGCCGTCACCCACGGCATGGCCATGGGCTATTCTCCCCTGCTCATCGCCTTCTTTCGCACAGCGCCGGGCTTCACCACCGCCATGTACTCCTTCTTCTCCGTGGCGGAGTTTGCCGGGCGCACCATCGGCGGCGCCGTCCGCTACCGCTACTCCCTGCCGGAGCGAAAGCGATTCGGCTTCCTGTTCGGGGTGTATCAGACCTACGAACTGATGGACACCTGCCTTCTGTGGCTGCCGTATCCCCTGATGCTGGTGAACCGAGCCGTCTGCGGCTTTCTGGGCATCCAGAGTGCCACCATCCGGCAGGCGGCGGTGCAGCGCTACATCCCCGACCGGCTGCGGGCCCGGCTCAATGCCTATGAGTCCATGCTCTGCACGGCGGCGGGAGCGGTGCTGTCGCTGGCCATCGGTGCTTTGGGCGAGGTGCTGGACTATCGGCTCTGCATGACCATCTGCGGCTTGATCGTCATGGCGGTTTGCTGGCTGACGGTATTCCTGCGGCGGCGTCAGGTGCAGCTGGTGCTGACTGACCGCCCCGGCGAGACCCCGTCCGATACGCCCCAATAACGCCCCCTTCCAAAAGAGGGACCGAAGGGCAAAGCCCTTCGGTCCTTCTTTTGCTCGATTCCATCAGCGCCGAAGGCGCTTGCCGCCGTGACGGGCCACCGCCTCGTCCCGCTTGCCGGAGGTCTGCCGCCGCCCGGTCTCTGCAGGCCGCTGTACCTCCGCCGCAGGCTCAGGCGCTTCCGGCACAGGCTCAGGTTTCGGTATCTCTACCGCAGGCTTAGGCACCTTCACAGGCTCAGATACCTCCGCAGACGCAGGCTTTTCCGTCAAGGTGGGGGCTTCCTCCTCCATCGCCGCAGCCTGCGCCGATTCGGTGGGAGTTTTCTCTCCCGCATTCGTTACCATACGTCTCCCGGTGGGGGATTCTTCCGTTTTCTCTCCCTTTCGGCGTCGCAGGGGGAAGATGCACAGCAGCGCCAGCACCACAGCAGCCCCCAGCACCAGATACAGTCCCGGCGGCCGGCTGATATAGCCGGACACATAGCCCAGCCCATCGATGCCCCACAAGGGCTGCCCCAGCACATTGTCCCAGTAGACCGGGGCTCCCTCCACATAGAAGAAGCGCCGCTCTGTGTCCACGGAACCGATGACGCCCCCCTCCAGCGATAGGTCACTGTCCGTGACGTAGGCGATGGTGTCCCCCGGCTGCAGCGTCTCCGGCTGCTCCTGCCGCACGTACAGCAGCGCCCCGGCGGACCACGGAAGCCCCTCCATGTCCGCCGGCACCACATAAGGCGTGATGCCGAAGGCTCGCACCCCCATGAGCCCCGCCGCCATCAATAGGATGCACAGGGTCAAAAGCGTCGCCAGTACGCCGCATATTCCTCTGAAAAACTTTCTCATGTTGTCTCCGCTCATTTCCACAGGCTGCCGCATAGGTGTTTTTTATCATCTTACCATGTTCCCGCCCCAAAGACAAGCCCTTTCGCTATCCTCCTACCCCTTTCGCAGCTCCTTTTCCAGCTTCTCCAGCGCCCGTTTCTCGATGCGGGAGACATAACTGCGGCTGATGCCGTATACCGCCGCCACCTGCCGCTGGGTTTGGGGCGGATGCCCCTCCAGTCCGTACCGCCTCCGGATGATGTCCGCCTCCCGCTCCGTCAGGCAGTCCCGCACCAAGCGCCGCAGCAGCAGCTGCTCCTCCCGGTCCTGCAGGTCCGACAGCATGGTGTCGTCGGCCCCCACCACGTCCAGCAGATACAGCGAGCCCCCCTCCTTATCCGTATCGATGGCGTCGGACAGGGACACCTCCCCCTGCAGCTTCCGCTGGGAGCGGAAGTACATGAGGATCTCATTTTCAATACACCTCGACGCATAAGTAGCCAGCTTGATGCCCCGGTCTGCCCGGAAGGTGTTGACGGCCTTGATGAGTCCAATGGTGCCGATGGAGATCAGATCCTCCTGATTGTCCGCCTGTGTATAGTATTTCTTAATGATGTGGGCCACCAGCCGGAGATTGTGCTCCACCAGCCGGTTCCGAGCCTCCAGATCCCCCTGCGCCCACCGCTCCAGACACGCCCGCTCCTCCTCCGGCGGCAGCGGCCGGGGGAACGAACCGGGATTCCCCGTCAGACGCAGGGACAAAAACAGGCTGTTGGACAGCAGTAGCAACGCCGCAGACAGCATACAGATCCCTCCTCTTCTGCCAGCCTATGCCCTCAGAGGAAGTCCCTATGCTTGACGCAGCGCCAGAAGTGGGGGTACAATACATTGCAGAATAATTAAAACGTTTCTATCTCCATCAAATTTTCTGGAGGATTTTATGGGTTTCATCTATCAGGAGGCCAATGCATACGGCGTAGAGGCCTTGGTGGCCTTGGAGCGCCACTACACCCCCACGGAGGAAAAATACTGCACCGCCGTCACAGAGGCCGTCCGCATCTGCGACACCTACGGCATCCCGGAGCGGGAGCTGGTGCCGCAGGTGCGCCATATCGCCGCCGCAGAGGAGTACCTGCTGGAGCACCTGTCAGAGGACGAGGAGACGCTGCAATTCCTGTTCACTCCTCTCTCCGGCAGCAACACCTGTCTGGCATGGTTTCTGGTCTGGGATTATGTTCGCCCCGGCGGCGAAAAAGCTTATAAATATACAGGCCACACACCCCAGCAGCGGCTGCGGGACATCATCTCCGCCGTGGGCCAGTATCAGGAGGACCCCCTCCCCCCGCCGCAGCAGCTGGACACCATCTGCGACCTCATCGACTACATGGACCTCACCCGCCTGCCCCCTGCCGACCGGTGGCGGCTGCTGACGCTGTACGCCCATCTGGAGGAGTACGAGCGCACCGCCTGCCGCATCGTGGAGCAGTCCGCCGCCCTGCTGGCACAAGTGATGCAGACGCCGGAGACGGACCGTCTGCTGCGGCAGTGTCTGGAGCAGACACGGGAGAACACCCCCCGTCTTATGAGCGCCTTTGCCCAGTCCCAGACGCTGTCCGACCAGAGCATCACCTTTCTGCTCTGCGTCATGTCCTTCAACTCCATGCGCTTCCTCACCGGCGACGACCACATCACCGTCATCGCCGGGGTGCTGTACTGGCTCATTCTGCGCCTGACGGAGAAATACGCCGCCAACGACGAGCATCTGCTGGCCTGCCTGAAAACGCTGGGTGACAAGAGCCGTCTGGATATCCTGAAGCTGCTGAAGGAGCAGGACCGCAGCGGGCAGGAGCTGGCCAAGGAGCTGGGCATCTCCCAAGGCACCGTTTCCCACCACCTGAACGTGCTGGTGCGGGACGAATTCATCCGTATCGCCAAGGACGGCAGCCGCCTGCGGTGCAGTCTGGCCCCGGAGGCCATCGAGTCCATGGTGGACGATATCCGCCGCCTTCTTTTGTAGCCAAAGGACGCACAACTCCATCCGAAAAGATCAGACCTCCCCGAGGTCTGATCTTTTATGCATTTACCCATTGAAAAATTTCGATTCCGGCGCTATGATGCGCCCATGAATATAGAAACGTTTTGATGTTCGTGAAAGTCGAGAGGAGGATGCCCCGGCCCATAGTCTCTTGTCCCTGCACACTCTATGAAAGAAAGGAAGCTTGCAAATGAAAAAGAGGATACTCTCCCTGTGCATGGCCGCCGTGCTGGCGCTGTCATGTATCCTGCCCGCCTCGGCGGCAGAAACGCAAAGCGCCTGACGGTTCGTTCCGTCACCCCCGCCGACCTGTCCCAGACCATGGGCAACACCACCCAGCAGATGACCGCCCAGCCTCAGGACCCCAATGAAGTGGTGGATATTCTGGTGGAGCTGGACGATGAGCCCGCTGCCGCCGTGCTGGCGGCCCAGTCTCTGACCCCCGGCATCGCCGCAGCCGAAAAGACCGCCGCCAAGGGCGTCAGCCGTGCCTTCGTGGCAGGCTCCTACACCCTGCCCACCGTGGAGCAGGCCGATACGCAGGCCCTGCAGGTGGCGCTGGCCACCAATCAGTTCACCGGTAAGGGCATGACCATCGCCGTGCTGGATACCGGGCTGGATACCGCCCATCCCGCCTTTACCAACGCCTCGGCAGACGCCAAATTCACCAAGGACTACGTCAGCGGTATTCTGCAGGCGGCCGACCTCAACGCCGAGGCCCTGATGCCCGGTGTCACCGCCGACGATGTGTATCTCAGCGCCAAGATCCCCTTCGCCTTTGACTACGCCGGTAAGGACGCTCAGGTGGCCCCCGGCAGCAAGTGGGATGCAGCAAATCTGGAGCACGGCACCCATGTGGCCGGCATCTCCGCCGGCTATGCCGTGGACGGCGAGGGCGCCGTCACCTTCTCCGGTGTGGCTCCCGACGCTCAGGTCATCCCCATGAAGGTCTTTGACGACAGCGGCACGGGCGCCGCCACGATCACCATTCTGGCGGCTCTGGAGGATGCCGGCCGTCTGGGCGTGGACGCCGTGAACCTGAGTCTGGGCTCCTACGGCGGCTTCACCGTGGACGAGGACGCCCTCATCAACGACGTGTACAACAAGCTGGATGCCGCCGGCATTATGGTCATCACTGCCGCCGGCAACGAGACCTCCTCCAGCTATATGAACAGCTACGGTACCGACGCTCCCCTCACCGGGGACCCCGACAACAGCGTGGTGGTGGCCGCCCCCTCCGTGTACCCCGCCAACCTGTCCATCGCCAGCGTGGAGGGTCAGGAGATCTACGCCAACTATGTGCTGCTGGGCGACGAGAAGAACACCTATACTGACAGCCAGACCTCCTTCCTGGGCCTGGACTCCTACGTTTCTCTCCTGAAGATATACGGTGACGTATCTGACGATCTGGCCGCCCCCTATGACTATGTCATGGTTCCCGGTTACGGCGCCGATTCCGACTACGAGGGCATCGACGTCACCGGCAAGATCGCTGTGGTGCAGCGCGGCGGTACCGACGAAAACGGCGAGCCCATCACCTTCGTCACCAAGATCCAGAACGCCCTGTGGAAGAACGCCATCGGTATTCTGGTGTACAATAATGACACCGAACATCCCGATGACTCCTCCATCCCCACCATCGAGGGCAAGGGTGATTACGCCTCCATGAGCGGCACCTCCATGGCCAGCCCCTATGTGGCCGGTGCCAGCGTTCTGGTGAAGTCCTACATGGCCGAGAACTGGACCGGCAGCTATGATGCCGCCTCCATGACGGAGAACCTGATGATGTCCACTGCCTCCCCGGTCGTTGACCCGGAGACGAAGCTCCCCTACTCCCCCCGTCTGCAGGGCAGCGGCCTCATTGACCTGTCCGCCGCCACCTCCAGCGATGTGGTACTCTACACCGATGCCGACCAGTACGGCGACACCAAGCCCGTGCTGGATCTGGGGGACGATGTTGCCAAGAACGGCAGCTACGGCCTGACCTTCCACGCCCGAAACATGGGCAAGGACACCGCCCAGTATGACGTGTCCGTCATCGCCATGTCCCCCGCCGTGCTGGAGCAGGACGGCAAGACCTACATGAGCAGCCACGATGAGGCGCTGGATGTCACCGTTTCCGGCGACAAGACCGTGACGCTGGCTGCCGGGGCCACCGGCGACGTGAAGGTCAGCGTCTCCCTCTCCCAGAGCCAGAAGGGCAAGCTGGACGCCGCCTATGAAAACGGCATCTATGTGGAGGGTTTCGTGGTGCTCACCGCCAAGGATGGCAGCGCAGATCTGTCCATCCCCTTCCTGGCCTACTACGGCGACTGGTCCGCCCCCGGTATGCTGGACTACGCCACTATGCTCAATGAGGATACCGTGCCTTACAGCCAGCTCTCTACCGAGCTGGGCGCATACTTCACCAGCAGCTTTGCCTATCGTCTGGGCGCCAATCTGTCCGTGACCATGGACGGGGCAGAGAAAACCTCCCTGAAGGCCGGGCATATCACCATCTCCCCCAACGGCGATACCTATATGGACGGCGTGGAACTTGTCAACGTCAGCCAGATGCGCAGCGCCTCCGCCCTGCACTTCACCGTCACCAACGCCGACGGGCAGGAGGTCTGGAGCGACGCCGTTACCAACGTCCCCAAGACCATCTATGTGTCCTCTCAGGGCGGCCCCATTCCCGCCACCATGTATCAGGATATGGCTCCTGACGCCTGGTACGGCACGGACAACGAGGGCAGCGCCCTGCCTGACGGCCAGTACTACTACACCATCACCGCCGATCCCGTCACCGATCACGAGAGCCGCAATGTCCGGGATACCCTGACCTTCCCTGTGTACATCGATACTCAGGCTCCCCAGCTGGATCAGGGCCGTGTGACCCTGAGCACTGGCGCCGACGGCCGCACCACCTTGGGGATGCAGGTCTCCGACGAGCATCTGTATCTGGATACCGAGATCTTCGTGGCCAATGACGACGGCACCATCAGCACCAGTTCCGAGAAGCTCCTGCACAAGAACGTGGGTCTGGCGGATATGCCCGATGTCACCTCCGACGCTGTGTCCGTGGATGTCACCGACTACGCCGGCAAGCTCCTGTATGTCCAGCTGTCCGACTGGGGCTACAACTACGCCGCCTATCTGGTGCAGCTGCCCGACACCTTCGAGGGCACCACCCTGTCCCTGTCCGATACCACCGCCTTCCTGTTCACCGGTGAACAGCAGCAGCTGTTGGTCTTCGACACCGATACCGAGGCCGCTCTCACTTGGACCAGCAGCAACGACGACGTGGCCTCCGTGGACGAGAACGGTCTGGTCACTGCCAAGGCCCCCGGCGTCACCACCGTCACCGCCACTACCGCCAACGGTGCCTCCGTCTCCTGCGTGGTGGGCGTCAGCGATCAGCTGACCTACACCGGTCTGCGTCTGGACTTCGATGAGATGACCACCACCATGTACTTCGATTCCACCATCGACCTGCCCGGCGTGTATCTGGAGCCCTACGGCTTTGCCCTCTCCGGCAAGCACAACGCCTACGGCACCGACGGCCTCATCTGGAGTGTCTCCGATCCCACCATTGCCGACTTGGATGAGTACAGCAAGACCACACTGGTGGCCAATAAGGACGGCAAGTCCGGCGACGTCACCGTCACCGCCGAGTATCAGGGCATGACCGCCTCCTTCACCGTCCATGTGGGCCCGTACCCAGGCTCTGTGGAGCTGTACCACGGCTGGATCCAGGCCCGCAGCAACCGCATCTTCCTGCAGGGCAAGCAGGGCATCGTGGGTGCCGGCCGTGACGGTATCCACGCCACGGATACCGCCGCCACCAGCGACGATCAGATCATCACCTTTACCAACAGCGATCCCAATGCGGTGGACCTGACCAACCCCGTGATCCGTGCCACCTCCAACCGTGATCTGCCCGATGAGTGCGCCTTTGTGGACGCCAGAAATCCCGGCAATGCCGTCATCACCGCCACCGCCACCAGCACCACCCAGGATACCGTCCAGTGCTTCGTCACTGTGGTACCCAAGCGGTACGACGGTATTCAGGCCACCCAGGATACCATTCATCTGAAGCTGGGCCAAGGCGCGGACCTCACGCAGTACCTGACCCTGCTGGACGAGTCCGGCGTGGTGATTCCGGAGCTGAACCCTGTGAACTATGCCAGTCTGGATGAGAGCATCCTCTCCGTGGATGCGAGTGGGCATGTCACCGCGCTGCACACCGGCACCGGCATGGTGCGGGCGTTGCTGAACACCGGTGACTACACCCTCATCGCCGTGGAGGTCACCTGCGATCACGACCACACCACCCGCACCGAGACCCCTGCCACCTGTACCGAGGACGGCTCTGTCACCGTCATCTGCGATGACTGCGATGAGGTACTGTCTACCGAGACGCTGCCCGCCACCGGTCACAGCACCGTGGTGAAAAACGCCAAGGACGCCACCTGCACCGAGCCCGGCTACACCGGCGATAAGGTCTGCACCGTCTGCGGCGAGACCGGCGAGACCGGCGAGACCGGCGAGGTCATCCCCGCCGCCGGCCACAGCTACAAGGACGGCAAGTGTACCGTCTGCGGCGCCGCCGATCCCAACGCCAACAGCGGCGGCAATACCGGCAATAACGGCACCGACAGCCCCAACACCGCTGACGGAGCCGCCATGGGTCTGTGGCTGAGCCTCATGACCGTGGCCGTTCTGGCCGGAGCCGTTCTGGTGGCCGGTAAGACGCCCCGGGCCTGATTCCCCCCTTCGCAGCGCTCCTCTTAGGCGATAAAAGCCCTTGGCGGCACAGCCCCTTGGCGGCACAGCCCCTTGGCGGCAAAGCCCCTTGGTAGCAAAGCCCTTCGGCGGCGTAGCCCCTTGGCGGCGTAGCCCCTTGGCGGCGTAGCCCCTTGGCGGCGTAGCCCCTTGGTGGCGTAGCCCCTTCGGCGGCAAGGCCCCTTGAAATAGCGCATCTCTCTTTCTGTAAAGGCGGAGGGGGGACCCAGTAGGGTCCCCCTCCGCCTTTTGCTTTTCCGAATCCACCCGGCTTCTCCGCCGTCGCCTGATTTCCCGCTGCTTCCTGATTTTCTCGATACCGTTTCATCTTCTGATACGATTCGATTTTTGCTGCCACTTTTCCCTGATGCCGCCACGCTGCCAGAATCGAAAAATCCGGAGCGGCTCTGTGACCCTTCTGCACCTCAGTATTTTCCCCATGCGAAATATTCAAAAAATTCATGCTCCCATCAGGAAAATTTTTCCGAAAAATCATTGCTATTTCTCCGGATCTCGTATATACTGGGAGGTGTATAGGTCATTCCTCCCTGCGCCGCAAGCAGGTGAGCTCTCCTCCTGTACAGCCGCATCCGGCGGCAAGCAGGCGGGGAAGGCAAAATTGCCTCCCCCGCCTGTTTTTTGCTGTTTTTCTATTCTGCCGGTATTCGTATTTTCAGCGTTGTCATTGCTCCGTATTTTCGCTCTCACGGCTCTGCTATCGTTCCGGTACCTGCGCTTTCGGCACCGCTGCCGGACCGGCTTTTGCACTTCTCCGGCTTCTTTGATCGGCCCGATATTCCCCCGTTTCCGACTCTGTCATCGGCATGGATCCCGCCTTTTCCCGGCGCTGCTATCATCTCGGCTCCTGCTTCTTTTCGGTGCCGATCATATGCCGGTATTTTCTCTTTTTCGGAATCGATAGCAGTCCGGTTCCTGGAAGTTTTTTCTCTGCCGGTGTTCCGTTTTTGGATCTCAGAGAGGGCTGCTTTTATCCCTTTTGGTTTTTGCGCTGTCGTTTTTTCGGCCTGCATCCGCCGGTTTTGTCCAGTTACTGCCCCATTTTCTGACCTTGGAGCGTCCCGGTTTTTGTCCAGCTTTTGTCCAGCATTGGACGCCTTTTTGTCCAGCCGCCGGTGGTGCCTCCCTTATTGAACCTCTTTGGGAAGCTTCTTATCCTCCGGTTTCGATCCGCAGGGGGCCTTCGGTTTTTTATCCTTCACCAAAATGAACGAGGTGATGAGCGCCGTCAGGGGGACCGCCAGAATGACGCCGATGCTGCTGGCGATGCCGCTGATGACCTCCGTGGCCATATAGGGGGAGCTGATGAGCTGCCGGGGATCCAGCCCCAGCGAATACAGATAGATGATGAAGGACAGGCCGCTGCCCAAAAATGCCAGGATCAGGGTGTTGGTCATGGTACCCACCATATCCCGGCCGATATTCATACCGGAGCGGAACAGAGCCCGGCCGTCCCGGTCCGGGGCCACGGTATGTACCTCCGTCAGCGCAGAGGAGATGCTCATGGCCACGTCCATCACGGCGCCCAGCGCACTGATGACTACCCCCGCCACCAGCAGGCCCCGCAGGCCCAAGGGCGTACCCGTCTGCCGCAGCTGCAGCAGCGGTTCCACATCCGTCAGCCGCAGGCCGTCGATCCGCAGAAGGCTCTGAGACAGCAGGCCGAACAGCAGCGCCAGCGCCGTACCGGCCACCGTACCCAGCGCAGCACACACCGTCTTGCGGCACACGCCGCCCAAGATCACCATCGTCACCACGGTGATGTAGGCGCACACCAGAAACACCGTCAGCAGAGTGGGCGCTCCCTTCATCAGCAGGGGGATCAGGATCCAGAACAGGCACACCAGCGTCACTGCCAGCGCCACCAGAGACTTGGCTCCCACCTTGCCGCCCACCAGCACCGTTGCCAGCAGGAACAGGCCCACGGTCACCGCCAGACCCACCGCCCGGTCATACTCGTACACCGTGGCGGTATGGCTGCCGTCGCTATAAGTGGAGATCAGCAGCACCGCCCGCTGCCCCACCTTCAGGGGCTGGCCGTACAGCGGCCCCACATAGTTATACACCTGCATGGTCTCGCCCTTGTACTGACCGGAGCGCACCTGCGCCAGCAGCAGCTGCTCCCCTCGATAGCCGCCGTCAGCCACGGTATCCGCCTCGGTATTGTCCGACAGGATATCCGTAACGACGCCGGTCTCGTACTCGGCATATTCATCCCCTCGGGGCTGGGGCTGCTCAAAGGTCACAGCCGCCATCCGCACGACGATGAACAGCACCAGCGCCGCCGCCAGAATGACGCAGCTCCACCGGTTCCTGCTCCACCAGGCCCCGGCTGTCAGCCGGTCCGCATTCCCCTTCTTCCGCTTCATGGGCGTTTCCTCCGTCAATGATATTTGGTTACAGCATAGCAACTTCCGCCCCTGATGTCAATAGTGTTCACTAGTCAGCTACATCTGTCAATAGACTTTGCAGATATTATACAAACTTATTGCACGTTTCTAACAAAATCATTGAAAAAGGGGTAGCCATTTGGGCGGCTTTATGATAGACTGTTACCATCGGTCAAAGGCGGTATGTACGGCCAAAAACGGCGTACACGGTTTTGACCGGCAGCACGATACACGAAAGGTTTGTTTTCGCTCAACGGTATCCCCCACAGTCTGCCTGTCCCGGCCGGTCGGAACCTTTGACGTCACCTCCGTGCCAATAACAGGATAGCTTGTGGAAGGTCGTCTGCCCGCCGGATGCGGGTCAGGCGGCTTTGTACTATCTCCGGGGGGACGGAAGGACAGAAGCAGGCCGCCGTGTAAACGTGTAATATTGAACAGGAGGGATTTCATTGAAGAAGAGAGGACTCAGCAGTCGGATCATGTCCGTGCTGCTGTCGCTGATGATGCTGCTCTCGCTGCTGCCCACAGCAGTTCTGGCAGACGAATCAGCGACAAAGACCTACACCAAGGTCACGTCCGCCGATGAACTGGTCACCGGCGAGTATGTGATGGTAGCCAACAACGGCTACGCCCCCGGTGTGCTGGACGGCACATGGGTCACGGCAGTGGCCGTGACAGCTGCCAACGATCAGGTCATTGATCCCACGGGCGGCGTCTGGACGCTGACCGTGGGCAAGAATGGTACCATTCTCAGTGACGCCAACGGCAAGGCCATTGCTCCCAAAGGCGGCAACAACAATGGCATTAAAAGCGGCAGCTACCGGTGGGCCGTGGATTTCGATGCCACCGACGGGACCTTTACCTTCGCCGGACAGGGCGATGACACGGTCAAGCTGGCCAGCAACGCCAGCGCCCAGAACAAGTTCAGGGCTTACAAGGACGCCACTATCACCAAGTCTCCCGGCGGCTACCCCTGCCACTTCACCCTCTATAAGCTGGGCGGCGGGCTGGAGCAGGTAGCTGCCCCCACCGGCACCGCCTCCGGCGATGTGAAGGTGGGCGACACCGTGGCCTTTGCCTGCAAGACGGCGGATGCCACCCTGCGGTACAAGGTGGATGACGGCGCCTATCAGGACTACACCGGCCCCGTGACCATCACCTCCTCCTGCACCATCACCGTCAAGGCTGTGAAGGACGGCATGACCGACAGTCAGGAGGTCGTGTTCACCTACAAGGCCTATCGTCTGGTGGACAAGTATGTTAAGACCGCTGCCCTCACCGGCGGCGACAAGGTGGTCATTTTCAACGTCGGCAACGGCTACGCCGTCAGCTCCACCGTGATGGGCAATTACTACCTGACCCCCGTGGCCGCCACGGTGGAAAAGGATGTGCTCACCGCCAACGCCATGGATGCGCTGGTCTGGGATGTCACCGCCAACGATGACGGCACCTATACCTTCACCCAGAACGACAAGACGCTGACGCTGGGCGAAAACAGCGGCAAGTTCCATCTCAACATGGACGCCAACGGCACCACCCGCTGGGATGTGGAGACCTGCAATGCCGAGAACGCCTCCTACTACCTCTCCGGCAGCGGCGTCACCGGTCAGTACGGCAAGGTCTACCTGGAATACTTCGCCAAGTACACCGAGTTCTCCGCCTACTGCACCAGCACTGACCGGCTGAAGGAAGCGGACTTCGGCATGACCTTCTACAAGCTGACGCAGGAGAAGCAGTATGTGGACGCCACCCCGGAGCCTGATCCGGAGGAGCCCGCCACCGTACCTATCCGCACGGCACTGGAGGGCGCCACCGACACCGAGTTCACCGTCAAGGGCGTTGTGACACTGGTGGACGGCCAGAACTACTATCTGCAGGACGCCACCGGTGCTATCTGTCTGCGGCTGGCCGCCAAGACCGATGAGATCGCTCTGGGCGACACCATCATCGGCACCGGCAAGCGGGCCGAGTTCAGGGGCATGGCGCAGCTGGGCAGCGGCACCTTCGTCAAGTCCAGCGGCCTGACCCTGGACGCCAAGCCCACCACCATCGCCGCCCTGACCGCCGACGATGTGTGTACCTATGTGCAGCTGAAGGGGCTGGAGATCACTGAGATCTACGACAACAACGGTCAGTACGCCAACCCCAACGTCACCTTCAAGGATGCCGACGGTAAGACCATCCAGCTCTATAAGGCAGTTCTGCCCAAGAACGGCGACAGCTGGGCCTTTGCCGTGGGCGACAAGGTAGATGTTACCGCCGCCGTAGGCACCAACAACGGCACCCTGCAGCTGCGGAATACCGTTGCCGACGAGATCCGGGCCGCCGGTTCCGTCAATGACCCCATTACGGACGACATGATCCCCGACGGGACGCTCACCGTCAAGGAGGCCGGGGCCATCACCACCAAGACCGAAAATGTCTCCGTGGTGGGTCAGGTGGTGTATCACTACGGCAACGCCTATAACGGCGCTGCCAGCATCAGTTCCATCATTCTGGAGGACGTCATCGGCGGTGAGATCTACGGCTTCCAGATCTATGATTACGCCAACCACGCCAACTATAAGGTAGGCGACGTGGTGAAAGTCACCGGTACCGTTAGCCCCTACGGCGGCGTGCCTCAGATGCAGTCCCCTGCCATGGAGGTGGTAAAGGCCGGTGTGGAGGCCATCCCCGCACAGGAGATCACCGTCTCCCAGATGGGCGCCGACTATCTCAGTGAGTACGTCTACATCAAGGACGTGACACTGGGTACCTACAACGCTTCCGGCAGCACCCCCGTCACCGACGCCACCGGCAGCACCAAGCTCTTCAAGGGTGTGCCGCTGCCCGCCAATACTACTGAGGTCGATGTCACGGCCCTGTATGCCTGCTGCTCCGCCTACAACGGCACCTATCAGCTCCGCAACGGCGCCAGTACCGACTACGTCACCAACGTGACGCCTCCCACCCCCGGCCAGCTGCCTCAGGCCGGCGATGAGGTGGTCATCTACAACCAGAACGCTGAGGCGGTTCTGGCGGAGCAAAATGACAACACCGACAGTCCCGCCATCAACAAGGCGGCCGCCACCATTGAGAGCGGCAAGGCTGTCTGCTCCAACGGCGCCGTGGTCTTTACCGTGGAGCGCAGCGGCGAGTACTATCGCTTCCGCAACGACACCTACGGCTATCTGTGTGCCAACGGCACCGGCAACAACGCCTTCTATTCCCTCACCGCCAGTGAGGACGCCGACTGGCTGGTCCGGGAGTGCTCCGGCAATGTGGGCGGCTACGAAATGGAGAGCCGCACCGCCAAGTATAACGGCAAATACAGCCAGTGGCTGGAGTATTACAGCGACAGCTTCAAGGTGTACAGTATGTACAGCTCCACCGGCAGTCTGGACTACACCATCTACTCCTTCTCCTTCTATCCCGTGGCGGAGGGGACGGAGCTGACCGGCGGCATCGTGAATATGCCCGCCGTGGTCATCGACCACCTGTATGACGCCTATGTGGGGCAGGCCTACACCTTTAGCTTCACCGTGGATGCTCCCTTCGGTGTCAAGGGCGATATGACCGCCACGCTGGCGGGCGAGGCCCTGACTGTCACCGAGGAGGAGGGTGTTTACACCGTCACCATCCCCGTGGAGAAGGTGACGGGCGACAAACTCACCGTAACCATCAGCGGCGTGGACAATCAGGGCAAGGCCATCACCCGCACGGTGGAGATCCCCGTCAAGGACGAGCCGGTGTTCTCCGATCCCATGCCCATGCGGGGCGCTCAGACCGGCAGCGACAAGCGGCCCGCCATCTCTGTGGCGCTGGCCAATGCCGGGACGGAGCCCACCATCACCATGACGGTGAACGGCAAGACCGTGGATGCTGTGTATGCCGATGGTCGTGTCACTTACACGCCCGCTGCCGACCTCACCGACGGCCGCACGGAGGTGGTGGTCACCGCCAAGCGTACCGACGGCAAGGAGGCCAGCTTCAACTGGTTCTTCACCGTGGGCAAGACTCAGTATCAGCTGTACTTCGGTCAGCTTCACAGCCACACCCAGTATTCCGACGGCTCCGGTACGCTGACCTCTGCGCTGGACTACATCAAGAGCATCCCCGCCAGCGCCAACGTGCAGTTCGTAGCCTTCACCGACCACTCCAACTACTTCGACTCCAAGACCAATGCTAACGTGGAGGGCGCTCTGTATGACACCTCTCTGGTGAAGGACTCCGATGCCAACCACAGCTGGAGCACCTATAAGAGCACCATCGATGCCTTCAACGCCGAGAACGCCGGTTCCATCGTGGCGCTGGGCGGCTTCGAGATGACATGGTCCGGCGGCCCCGGCCACATCAACACCTTCAACACCCCCGGCGTGGTCTCCCGCAACAACACCACCCTCAACAACAAGACCGACGACGCCGGTATGAAGGCCTACTACGCTCTGCTGAGTCAGGCCGAGGGCGTGGACTCCATCAGCCAGTTCAACCATCCCGGCACCACCTTCGGCAACTTCAGTGACTTCTCCTACTGGGATCCCGTCATTGACAGCCGTATGTATATGGTGGAGGTGGGTAACGGCGAGGGCCAGATCGGCGCCGGCGGCTACTATCCCAGCTATGAGCAGTACATCATGGCGCTGGATAAGGGCTGGCACCTGGCTCCCACCAACAATCAGGACAACCACAAGGGCCGCTGGGGCAATGCCAACGACGCCCGTGACGTTATCCTCACCGACAACTTCACCGAAGATGGCATCTACGAGGCCATCCGGGCCCTGCGGATGTACGCCACCGAGGATAAGAACCTGGAGCTGGGCTACACCGTCAACGGTCAGATGATGGGCTCCAGTATCACCGAGGTCCCCGAGAAGCTGAATCTTGAGGTCACCGTCAACGATCCCGACAAGAGCGACTCCATCTCCAAGGTGGAGGTGGTGGTCAACTCCGGCAAGGTGGTCCACACCTGGTCCGACCCCGCCGAGCTGAATCAGGGCAGCCTGTCCGTGACGCTGGATCCGGATTACAGCTACTATTTCATCCGTGTCACCGAGGGTGACGGCGATCTGGCGGTCACCTCCCCCGTGTGGGTGGGTGAGAGCCTGAAGCTGGGCATCTCCAACATGGTCTGCGGCACCGCCACTCCCGTCACCGACGAGGAGCTGACCCTGACCACCACCCTCTTCAACAGCGAGGACACCGACGCCACCATCAAGTCCCTGACCTACACCATCGGCGGCACCGTCATTGGCGTGGATAAGGGTGAGGGCGACAAGGGCTACACGCTGGGCAAGAGCAGCACGCTGGATGTCTCCTTCCACTACACCCCCACCGCCGCCCGTGTGTTCACCGTTCAGGTCACCGCCGTGGTGGAGCAGAACGGCAAGGAGTACACCTTCACCAAGACCATCGATCTGGATGTGCTCAATGCGGATGCGCTGGTGTATATCGGCATCGACGCTTCCCACTACAACGAGTATGTGGCGGGCAACTATAAGGATTCCATGGGCAACTTCAGCAATCTGGCCGCTAAGTACAGCGTCCGGACCGTGCAGCTGAACTCCAGCGAGGAGCTCATCGCCGCCTGTGGCAATCCCAAGTTCAAGGCTCTGATCCTCACCGCTCCCAGCCGCCGTCTGGAGGCCGCTCAGGCCGATCCCAAGACGTACAGTGCTGACGAGCTGGCGGCCATCGACGCCTTCAACGCAGCCGGAGGTACCGTCATTCTGGCAGGCTGGTCCGACAACTACGAGAACTACGACGTCATTCAGAGCAACCCCGCCATCAAGCACATGGCAGCCACCCAGAATGAGGTGCTGGCCGCTCTGGGCTCCAGCCTCCGCATCAGCGACGACGCCACCTATGACGACGTTCGCAGCGCCGCCGACGGCGTGGATAAGTGGCGGCTGTACTTCAGCTCCTACAACATGGACAACCCCCTGATGGACGGCGTAGAGGTCGATCCCGACCATCCCTATGACAAGCTCTACACCGAGCGCTTCAGCCACTACGGCGGTGCGTCCATCTATGCCGTGGACGCAAGCGGCAACGCCACCTCCACGCTGCCCGCTGCCGTGTCCCCCGTGGTGTATGGCCATGCCACCACCTACTCCGTGGACGTGGATCAGGACGGTCTGGGCGGCGCCGGTACGCCCAAGTATGCCTTTGCCGAAAACGACAGCCGCCTGATGGTCATGGCCACCGAGCAGCTGGAGGGCCGTGGCATGGTGGTGGTCTCCGGTGCGGCCTTCATGTCCAACTTTGAGGTGCAGGCCAGCATCAGCGACAACGGCTCCGAGAAGAACTACTCCAACTACAAGATCTGCGAGAATCTGCTGCGGCTCATCAACCCCGTGCAGATCACGCCCATCGCCGAGGTGCAGGCCCAGACCGAGGACGGCTACAAGTACACCATCGAGGGCGTGGTCACCTCCAACGCCTCCGGCTATGACAAGGAGACGGCCTTCTTCGACTGCATCTACGTGCAGGACGAGACCGGCGGCATCAACTGCTTCCCCGTGGCCGGTGACTTCAAGATCGGCGACCGGGTGCGTGTGTCCGGCACCACCAGCTCCTATCAGGGTGAGCACCAGCTGGCCGTCACCGACATCGTCAAGCTGGGCGAGGGTGAGGCCGTGACCCCCAGAGAGGTCACCTCCACCCAGGTCAACGACGGCTCCGTGCTGGGCCAACTCATCACCCTGAAGGGCTATGTGGTGGGCATCGAGATGGCCAACGGCCTGGTGCAGACCATTCTGGTTCGTGACAGCGCCGGTGTGGTATCCCGTGTGTTCATCGACGGTTACATCTGCCCCAACGATGAGGTAAAGAACCTGGAGCCGGGCTGCGAGATCTCCGCCACAGGTCTGGCCTCCTACGACAACACCTTCGTGCTGGCCGACGGCACCGCTATGGCGCCCCGTATCCGCATCAGCAACCGTGCCGACATCATCTGCACCGCCCACACCCACCAGTTCGGTGAGTGGGTCGTCACCACTCCCGCCACCTGCACCGAGGACGGCGTGGAGACCCGCACCTGCCCCTGCGGTGAGACGGAGACCCGTGTACTCCCCGCCACCGGCCATACGGATGCGGACAAGGACGGCAAGTGCGATACCTGCGGCGCTGAGCTGGAGCCTGTGAATCCCGGCAAGCCCGATCAGCCCGCCGATCCCACCAAGCCCGCCACCGGCGACGAGAGCCGTCTGGTGCTGTGGGTCTCCCTGATGGGGATCACGGCCATGGCCGGTGCGGCCCTGCTGGTTGGCAAGAAGCGCCGGGGATAAGGGAAAACCTCCCGACGCACAGCCTGTAAAGGCATAAGCGCATAAGCTAAAAAGGCTGGCCCCCGCATAAAGGAAATCGATCTTGATGATGTGAAGGTAGAACGCATTCCGGTACAGGAAGC
>OGYA01000986.1_pt1 | contig 20500 bp, 22 predicted proteins | sample 1576401 | NCBI WGS metagenome assembly OGYA01 (sample SAMEA3541485, study PRJEB24748) | human gut metagenome | biome: human gut; feature: human-associated habitat; material: faeces | place: China | collected 2012 | reverse complement strand
CTTTTCCTCCAAGAAACGAGAAGCGATGCGATCGGCGTTTGATAACATGCCACCGGGTTCGGGCGTCCCGCAGGGGGAATGCGGAACGCCCGGGGTTGGGGTGGAGGAGATTTTGTTTTGTCTGTATTGCGTATAAAGAGGCAATTCCCTCCCAGCGCTTCCCGCAGCCTTGCAACAGGAAACTCCCACGCCGGGTCAAGGGGGCGCTTGCCCCCTTGCGGAGTGCGGAGGCAGCGCCTCTGCCGAGGGGTACGGGGGCGCGCAGTCCCCGAAAAACTACCCGCGGTTGCGCCCGTTCCACGCGCGGGCCAGCCGCAGGAAGCAATCCCGCATGGTCGCCACGGCGTCCTCATCGGACATCTGCCCGGCAAACCACTTGCGGGCCGGTTCGAGGAAGATGCTCCGCCCGATGGCGAACCCAAGCGCGCGCGGCGATTCGGGCAGCGCGGCGAACCGCTTCACCAGCTCGGCTTCCGCCACGTTGAGCCCGAGGAACAGAATGCCCCGGCAGTACGGATCGTATTCGCCGATCAACGCTTCGATGGCCTGCCACGTGCCTTGGTCGGCTACGGGCAGGATCTTCCAATAGTCGGGGTACACGCCAAGCTCGTAGCAGCGGCGCATCCAACGCAGCAGGCAGGCGTCCTGCTCTTCCCGCGTCTGCGGCTGGTCGACGATGATTTCCAACAGGAGATCATGCCCGGTGCTCCGCGCCCCCGAAAAGAGGCGGCACAGCTGGCGCTCGTTCTCTTCCACGACCTCGGGCGCATCCTTCGCACCGGGGCGGAACAGGCATTTCACCACATGGTTCTCAGGCCACGCCTGAAGCGTCGAACCCACGTCGGACTTGCCCTCGAACATGAGCGGGTTAACCCCGGTCTTTTCAATGGAACGGCCCACCCAGAACGGATAGCGGTTGCTCTCGAACAGGACGGACTGGCCGTACGTGTCGTCCACGAGAATGCCCACATCGTTCTGGCCTTCAAGCTCCGAGGAGGCTTCCGCCACGGCCCGGAAAGCCAGATTCTTGAAGGCGGTAATGGCTTTGGCGTCGCGGCCCGTTTCGGCGGCCAGAGCGGAGAAGGGATCACGGTGGTCAAAGGCGAACACGGCGAGGTTCTTCCACTTGTTGCGGCGGTTGGTGGCCCAGTGGATCTGTTCGAGCATGGCGTCTTCGCGCAGCCACTTATGCTTGCTGCCGTGGCTGACGAAGTATTGCAGCTCGGTCCAGCTCGGATAGGCTGAGGAGCAGCCAAGGCGGGACACGGCGAACGCCCCGGCGGCATTGGCGTAACGGCAGCAGGAGGCCAGATCCTCATTGCGCAGCCAGCCGCGCAGGAAGCCGGACATGAACCCGTCGCCCGCGCCGATGGAGTTGAACACCTTCACCGGGAACCCCGGATAGACCACCTCATCCACGAAGCTGTCCGGAATATCCCCGGGCAGCGCGGCGCAGCCCTTGTCCCCGAGCTTGAAGACGAGGAGCGCCTTCGAGAGCCTACGGACTTCGCGCAGGGCTTCCATCGCCTCGGTCTTGCCGCCCGCGATGAAGAATTCCTCCTCCGTACCCACAATAAGGTCGAAGTACGGAAGGACTTTCTTGTATTCGGAGGTCACCTGCTCGGACGCCTCGGCCCAGCGGCTGGACCCGGCGTCGTGCCCCTGCAATCCCCACAAGTTGGGGCGGAAGTCGATGTCGAGGATGCACTTGAGGCCGAGGCGCTTCGCGGTTTCAAGCACCTTCATGGTCGCGGACCGCACGCCCTCGCGCGAGAGGTGCGTGCCCGTCACCAGTACGGCCCCGGCCCGGGCCAGATAGTCCGGATCGATGTCCTCGGCGGTCAGGCCCATGTCGGCGCAGTTTTCCCGGTACTGGATGAGCGGGAAGTCGTTGTCGCCCCGGATGCTCAGGAGCACCATCGCGGTGAGCCGCTTGGGATCGGTCTTCACGGCGCTGACGTCCACGCCTTCGCAGGAGAGCTGCCACTTGAGGTAACGGCCGTTGTCTTCCTGCCCCACGCCGGTGATCGCGCCCACCCGCAGACCGAGCCGGGACGTGCCGATGGCGATGTTCATGGGGCTTCCGCCCACGGATTTGGTAAAGGTCATGGCCCGCTCCAGCGGGACGCCGAATTCGCCGCTGTAGAGATCCACGCACGACCGACCGATACAAATCAGGTCAAAGTCCTTTTCAGACATATCCGAACTCCCTATCAAACTAGTATTGCCCCGTCAGGCGCGGAAGCCACAAGGGCAGATCCTGCCACAGGATCAGCATTATGATGAAACAGATGATCAGCATCATGTAGGGGAAAGCGCCCTTGGCCACCCGCTCGAAGCTGATGCCCGACAGGTTTTGGGCAATGAACAGGTTCACCCCCAGCGGCGGCGAAAGCAGCGCCACCTCGTTGGTGATGACCCAGAAGATGCCGAAGAACACGGGATCGATGCCGACCTTGGTGATCAGGGGCAGGAAAATAGGCGCGAGGATGACGATGGTGGCGAGGGTTTCCATGAACATCCCGAGGAACAGCAGCAGAAGCCCGATGAGCACCAGAATGACGTACGGATTGTCCGTCAGGGTGATCATGGCGTTGGCGAGCTGGTGCGGGATGCGCTGCATGGTCAGGATGCGCCCGAACAGCGTGGACACGCCGAGCACGATGATGATGCTGCCCGCCGAGACGTTGGTCAGCTTGATCGCGTCCCAGAGCTGGATGATCTTCAGCTCACGGGTGATGCACGTCCCGACGAACAGGGCGTAGAACACCGCCACCACCGAAGCCTCCACCGGCGTGCAGATCCCGGCGTAAATACTGCCGAGGATGATGACCGGGGCCATCAGGGAGAAGAAATTCTTGCGGAACATGGGCCAGAAATGGGCACCCTTGTCCTCGTCCACGGTTCCGGTGAACCCGGCGCGGCGGGCAAGGAAATAGGCCATGAGCATCATCATGAGCCCGAGCACGAAGCCCGGCACGAACCCGGCGGTAAACAACGCCGCGATGGATGTATTGGCGATGATGCCATAGATGATCATCGGGTTGCTCGGCGGGATCAGGATGCCGAGGGTGCCGCCCGTGGCGCACACGCCAGCCGCGTATTCCGGCGAATAGCCGCGCCGGACCATCGTGGGGATCATGATGCTGCCCATGGCGGCGACCGTGCCCGGGCCCGAGCCGATCATGGCGGCGAAGAACAGGCAGCCCAGAATGGTGGTGATGCCGAGGCCGCCGCGTATCCGGCCCACGAACAGCGAGGCCACGTCGACGATCTGGCGGGCCATGCCGCCCTTTTCCATGAGCGCGCCCGCGAAGATGAAGCCCACCACGGCGAGCAGCGGGAACATGTCCATCACCTTGAGCATGTCGAGCGCGACGATGCGCATGGGGATATTGGTCAAAATAAGGGCAAGGGTGGAGGCCACGCCGAGCGACACGAAAATGGGGCAGCCCACGATGAGGCAGAAGGCCATAACAATCCAAAGAACGGCATCGGCGGACATGCTACACCTCCTCCTGCTGTTGACCGAGGATGGAAACGCCGCCCCGGAAATGCCGGTACCACCGCTGGAGGATGCGGAAGCTCTGGAGCGTGAAGGCGGCGGGAACGGCGAAATAGACGTAACGCAGATCAAGCAGCATACTGCCCGACACCATAGGGCGGGTGGACATGCTGTCGATGAGCAGCGCGCCCTGATAGATCACCGTGGCGTTGAACCCGAGCCAGAGCAGATCCGCCAGCATGAGCAGGCCGACGCGCACGGGCGCGGGGAGCTTCTGGGTGTGCGCGGTCACCCGGATGTGCGCGCCCTTGCAGGCTACGAGGCTCGCCGCGAAATAGACGAGATAGAGGAAGGAGAAACGGCACAGTTCTTCCGAAAACGTGAGCCCGTGCCCGAACGCGAACCGGACGACCACCTGCGCCATGAGCATGATCATGATGCCGACGAGCAGGACGCCGCAAAGCGCGTCTTCAAAGTGAACGTCGAGCCATGCAAGCAGATTCTTCATAGCGGAACTCCTGAGGGGAGGAGCGGCCCGAAGGCCGCCCCCGTCAAACCTGGACTTATCTGGGGAGCTGGCGTCCCAGCGTCTTCATGAAGGCCTCAACGATTTCAAGGTTCTTGATCTGGGGATAGAACTGGGGCCAGATGCTGACGGCCCGCTTCATCCACTCGTCCTCATCCGTGGGCACGCCGCAGAAGACCATGCCCTTTTCCTTCAGGAACTCGCGGGAGGCGCTTTCCTGCTTGTCGAGCAGGGCGCGCATTTCGACGGTGGTTTCGTGCCCGGCCTCGATGATGGCCTGCTGCACGTCGGCGGGCAGGGAACGCAACCAGTCCACGTTCACGACCACGGGGCCGGTCCACAGCTTGTAGTGGGGTTCGGTGATGTACTTCTGCACTTCATAGAAGCGGTTGGTGGCGATGGAGACCAGCGGGTTGTCCTGACCGTCCACGACCTTCTGCTGGAGGGCGTTGAAGGTTTCGTCCATGGCCATGGGAACCGGGTCCGTGCCCCAGGCGCGGTACACGCCGATCATGATCGGGTTGTTGGGGGTACGGATCTTGACCGGAGCGAGGTCGGCCAGCTTGGCAACGGGCTGCTTGCTGTTGGTGATGAAGCGGAAGCCCTGCGAATGCCACGCGATGGCGATGGTGCCGCTTTCGGCTTCCATGCGCTTGTTGATGAGATCCCAGTTCTGATCGACGCAATCGTCGAATTCCTTGACGCTCTTGAAGATGTAGGGAAGGTCGAACGCTCCGAGGGAGGGGGCGAAGATCGAGGCGTTGTTCACCGCGAGCACGGTCATCTGGAGGATGCCCTGCTGCACGTCCTGAAAGCTGCGCTCCTCGCTGCCGATCTGCCCGGCGGGGAATTCCTGAATCTCGATGCGATCCGCGCCGAGCTTCTTGACCAGCTTGTCGTTCATCTTCGTGACGAGCGCATGGTAGGGGTCCATGTCCGAAGGCGTGTTGCTGTGCGCGAAACGGATGACGATCTTGTCCGCCGCATTCGCGGGGGCCGGCGCGGCCCAGATCAGGCCGGCGCAGACAAGGGACAGAAGGGTGAAAAGACCTTTGCGCATATGAAACTCTCCGGTTTGAGGGTGGCGCCGTCATGTTCCGAAAGGAACAATCCGGCGGACTAACGGGATTGCCGTCACCAGTCCGAGAACCAATACTGCGTCTATTCTGTTTCATTCCATCTCCGAAACGTCGTTTTGTGTCAATACATTTTCAAAAAATGTACAAAAAAATACAGCATCCATTCGGCATGAACGGATGCTGTATTTTATATTCATTTAATTTCAATATGTTAAAAAAATATAGAATCCTTTCCAAAAATATTGAGCGTCATATAGTTGTAAAATTTATTCCATTAACAAGCGATCAATTCCACGCCCGCGGCTTGCGCGACCTCCTCCAACCGAGAAGGGACGGGGCTGTTGGTGAATAATACGTCCACGGTCTTGAGCGGGGCTACCCTGACCACGGCCTGCCGCCCGATCTTCGAACGGCTTGCCGCAAGCAACACTTTGTTTGCATTGCGCATCATGCACTGCGCCACGCTCACGTCCGCCGTATGGTAATCAAGCAGATGACCGTCCACCTCGCTGATGCCCCCGGTGCTCGTGATCACGTAATCGCACTGAAAACCGTTGACGAATTCGATTGTGCTTTCCCCCACAAGGCCGTTGCTGCTCTTGCGCATATAGCCCGAAGCGAGGACCACCTCGAAGTCGGTCTTCTTGTTCAAGGTGAGCGCCGCCACCACGTTGTTGGTGATGACCATGAGCCCGGAGCGCTCGAGCAGCGCGTACGCGATGACCTCCACGGTCGTCCCGAGGGTAAGGAAAATGGAACTGTTGTCGGGGATATACTCCGCAATGGTCCGGGCGATGCGCTCCTTGTCCTTGAAATCCTCGACCTGCCGGGCATCGTAGGTGCTGTTCAGAATGGTCGTGCGGCAGCTCGCCCCGCCCGGCCTGCGCTCCAGCATCCCCGTCCTGTCCAGCTCGGAAATGTCCCGCCGGATGGTCTGCGACGACACCCCGAGCTCCTCAGCCAGCGATTCGATGGAAACGTACCCTTGCCGCATCACGGCATAGAGAATGGCCTGATGCCGATTTTCCTGCTTCATGCAATCCTTCCTTCATGCAAACCGGCGGCTCCGCCGGACAGCCGGACCACGCGCGTCCACGCCGCATCCTCAATGACGAAATCAGGCCCGGTTTCGAGCAGCGCCCCGCGCCGCCCATACCCGTACAAGGCAGCAGCCGTGGCCATGCCCGCCTCCTGCCCTCCCCGCATGTCGAGCGCCGAGTCCCCGACCATAATCGCCGTCCCCGGCTCCACGCCGTGGCGTTCCATGAGCAGGGCCAGCATCCCGGCCTTGGAGAGCCGCCGCCCCGGCAGCGAGTCGCTGCACGCGAACCCGGCCAGAAACGGCAGAAGACCCCGGACGTCGAGCAGACGGCGGGTTACGTCCTCCGGCTTGTTGGTAGCCACAAACAACCGGCAGCCCCGCCCCGACAGCCGCTCGAACAGCGGCGGTATGCCGGGGAACGCCGGGCTTTCGTCAAAGGGGCAGGCGCGGTAGCGCGCCCGGTAGATGCGGACGATGCGCTCCAGATCCGCAGGGGCCAGATCCGGGCAGATCCCGCGGATGATGTCTTCCAGAAGCGGCCCGATGCGCCCCTTGTCCAGTTCGGGCACGGCGAGCCCTTCCTCCCGCAGCACGCCGCCGAGCAGCCGCAGGATATCGGGGGCGCTGTCCACCAGCGTCCCGTCCAAGTCAAAAAACCAGTCGGCGTAGCGTTCCGTTCCACATCCCGTCATGGGGCCTCCTGTGCGTTGCGGTGAGCGGCAAAGCCGCCTCGGCAGAATAGACGCAGCACGTTCGGAAACGGGGAGGCAAGCGCAGGCACCAGCCAGCATATGGTCTTGCTTCTTATGTATCCCGTTGGCGGTTGTCAATCGCCGCACAAAGCCGAAAGGCCCTAGATGCAACCCCATACGTGAAAAAGACGTTGCCCATAAAAAAGCCTCTCCGCCATAAACGGAGAGGCTCTTGTGGATGCTGTGCAAACGGTTACTTCTTGGGCCGTTGGGTATAGTGCAACCCCATGGACATGGACAGATCCCGATAAAAATCAAACTCGGACTGGAGGAAGGCATCGGCCTCGCTCGGGGTCAGCCAAGCGAGAATTTCGTAATTCTCCTCGGCGGACTTCTTCATGGCGGGACTGTTCAACACCCGCTCGGAAGCCTTGGCGAGCTTTTCCACAATGGCGTCCGGAGTATCCTTGTTCACCACGAGGACACGCCAGCTCGTCTGGGAGAAATCATAGCCGAGCTCACGCAGGGTCGGCACATCGGGCAGCATGGCGAGGCGTTCCGGCGCGAACGTCGCCAGCGGAACGAAATCCCCCCGCCTGATGTAGCGCATGATGTCCGGCGGATGGCTGATCAGCGCGTCGGTATCCCCTATCAGGCAGTCGATGGTCCCGCGCACGGGGCCGTCCGGCTGCTCCACAAGCTGCACATCCAGCTTGGCAAGATCCTTGATAAGATGCGTCATGCCGATCTGGAGGGAACTGGGGGCGTTGGTGATCCCGATCCGGGCCTTGCCGGGATGGGCCTTCGCGTAGGCCTTGAACTCCTCAAAGGTCTTGAAGGGCGCATTCTTGTTCGCCACGAACAGGATCGGCAGCAGGGTCGCACGCCCCACGGCCCGGAAATCCTTGGGCGAGGCGGACGGGCCGACCATGTTGGGCTTCAGGACCATCGGGCCCATCGCCGCGAAATACACGGTGTAGCCGTCGGGCTTGCCGTTGAGCGTCGCTTTCGCCGCCTTGCCCATCATACCATATTCAAAGACAAAGGGCACACCCAAAATCTTCGACATTTCCGCATTGTAGACCTTGCTCAACGCGTCATACGGCGTGGGCTCGAAGGGATGATACACGGTTACGGGGTGTTCCGGATACTCCGCGAAGGCCATCTGGGGCACGGCGGCGCAGAGCCAGAACAGGGCAATGCAAAGTGATAGGATCTTTCTGGAAAACATAGCACTTCCTCGTCGTGATCCGTTCGAAAGGATTCAGAAAAAGGCCTTTGCCATGTCAGGGGACATTACCATCTGTGGAGCGCGCGCAGGGTCACAAAATCCGGATTGAAAGCCACCACGCTCTCGCACAACAAGGTATCCTGTATGCCGTAGTTCAGCTCATGCCACAGAATGATCGGCGTACCCGGAGCAAGCCCGAAAGCGGAAGCGATCCCCTTCCCCGCGCACCACGGGAGGAACGCCATCACCGTGTGCGACAACGTGCCGCCCGACAGCAGGTTGATCACATCCGTATAAGCCAGTTCCTGCGCGAACCCTTTTCCATTCCATGAGCCGTTCGACGTGAACACGTTACAGGTCACAATGGCCTGCGCGCCTTCCACAAGGTGAGCCGTCCGCTGGATCTTCCACGGCCGGGGGATCGTCAGCCTGACCGGCAGCGTCGGATCATCCAAAAGGATGTCCTTCCCCCCGGGGCTCACGGGCATTTCCCGGATCGTGCTTGCCTGATACCCCGCGTCTTCAAGCATCCGACGGAGCCCGCGCTCCAAATCGAAACGCATCGGCGTATCAAGCACGCTGCGGTTGACGAGGTTCCCTATGCCGTGCCTTTTGGAGACGAACCCTTCGCGGCAAAGGATGCTCAACGCTTCCCGCACCGTAGCCCGGCTTACGCCCAACAGGCGGCACAACTCTTCCTCGGAAGGAAGCCTGCGATCCGGGCCGCACTGCGTACGGGCCAATTCGAGAATAGCCTCTTTCACTTCCACATACAGGGGTTCCCGTTGTTCCCTAACTCGTCTGACGTCTGACGACTTTTCCATAACTCACCCCATGTGGCCTGTCAATGTTTTCCCTCTGCGAAAAATACGGCGGAAAGCGGACATATCCTCTTCCCGTTTTTGCGGAAAAGAATTGCCATGCCATCCCACGCGGCTCCAGTTGCGCCCGTTACGTTAGCAAAGCCACCAAAGAAATGGCAAGTGGCCTTCCCCCCGTCGTGCCCTCGGGCATATGCCGATCCGTCCGCCTTTTCAGCAAAGACGGTGTTCCTCTTCTTTGGAGCTTGACAATTTTTCAGCGCCATGTTTCATGGTACAATTGGATGAAAGAATCTTTTACATTATTTCAATAGGTTAAGCACTATGATCGGACCGATTACAGACAGTTGCGCTCTTTTCGTCGGCGGGCTCGCCGGGACCCTCTTCTCCGGGTTCATCCCGAAGCGCGTCAAGGAAACGCTTCCCCTTATCTTCGGCGTGATCACGCTGTGCATGGGCTCCACCCTCGTGAACAAGGCTTCACTAACGCAGCGCGCAATTCGGCACAGTTTAGCGCGCAATTTGACACACCTTGTTTTGCGCTTTTCCCTATGTTGGCACGCCATATGCAAAGCCCCGGAGATTCTTCTCCGGGGCTTTTTGTCATGGATGCTGCACTGGGCAATCTGGCACACCATTCTTTCGTTTTTTCAATAAACACAATACGCTCAGCGTATTCTATAGAGACATATGTTGCTGCACTATGGTGCGTAACCTGCTTGTATTATTGTTATCCGTTCTTCTCCTTTTTAAGGTGCAAGATGTTTTGCCCCATTCAATGGGCATAACTCTGTAACCTTTCACAATAGGGGGAACGGCAATATGCTGAATTACAAAAAAATGACAGTGAAGGAAGCGATCCGAGCCGCCAAAGAGGAAAGTGGCCTTACCGCCGAACAAATCGCCCGTCGCCTTAACGTGTCGACCTCCGTCATCAGACGGTACCTCAAGGAGGATGACAACTATTCTCCGGGCCTGGACATGCTCCCACGTTTGTGCCTTGCCTTAGGCAACTCTTTGCTGTTGGACTGGGCAACGGCTCAAATCAAGCAAGAGGACGATGAACAGAAAGAAAAAATGCTTGTGTCTCTGACAAACGCCATAGAAGTGTTGGAGGAGGCACGGCTCCTCATCATGAAAGCAGAAACTCTCACTTGCTGGGAGGAGGAAGAAATACACACGGCGCTGGATGAGGTAGATCTGGAATGCAACAGAGCAAGAGACGTTTTGCCACAGAAACAATGCGATTGCGGCAAAAAGAAAAGAATTTGGTGCCCCCTGTGGAAGTTATGGCAAAGATGTTTTTATAGAGCTCGGAGTAAGCAAAAATAAGGCGGCGACCATACCCATTTTTTATATCACCAAATTTATGGCGTTTTTTTAAAGGACGAAGGCTCATCCAAGTCCCTTTTTCGGCAAAAGGCCGGAGAACCATCGGTTCTCCGGTCTTTTATGTACGTTTCCCGTCACGTCGTTATGGCATTCCACAAATGCAGCGCCTTGTCGACGGCCCCCTTAGGGGAAAGGTCAGGGTCCGCACCAATGAACCAACATGCCGCAGTAAGGACATATTCCTCTTTTTGAGGATCCCCAATACCGTACTGTCTGAGTATTTCAGCGAGTTGGCGCGCATCCCCCACAGCATCCTCAAGGGAAAGAGATGGACACCTACAGGCGATTTCGCAGGCCCCTATCATGAGCTTTTTTGAAATAGTATCCATTTTTTCTCCTTATCTTTTAAAAGAGGTAAAGAGCATATCATAATATGCAGTATACTCGCCACAGTGTTTTTTTTGCATGCAAAAGACAACATGACAGAGGAACATTTGTAAAGCATTATAAGGAATGCACCTTCAAAAAATAACAAAACATACTGTTATATTTTTATATATTATATTTTGAATGGTGACGTTATATATTGATAGGATTTATAGAATACTAAGGACTCTTCCTCAGGAAGCTAACGGAGTGTCGATGTCTTCATGGGGATAGTCCATTCTCAACTCATCTTTCAGGGGGAAATGTATGAGATATTTGGGGTTCATGACAGGAAAAGAAGCTATCCGTCTTGCCAAGGAGGAAAGCGGGCTCACAGAGTATCAAATAGCAACCCGGCTTGGTGTGTCCATGTCTGTCGTCAAACGTTACCTTAACAAGGACGACATCTATTTACCAAGTTTTGAGATGCTTCCTCGGCTTTGCGCGGTATTGGGGAATACGCTTCTTATTGACTGGCAGGAAGCTCGCCTTGAAAAAGAAGAAAAAACCTATGAAGTCGACATGCAGGTTGTCCCGCTGGCAGCCGCAACGATAATGGAAACGCTGAGCCCCTTTGCCAAGATACCGGAGAGCGTTAAGCAAAGTCGATACGAAGATATAACGGAAGCCCTTGACGAAGTACTTTTCCAATGTGCCCGTATCCGATCAGCGCTGCGCTTAGGTTCTTCCTCATCAAGAAAAAAGAAAGGCGGTGTCTTTTCTTGTCCATTATGGAGTTTCTGGAATAAGCATTGATGTTGCAAGATAAAAAGCACGGCTGATAACGCGGCGTACGATTTTGAACACCTTGTTTTAGTCTTTTCTTCATGCTGGCACGGCATATACGAAGCCCCGGAGTTTTCTCTTCGGGGCTTTTCGTCATGCTGCGTTTTTGGGGTAAGGTTGAACTTTCAGCCGCAAACGTTTGCGCCATGACTGTTTCAGAAAAAGGACGTACCGGAACTGGCGATAGGCAAGCGGAATGGCCCTCTCTTTATTCTCGCGTAGTAGTCGCCCCCGTTTACAGAGCTTTCGTTGCGCTGTCATGAGGATATTATGATAATAGTCACCATCGAGAAAATAGAATGGGCTGGCGTGTGCGCCCAAGAAGAGAAAATTTGAGGCCTGATAGACCACGCCAAGCCGTCCGCAACGCTCATCCGCAAAAGACTGTATCCATGCGACGCTCGGGCTTGCGCGGCGGATATATTTGACCGCATAGCTGATCGCCATACTTTCGCTGTTGCGTGGGCACACGTCCGCAAGCCACATGCGGTTAAGTTCCAGATAGTCCCCTTGTACCGTCCCCTCGACTATTTTACCTGCGCAGGCTGGATTGAGCGCATAGCCGAATTGGAGGACGCCCGCGAAGTTGTCCCGGTAAAATATTCCCAAGTGAATGTACGAATTATTGACGACGGACTGTGCGTAGTGGTGGCGCAAGATCGTCTCCCGCGCCTTTTGTGCCGGGATCGCCGCGACGTAATAGCCGCGCTTTCCGAAACCTACGACGCCGCCGTGTTCGCCGAGGATATACCCCGGCGTGTCGGATTCGGGCGGAAGGTACGGGCTAGGGACGGGAGGATGGTAGGGTTTGCGGGGCACGATGAGCCTTATCATAAGAGGCTCGCTGGCCCGCAGGGTTGGCGCTCCCGGCGCGCAGGACGGTGTATGCCCCACACCGGGGGCATTTCAGCTCAAGATAAAGGGCCTCGCCCTTGGCGAGCAGGCGGTTACAGTGCGGGCACCGAATTTCTTTAATCTCCATTGATAGACAGCTCACATATTGCACCCCGGCTCCCTGCCTGTTATGCGTTGTACGCTCGTCACGAGCACAACCGCAGGCGGAAACCTTGCACGATATGTCCTTATCGTGTGGGGCCGTGGTCCGGCGTATCGCCGCCGGGCCGGTGGGGGAGGCTCCAATCTCCCCCGCCTCTGCCGAAATCTACCGCTACACCGGGTAAGAAACCACGACCGCCGAGACCGCTTCTCGATGTTGTGCCGATTCTACAGCCGCCAGCAACTCGTCCCTCCTCGCTATAAGAATCGTCTGCACGTCAGCAAGCCCTACGGCGTCGTCAGCGGCAAAAAGTGCGGCCCCCGTCGCCACCTCCGCAGCCGAGGGGGATTCGGCGGGCATCGTCAAAGTTGCCGTCAACGCTGCGGTATAGCCTGCGGCGATTTCCCGCCGTTTATCCGCCTTACACTCGTCAAGCGGACGCTCCGGTTTTACCAGAAGCGCTTCATCAGGAAGCGGGCCAAGTTCCTCCGTATACCGGGGCTCGGAACGCCACGCATCACAGGGGAGCCAGTACGGCGTCCCGCCTTCCTTGCGCCCGCGCTCGTCCATGTGCTGGCGGTGATCTTCCACCGTCTCCCACGCATTGCCGATCCAGCGGGCGACATGGCCGGAGGGGATGGCTGCGGGCAAGGCAATGGGCGTCGCGCCTGTCGCCTCCAATATATACTCGCCATTCGGGCGCTGAGTAGCATCACGACTACCAGTGTATTCTCCGGTTTTCAGATCATACATGTGGAGCTGGGGAGTGCTCATATCTTGTTCCTTTCTTTATAGTTTTATTGTCACAAAAAGTTTTTCCGAGCGTGGACGCTTGGGGCGGACAGAGGGACTGGGACTTACCAAAGCGATGCAATACGAAACATCACGGGTCACGCGTGTTTTGGTTTTGACTCTACACAAGGGGCGACTATGGATGGAGCTTTTTATGCCACAAAGTATGATTCGGCATTAAATAACGCCTCGGTCGGAGACTTGAAAGGATACAGATCAGATATGGATGCCTCACGAGTTGTCCTGACCGCCGAGGAAAACCGCCCGGTCAACGTCGCGCTCCCCGTGTGTATATATCTTGGCCTCCCGACCTAAGTATGAAGGCCAAGATACAGACAGACGGGAAGATTGACGGACTCAGGCATGACTGTACCTGATGCGCTGTAGATAGGATTGTATCGTGAAGCTAGCATCTTAATGTTCCAAGCCGGAACCCGATACGTGCCTTCTGTAGCCAAAATGGGTGCAGTTTCAGTGGTGTCCGGTCTCCCGTCATGAAAAGCACCGGAAAGATGCTGTGGATCAACACCAGCGTTGGTGAGTCCTCCTTGTACGAGCACGCGTGGCGCAAAGTGCCCCCCTATTTCAGGCAACCCCGGTGCGTTGTATATACCGGCTAGGCCATCGCCTCCCCCCGTCCACGCTCGGAAAAGCGGCAGGTAAGGGAAAAAGTCATGTAAGGGTACCAAGATATAAAATCACAGGGAGGTTAATTGACGCGGGCATGACAGTAGCAGACGAGCCGTAGAGCGGGTTTGATGCCCTTGCAGAAAAGGTTGTCGGTAGCTCAATTCCCACACCGGATACAGCAACAGTAACATTACCGTATAACGTGCCATCGCGAATAAAGGCCCCGCTCCAGTCTGCTCGGCTGTCACCGAGCAGGTCACAGCCGTCAAAATGCCCCTCAATTTCTGGCAACCCCGGCGCGTTATATCCACCCGCAGCCCCATTCGTCCCCTGCCCCCAAGCTCGGAAAAACTGGTCGCCTAGCTTAGGAACGTATAATCCCGTAGGGTTAGCGGCATTTGGTCGCCATTTTCCGAGGTTAGCGGCGATGGTTGCTGCATTGGCGTTGTAGGCGAGCAACATTCCTGTGAACCCACCAGCATCATAAATTTTTTTCAGCTCAGGCCAGTCGGAGAACAGGACGAGGTCCCCATTCGCCCATACGTGGTTTGCGGGGAGAGTCGTCGAGCGCCAGTAGCGCGGGACGCCTATGAAAGAAAGGCGCAAGGCTTCTGCATAGTCTACGGATTTCTTGTCGGCGGCGGACATGAGCCCGTTGGCTAACTGCGTGGCCACGGCGTAGGTCGTATTCGGGGGCGTCTGCCACGTCCCGTCGCCGCGCAGGTACTTGCCCTGCGCGCCCGCGGCGGGGGCGGGGGCAAGCCCGGCCTTGCCAGCAGCCGAGGTCGTGGCCCCAGCCATGTTTGTATAGGTCGTGTCCTTCGCCGTGATTGTGACTTTATCGTTTGTCGCGTCGGGTGTAAGCGTGATGTTCGTCCCGGCCACGAGCGTCAGCGTGTCGATCTCGGTATCGGCTATGATGGTCGTCGACCCAACGACGATCTTACTAAAGGCGTTCTGGTTGACTTCCGCGCCCGCAGCCACCCCGTCCAGCTTGCTCTTGTCCGCTTTGGCCATGAGTCCATCTTTGGTGGCCGTAGCGAGGGAATAGGTCGTGTTCGTATCCACGTCGCCCACAAGCTGATAATACGTGCCGTCATAGACGAAGTCGTAGGTGCGGTTGGCGGCCAGATAGCTCGCGGAGACGGCGGCATTGCGGTAGCGGATGGCCTTTGCCCCGGTGCCGTTGACGTTGAGCGTCGGGTTGGCCGCCGTGTTCGTGACCGTGAAACGCACTGTGATGCGCGAGCCCGTCGCAAGAGCGAAGCCCGTACAAGCGACGACCTTGGCCGCCGTCGCCGCCTCGGTAGAGCAGGTGCCGTAATGAGCGATGGTGGCAGAACCGTCAAAGCTAATCCCGTCGATGGTCCGAGCCGTGGCAAGTTTCGTGGCGGAACCGGCATTGCCGGAAACCGTCGTCTGCGCGGGATGGACATGATCCTCCCGGGCATATTTCGCGGATGTGCCGACGGCAGCAGTCCCGGCGGCCTTGGGCGCGACGCTGCCCGCCGTGTAGATCGTGTTGCTGTCGATATCGCCCACAAGTTCATACTGTGTGCCGTTGTAGACGAACTCATAGGTTCTGTTTGCCGCCAGTGTCCCGGCGGTAATCGCTGCACCTCGGTAATAGACGGGCTTTGCTCCCGTCGCATTGACGTTGAGCGTCGGGTTGGCCGCCGTGTTCGTGACCGTGAACTTCACGCGAATGACCGCGCCGGTGGCAAGAACAAACCCCGTGAGGGCAACCGCCTTCTCCGCTGTCGCCGCTGCGGTCGAACATGTCCCGTAGTGATGCACGTTGGCGCTGCCGTCCATCTGCACGCCGTCGACAGTGCGTTTTGTCGCCCATTTCGTCGCCGTGCCAGCATTACCCGTGATACTGGTAGGAGCCGCAGGCAGCTTGACGGTCCTTTCCGCGATGGATGTCACCCGGCCCTTGGCGTCTACGGTGACTTCCGGCACTTCAAAGGAGGCTCCAAAGGCGGGGGTGGCATTGGCTCCCGGCCCGTAGCTTCCCGCCGTGGCCCCGCTGTTTTTGAGCGTTGTGGTCAGCGTGAGGTTGCCTGAACCGTCAAAGGTGCCCGATGCAGTGGCGTCACCGCTCAGAGTGATGGTACGGGCTGTGGCAAGCTTCGTCGCCGTGCCCGCGTTCCCGGTGACACTGCCTGCCACATTTCCAACGATTTTTCCCGCTACAAATGTGAGTTCGGCAGCAGAGTATCCTTCGGGAATCCCTCCCGCCGTGCTCGGTGCAAGGAGTGTCCAGCCTTGGCCACCGATCATGTTGACGGAGATGACCTCAGCCTTTGCGACGCTGAGGTACACTTCAAGGTATGCGTAGTTCCCGGAATATGTCTTGTGATAGACGATGCGGGCTTTAGTCAGCCCAGGTACCGAATAGGGGACATGGGCGTGCTGGATGAGCACTGGATTGACGCCATACGAGATACCGGCAGACAAAAGCGTCGCGCTATGCGCGCCACTGGCAGCTCCTGTAATTTCAAGCAGTCCCAAACAATTATTGATGCTTACAGTAGACTGGGCGATTCTATACCAACCCGCCGTTGCTGGCGTTGTCGCTGAAATACGGCTGCCGCGAGCGGCCCCGATCTCTTCGGGCAGCAAGGCGTTAATTCCTCCCTGCTTAAGCGAGTCCGCAAGGGAAACCCAGTAACCATCTGTAGTAGTGGGGTTTTGTGCTCCACCAGAATTCGGTCCAGAGGGCTTTAGAGCAAAATAGATTTTGCCATTTGAACCACGTTTGCAGCTCCCTATTGTATAATCGTGATCATCACGCCATTCTGGATTGGTTTCCCGTAGCAGCCAAGGTGTCGCACTCATATCTCAAACTCCTGTAATGCTCACGCTGCACTCGGCACCCTTGCGGACGGAAAACAGCATTTTAACTGTGTTGGAGGGGGCATCCGAAGTACCGATCAAAGAAAAATTATTTGAATTCAAAATAATGCCATCAATAACGAGAGTCACTTTCTCTTTGCCTACGGCATAATTCACGGGAAGCGCCAGTGTGCCGTTGGCGGCGACGGCTGCATCCAGCGTCCAGTCTGCATGGCGCGGTTCGTAGACAAAGACGTCTTGGATACCTGAAGTGGTCTTTTTTTGAAGCTTGATACCCATAGAGGCTCCGGAAGAGGGGATATTCCCGGCCATTCAGACGGCTACGCGATACCGCGAAGGATCAGCCCGCCGTTGGCCAAAGTCGCGGGCACGGGATCGGACGCACCGAGTACGGCCACCTCAATCCTGTCAACAGCCTGATTCACCTGTGCAGCGGTTTTCGTGATTCCAGTCGCAGAGAGCTTTTGCGCCGCCGTGAGCTTCTGCCCGGCAGTGATATGGCCCTGTACGTCGACTGTTACCGCGTCGTATGTGTCGGCGGAGACACCGGAGCTCGGGTGTGTGTATACGGTGTCAGTAAACTTCGCATCAGCGGGAACGGACGTCTCGATTGTGTGGCCGGAATCCTTGATCGTCTTACCCGTGGCGTCGGCAAAAACCGCCACGCGTTGGGCGACGGCGGAGGATGGGCCGGTCACCGCCCCGATCAGATTGGTTTGAACCACGGTCCAGTCGTCATCATTGGCGGAAGAGGCAAACTCTTTGATGCAGATGAGCAAGTCACCGATTTCACACTGCTGGCCAGCGTACGTTCCGCCCTCGGCAACCATGTATGTCCAGCCGATGGAGTAGTCGGTCGTCGGGAGTGCCGTGAAGGTCGCATTCGTAGAGCCGATGGTTCCCTTGAACACCATTGCATTATTGGCGCCCAACACCGCGTTGACGGCATTGTGTACGAACTCAGTCGTCGCGATCTGCTGTGTGGAAGTTTCCATATTCGCGGTTGGCGCGGTCGGTGTTCCAGTCAGCACAGGGCTTTCCTTGGGTGCGGCATCAGTGATGCCGTACCCGGCAAGTGTCATTGGGTTTGTCCCGGCGGTGACATGCCCCTCGGCATCAACGGTTACGGACTTATACGTCCCGGCGCTCACTCCAGAGTCGGGATGGGTGTAGGTTTGGAGCCCGTCGAGCTTCGTCTTGTCGGCTGCGGACATCTGGCCTGGGGCAGATTGCGTTGCGGGCTGCTTGAGTGCTGTCAGCTCAACATCAAGTGTGGACTCTCCAACCTTGACGACGCCCGCATCGGTTTCAGGATGAAAAGGCTTTTCCTGACCGGTCACAGGGTCTTTGTAGAACATCCGTTTCTTTTCGAAAGACATAATCTTCTCCATAACTACATGTTAATCTGTATTTTTTAGTGTAATGGGTATGCCTAAGTTTTCTGCCGCCTGATCTGCCCGGTCTGCTGATTCATTCGCACGTATGGATGCTGCTTTGGCAGTGGCTACTGCATCGTTAATCATTTGCAGGACATCTGTGGGTAGTGATCCAGTGCCTCCTGCCTCGCCTGTTGGGGAACCAGAGACTCCTCCTGCAATCAAGATTTGTGTCAGCATCACGCCAGCCGGGATGTCAAAGGCTACGCGTATAGACGTTGAACGTTCTCCTATGACTCCTATTTCTTCGATATATGGAGGACGGAGCAGCCCGCAGCATTCACAAAAGAGTAGAAGCGAATCGGAGCCAACTTCATAAGAGAGAGGGAGTTCAACAATACTATTTGCTGATATTTTTTGAGAAGTTTTCCAGTCGCGGGAATCGCGCGCGGACAATATATCTACGTGTTTCCAAAGTAGTGATATATCGTCTGATGTTGGAATTGTACTCTGTTGCCTTTGGGCAAGGGAGATATTCTCCGCAGTGATAACAACATCGTCACCTGTAGCAATGACGGTTCCCAAAATAATATGGTGTTTCTCTGCACGCTCTCTTACAACAATGCGCTGGTATCCAATCTGTGTAGGGACATAATAGGCTTCAATGCAGATCAGCCATGTTCCTTTTGCGGGTACTTTTACCTCGCCCTCATCGTGCATTGTTATCGTGAGTGAGCGTTGATCGCGATCAACTACAGCGACGCTACAAGTAGAGTCTCCATTTCCGACTATAACGCTCATTGGATTGGGAGAGGGAGATAGGAAAAATCCTTTATAGATGCCAGGGCGTATTACACCGAAAAATTTAGCGTTTAATGCGCTCGAAACGTACTGTTCACGCCATTTCACGGTTTGGTGCAGGATAGGCTCAGTCATGACGCAGCCTCTTCTTCAATGGGGAATGTCACTGCGAGATAGGAGCGATCCAGCTCTTCTGGGGTAAGCCAGTCGGTGAGAGTCACGCACGCAGCAACCATGTCATCATCTTGGTCAAATATACCGATGAAGTTGAACTTCACTGGTGAAGGTGCAGCATTTTTGGGAATTTCACATACAGCAAGGGCTGTATCTCCTGAAAAATGTCCTTCTATGATGCCACGGTAAAATTCGTTTAGCACTGATTGCATCCCGGCAGGAATATCCGCAACAGTGGGATTGCCTCTTTCATCAAGGGGTCCTTCCAATTGGGGTGCGAAACCAGCCCTGAATGAGGTGAATCGTGGACATCCTCCCTGATTCACAGCGGCTTTAGCGACTTTTATGTAATAGGCATTCAGCAATTTTGCTTGCTGCCATGTTTTAGCCTCTTTTTTAGACATAAGAGTCTCCAATTGGCATGTCTAAGCAAAACAGATCCGCAGCACAGTCATCAAAGCAAGCACATTTATCCAGGTGTGATTGCCTATCCATCTTCCAAGATAGAGAATAGAAAAGTTTTTTTTCACGACTAAAGCTTAATGTATCAAGATCAAGAGATTGTGTATCTGCTGCTGTAATGTCGAAACATAGCCCTCTGACTGAGAATGGGACAAAAAAACTCCGTTCTGCATCTGAAGATAACGAAGTGTCGCACTCAAAAGGAATTGGGTGGAAAATATAGAACAGAGGGCCGTCAAAAACGATATGGAGAGGCTTAGTCCTCTTGAGAAGGGGAATTGCACGGGCAAGAAACTGTTCCCGTGACATTCCCAGTTCCAACAGGGCAGTCCGATCCGCTCCAAGCATTCCACGTGAGGTCAGGAACATTCCTTCGGGGGGAATGTTTTTTTCGCTCGGTAGTGCAGGAAGTTTGGGCAGTGGGAGAAAGAGACTCCCATAGGGACGATCTACCGGAGCAAAGAGAGGATACCACTCTACGGGGAGGTTTTTGTAATGACGCCGGAATGTTGAGGTGAGGATGAGCTCCAAATCCTTGTATTTTAACTCAAGGTTACGCCAGCTCACGGCAATGGGTTTGTCTTCGAAGCGGGAAAAGTCAGCCTGGAAGTAATCCCCCATCTCCCGCAATTTGCGATCTAGGTCAGCCTCATCCGCTTGATAGTACGAGCGGAGTCGTTCCAGTCGTGAAAGGGCAGGATCAAAGAAAAATTCCCATAGCTCCTGATGAACACGGGATAGGCTGATCCAGCGTTCTTCGGTAGCCTTCTGAGGGGTGAGTCTTTTGACGAGCCAGTCTTTCACGAAAAATCCTTGCCGAAAGCGGAACACATTCTTTTCAGCAAGGATACGGGGTAAAATGATGTGGACAATAAAAACTATCCCATATGTGCCGTATTTACGGATTTAGTGAAGCGACGGCCCCGTCTGATTCACACCCCCGCTGAATTACAAACCCTACCGCTAAAC
>OGYA01000983.1_pt1 | contig 20540 bp, 25 predicted proteins | sample 1576401 | NCBI WGS metagenome assembly OGYA01 (sample SAMEA3541485, study PRJEB24748) | human gut metagenome | biome: human gut; feature: human-associated habitat; material: faeces | place: China | collected 2012 | reverse complement strand
GTTCGCAACAAACTGACAAAAAACTTTGTCACGGTGTTTTGCGATACCGGTTGGGAGCATCCGTTGACTTACCAATATATCGAAGAGATACGTCGGTTATTAGATTTGAACCTTGTTACGATCAAATCAAAAAAGTTTGATGGAATGGTTGACTTGGTGAAAAAGAAATCTCGCTGGCCATCGTCACAACGACGGTTCTGTACATCGGAACTTAAAACGATTCCGATGGTTGATTACATCCTAGATGAAGTAAATGATGATATATTGATTATACAGGGCATACGTGCCGCAGAAAGTTCCAAACGAGCAGAAATGCAAAAGCAATGTACCTATTTCAAGTATTATGTGCAACCGTACGGAAAAGACAAAAATGGTAAAGACAAATACCATACTTATAGGCGTAAAGACGTGTTGAGATTTAGATCAAAACATTCCGATGATCTTCTGCGACCTGTATTCGACTGGTCAGCACAACAGGTGATAGACTATATTCTTGATAATGGATTGCAACCTAATCCATTATATCGGATGGGTTATAAACGGGTAGGATGTTATCCATGCATAATGGCTTCGCAACAAGATATGTATAATATAAGTGTTCAAGACCCTAACAGGATTGAATACATTGCAAGCCTTGAACAACAACTAAATAGTAGTTTTTGTGGGCCGGATAAGATTCCATCCAAATATTACAAAGGCGCATATCCGTTTATTGGCGATATTGTTCGCTATATACAAGGAAAGCGGTTGACCGGTTCCCTTTTTGACGATGATGATGTAGTAACGAGTTGCATGAGTTATTATGGACTTTGTGAATAACAAAAAATAAGAAGGTATGAATATAGATACTGAATTTAACGTAGGAGATAGAGTCTGCTATCTGAGCGGGGATAACATTATCCATTCAACTATAAGCGAAATAATTATCGAAATATCCTATACTGATGATAGTTTTCTTATGGTTTATAAGCTGTCAGATGGACTTAGTGTACCCAGAAACAATTATCCTAAATGGGATAAAAGACTTTTTAAAGACAAAGAGAGTTTGATAAAATATTTATCTGATTTATAACTAAAAAGAACCGAATCATGAGTGAACAAAATAAACAATGTCCTGAATTTCCATTTTTGTGTGCATCTTACCCAGATGCTCGTTGTATCAATGGATATCTATGGGATTTGGATAAATGTGACGAAAACGGGAATTTATACGGAGAGGGAGATATTCCTTGCCCGTTCTGCAATACCGAGGAATTTATTGAGTATGATCCTTTTTCAAAAGAAGATGAATTCTATGAAGGTATCGAGTATGAAGAAAAAGCAAAAGAGAAATCCCGTGAATGGTATTTGAATTGGATTATCTATATGCGAGAACAAATTAAATAATAAGGAGTTATTGTAATATTTCAAAATTTTTGTAACCCAAAAGTTTATGAATTCCATGCTTAATTGCAACGGCATTTTTAACAAAACTATTTTGGTATAGCTGTCCAATAGTAAAATGATCTGTGTACAACTCCCCTTTATGATTGGTGTAACCTGTAAGAATTCTAATAGAAATGTTACAAATATTTATACCTTCAAAATCAGGTAAGGGATAATAAATGGTTAAGCATTTTTGTTCTTTTCCTTTAAGAGTAAAAGATTGTATCCAATGAAGCCTTACTGTATGGTTGGGATGTTCAAAATGAATATTTTCATTGGTATCTAATTGGATAGAGACATTTGTAATTGTATTTGCTTGATTCCCTGTATTAGTATATAGTAGAAGAACTCCGAGTTGATTATTCTCGATCTTGGCATCTGAAATAGTTAACAAGATCTCCTCTTTTTTGTAAAAATACTGCATGTAGCAATTAAATACAGTAACTAATACTGCAATAATAGAGAGAACAAAAGACGCAATAACCATAACTGTAATGTTTTAATGATAATTGCAAAGATAGATATTTATATAAACAAATAACAATTCAAATACTAACTTCTGATAAAAGGTTTCCATCCTGAGGCGTTCGTAACCGAGGAGAAGTGAGTTAAGAAAGCCCTTGGTAATCCAGAGGGCTTTCTTTCTGTCCTTTATATCTTATATGAAACTAAGATATGAAAACGCAAAAATGTATAGCCTGTGGCCGAGAAACGGTTTCTGTGATCAAAACAGAAGAAGGCCATATCTGTTATAACTGCTATTCTGATAAAAAGATCCCTCCTAAATCAAAACAGCATCATGACAACGAAGAAGCTCGGATTCAGTCGGAGTTTTTCAATAAGGTTCCTTTATTCTTCCCGAACCTACCGGATCGGCTCCTTTTTGCAGTCCCGAACGGTGGTAGCCGGCATAAAATAGAAGCGGCTAATATGAAGCGCCAAGGCGTTAAACGAGGTGTAGCTGATGTGATCCTTCAGATACCGAAAAAGGGGTATGCTTCCCTTTGTTTGGAGTTCAAGACATCGACGGGAAAACAATCTCCCGATCAAAAAGAATACCAACGCCAAGTTGAAATGGCAGGTAGTAAGTATGTGATTGTTCGGAGCGTGGAACAGGCTATCCGGGAATTGCAACTGTATTTGTGTTAATTGATTACCCCTGTTATATTTTAGAATAAAAGTTATGACAGAATTGAAGTATGACCCTCGGAATTATCGCATCCACACAGATAAGAACAAGAGATTGATTCGTAAAAGTTTGGAGGATTGTGGAGCGGGGCGTTCTATCCTTTTCGATAAGGATGATTGCATCATTGCAGGGAACGGAGTGTACGAGCAAGCGCTGGAATTAGGCTTACCGGTTCGAATTGTGGAGTCTGATGGTACGGAATTGATTGCTATCAAGCGTACAGATCTCTCAACTGAGGATTCTCGGCGTAAGGCGCTTGCTCTAGCTGACAATTATACCTCTGATACCTCTGTATTTGACTTTGACGCGATCGTTGAAGATTTCGGTGCCGACGAGTTGGATGCTTGGGAGTTCAACATTGATGATTTGAATATTGATGATGTTTCAGTAAACGATGTAAAGCCAGATAAGGGGCGTGTCGGCAGCCTGAAAGAACGTTTCATTATTCCTCCTTTTTCTGTACTAGACTCTAAGCTTGGAAACTGGCAAGATCGGAAACGTGCCTGGCTTGATCTTGGTATAAAGAGTGATGATGGCCGGGAGAAGGAGATTACATTTAGCCGATCAGCGCAACCACCCCGAGTATACGAAGCCCGTAACGTAATTCGTGAAAAAACAGGTGCCGATCCGTCGTGGGACGAATTGCAGAAGTATTGCCGGGATCATGGTATCCCGTTTATGGATGGAACCTCGATCTTTGACCCGGTACTGTGCGAGCTGGCCTACCGGTGGTTTAATATTCCCAATGGTTGTATCCTGGACCCATTTGCTGGTGGCTCCGTTCGTGGTATTGTTGCATCTATGTTGGATATGACTTATTTTGGTGTTGATCTAAGGCCGGAACAGGTCGAAGCCAACTGTAAAAACGCAGTTGAAGTATTAGGGGAGGAGTTCGGCGGGAAAGGCGGTCATAAATTTGCTCCTCTGTGGCTTTGTGGAGATAGTGTAGAGATAGATTCCCTGGCAGAAGGTTATGAGGCAGACTTGGTTTTTAGCTGTCCTCCGTATGCAGACCTAGAAGTGTACAGTGATGATCCGGCAGACCTATCGACGATGGATTATCCTGAGTTCCTGCAAGCGTATAAAGAAATCATCCGGAAGAGTTGTTCACTGTTGAAGCCTAATCGATTCGCCGTGTTTGTAGTAGGAGAGGTTCGCGATAAGAGTGGCGTGTATCGGAGTTTTGTTCCTGATACGATCGCAGCGTTCCAGGAAGCAGGCTTGCATTATTACAATGAGATGATACTGGTTAACAACATAGGTAGTCTGGCTATGAGAGCCGGAAAGCAGTTTAGTAATAGCCGAAAGATTGGTAAGCAGCATCAAAATGTGCTTGTATTCTATAAAGGGGATCTAAGTAAGATTAAGGAAAATTTTCCCGAACTTGATTTCTCGAATGATGATTTGTTTAAGGAAGATTGATAAATTTGGCGAATAACTAGAGAAAAGGATATTCGCCATGAAAATAAAATTATGTATGATTTATCGTGAGGTTTTAGCGAAAAGATTAGAACGTAAACGCAAGCAGTTTGTGGAATTGGAGAGACAGATAAATAGTGAAGGTGTTTCTTCATCGGTGGATAAGCGCAAATATATTGAGTTGAAAGCTATCGTGAATGAATTGGAGAATTGCCTTGATATGGCGGATTCTATGTTTAAATTTAGTAAGGAAGAAAAAGGAGAGTAGTATTTAATGGCAAAGTATAGTCAAAAATTGGTGGATCGAATTTGTTCTCTTATTCGGGAGGATAGCTATACTATTGCCGAGATTTGTGATTTGGTCGGTATAAACAAGGATACTTACTATACTTGGATGAAAACAAAATCCGACTTTTCCGACTCTATAAAAAAAGCGGAAGACGCACGGATGCAATTCTTTGTTGCCGAGGCCCAGAAGTCTTTATTAAAGAAGATTCAAGGTTATGAGGTGGAAGAGTCGAAGATCACGTATGTCGATAGTGGTAAACCTGTGGTTGATGAGAATGGAAAAGAGAAACAGAAACCTAAGATCAAAGAGAAAACTATAGTCAAGAAGCATATCCAGCCGGATACCGCTGCTATTATTTTCACCTTGACAAATGGTAATCCAGATCGTTGGAAAAACAGGCAGGATTCTAACATTAGTGGGCTTACTCCCGTAAGTAAGTTTGAGGGGATGACCGATGAGCAATTAGAGGATTTTATCTATGGAGAAAAACAGAAGAGAGATATTGTTGTTGATGGCAGAGGCGGCGGATGTGCTGAGACGCCGGAAAGCGAAAAATGATTTTTGGTCATATTGTTTATATTATGACCCGAAATTCTTTTCCAGACGCTTATTTTTGAAACATGTGGCGGACGCTTTTACTCGTGTGTATGATTCTTATCAAGATGGTGTTATTCGCAGGTTGGCCGTTTCCATGCCGCCACGTGCCGGTAAGTCCTATATATCCTCGTTGTTCATCGCTTGGATGCTCGGTCACTTCCCGGAAGAGTCGGTCATGCGCAACTGCTGTTCCGATACGCTGTATAACAAGCTGTCTTATGACACGCGTGACATCGTCCGTTCTTCCCGGTTTAAGGAAATCTTCCCAGATATACAATTGCGAGGGGATAAACAGAACGTACATGGTTGGAGTCTGGAAGCTGCCCGGCAGGTAAGTTACTTCGGGGCTGGTGTAGGCGGTACGGTAATCGGTTTCGGTGCATCTATGTTGGCCATGACCGACGACTTGTATAAGAGTTTGGAAGATGCACTATCTGACACCAATAACGAAAAGGTCTGGTCGTGGAAGCAGGGAACGCATGATTCCCGTATCGAAGGGAATTGTTGCTCAATCGACATCGGTACCCGCTGGTCGGCTACGGACGTTCTCGGCCGTATGGAGGAAATGGGGAAATATGACGAGATTATTCGTATCTCTGCCTTAGATGAAAACGACGAATCATTCTGCGAGGACGTACATACGACGGAATATTACCGAGAGCTACGGGAAGAAACAGAGGACATGATTTGGTGTGCTGAGTATATGCAGGAGCCGATCGAGGCGATAGGATTGTTGTTCCCCAAATCCGAACTCAATCGATTCAAGCTGGCGGATATTGAGGGCAAACAGCCGGACGGCGTCATTGGTGCGACAGACGTGGCCGACGAAGGAGACGACGATTTCTGTGCACCGTTTGCCAAGGTATTCGGTACGAAGTATTTCATTACCGATGTGCTGTTTACGAAAGATAATGTCGAGATCACCGAACCGAAGTTGGTTTCCTTGATCCTTGATACTCGTTGCGACAATATGCGTATCGAGAGTAACAACGGTGGTCGCATATTCGCTCTCAATGTTCGTAAGGCGGTAAAGGCAAAGAACGAGAAATGTATCATTCAAGCGAAACCTACAACGGCCAATAAGGATACACGTATCTTGTTGAAGTCTGGTTGGATTAAGAAGCATTGTTATTTCTTGGAAGAAAGCGAGTATAAGAAAGGTTCGGATTACGACCGGTTTATGAAAGCTTTGACCAGCTATAAAAAAGAGGGTGGTAACAAGCATGATGATGCGCCGGATGGTATGACGATCCTTGCCGAGAATGTAGAGTTTATTGGGTTGTGCAAGGCTAACTCTGTACGTCGGGTAGCAAGAGGACGATAATTGGCAAAATGAAAGTGTTTTTCTGATATTTGTGACACGTGTTAGATAAAATCCCGATATTTTTCTGCCACATACTTGCGTTTTGATATGTGTTCTTGGTTTTTACATTTCAAAGTGAACTTGTCTAGACTGGTCGTATTGACAGCGAAAAACTATTTGCTTTTATATTTTAGCATAAAACAATTATGCCAAGTATAAGCGAAATTCTTGCGAATGAAGATTTTGGGCAGGTAGTCAGTACGTTATGTGTCGATACGATTGAATACCGGGAACCAAGAGAATATTACAGAGAATACCACGGTGAGCGCCGGCGACGTAAAACTTCTGTTGGCTGGCGTGAGCCTAAGCGTTTAGAAGTCTATTCGGATACTTTGGTGGATAAAAATGGTGAACCAGTACGCCTTCCTGATAAGATCGTAGATGTGGCCCGTATCGTAACCAACTTTCCGAAGAAGGAGGTGCGTACCTCTGTCGCTTTCCTGTTCGGCGGGCAAATGATGATTACCGGAGCTGATCAAAACGATGGCTTTCAAGAGTTCAAGCGTGTATGGGAACGCCGGTTGAAGATGCAATCCGTCTTGAAGTCATTCGCTCGCAAGGTGCTTTCTGAAAGTAAGGCTGCTCTTGTGTTCTATCCGTATACCTCCAAAGGATTAGACGGCAAATTGATTACGGAGTTAAAAGTAAAAACACTTTCTGTTCCCCGTAATGAAAATACTTTCTCTGAATTTTATCCCCATTTCGACGATAACGATGATATGGATGCCTTTATCCATCGTTACCAAGTGAACTCTAATGGTATGATCCGGAACAGCTGCACGATTTGGATGGCGGATAAGATTATTACGGCTATCGATGAAATGGGTGGCTGGGTGATAAAAGAGGTTCCCAATCTATTTGGGAAAATTCCGGTTGTGTATGCCGATGTATTCCAACCTGAATGGGATGAAGTAGCGTTTCTGATGGATGCTCGTGAAATGCGTATTTCTCGCATGGTGGATACAAATGATTACTATGGTGATCCGATGTTGAAGACATTCGATGTGGCTGACCTGCCGACTAAAGACACTGTCGGCAAAGAATTGTCTTTTACGTCTAAAGTACATCCGGAAACGCAACAATTGTATCATGGCGATGCGGAATACCTTACTTGGAACGGCTCTCAACCATCTGTGGATAAAGAGTTGGAAGAAACCAAATGCGAGCTGTTTTCCGGTACATCCACGCCTGATCTTTCCTTTGATAACTTGAAAGGCATTGGTAACCTGTCCGGTGTTGCCCGTAAATTCATGCTGATGGATGCCACTATCAAGGCGAGTGAGAACATGGAAACATTCGGTCCGGTCGTACAACGTTGTGTGTCGGTCGTGTTGGCCGGGATATGCAATATTACCAACATCAAGTATCGTTCTCAATTGGTGAACAACCTGATCGATGTGGAATTTGGTTCTATTTTGCCGGAAGATTTGGCTGAATCCCTGCAAACCCTATCTATTGCCAATGGAGGCAAACCGATTAACGCTCAGCGCACGGTTACGGCTCATTCTCCTTTGACGGAAGACTTGGACGAAGAAATGAAGCTGATGGAGGAAGAGGAAGATACAGCAGCGCAACGCAATAATATGATCGGCTTAACAATGGGATATGGAGAATGAAAGAACTATCATTTCATGAGCGACAATTCCTGCAATGTCTGTTCCGGCAACAAGGTAGCATAAAGTATTCGTTTGACGAGTTTGTCCGTAGGGTAGGACCTCTTCTGGCTAAATGGTCGGATCATGGCGGTGACCGTGTATGGATAGGCAACGCTACCATAGAGAAGCAAATCGAACGTCTGTTGGATGACCTGCATACGCAGCTCGTAAGCAATATATCCAATACAGTTACCGATGTATGGAATTTAGGCAATAGGAAAGCGGATGAACTGGTAACAGGTTATATCAAGGATATGGCCATATCCAGTACGTTGAAGGATAAGATGTTTTCCAGAAGTGCAGATGCGCTGAATACCCTGTTGAAACGTAAGGATGAATTTGGTAAAACCATATCCTCCCGTGTCTGGGATATAACGGACGGAGCTATGGATAATCTGGAGTATTATCTTTCTTCGGGTTTGTCTTCCGGCCGTCCGGCTGCGTTGATCAGCCAAGATATACGGCAATTACTAAACGAACCCAACCGTCGTTTCCGCCGTGTAAGGGATGCGAATGGCAAATTGGTCCCATCCCAGCCGATGAAAGATTATCATCCGGGGCAGGGTATTTATCGTTCATCTTATAAAAACGCCCTTCGACTAGCAGCAACGAAAACAAACGAGGCTTTTCGAACTGCCGATTATGAACGTTGGCAGAATATGGACTTCGTGACCGGTATAGAAGTGGAACGTTCGCCGACGAATCACGGTCCGTGTCCCGTGTGTGACGCCAAGGCTGGCCAATATCCGAAGGATTTCAAGTTTACAGGATGGCACCCGTTTTGTATTTGTATAGCTACGCCGATTATGATGGATCATGAGGAGTTCGCGGAATGGTTGCTTAGTGATAGAAAAGTAGAAAAAGATAGTATTTCAATTCAATATTCAAAAGATAGGGCAAAAGAACTACAAAATTGGGCTAAACAGTCTTTGTTAAATAGCTCATTCTCTCATAAAGATTTTCCGATACAAGTTAAAATGACAGGAAAGTCTATTAAAGAGTTCTTGAATCAGCCTCATAAGTTCAAGAAAGAGAAAAACGAATTGATTAAAAATATAGGAGCGGTATTCGCCGGTTCGGATTACAAGGGGTATACCGAATACCACAAGGATAATCCTATGATCAAATATTCTCATGTCTTTGAAATTGACTTGAAAGGTGAGAAAAGTTGGATTATTGTAAGAGAAGATATAACAGGAAAAGCGGTCCTTTATAGTATATCGGATAGTGATAAGGTTTTGACTGGCATAAAAAAGAAGTAGCCCGATAGACCATCACACGTGGAACTACAATCCACGGCTGAATCTATCAGACTACTCTTTTTGCAAAAATATAAATAATCTCCTAATTTTCTAACGATTTAGGAATTTTAATCGTCAAAGTCAAGAATAAGCTGTTTCCCGTTAGCCTTCCATTGATCAAATGAGTAGTCCACGGTCATATTCATTTGTTTTGTGGCTTTGGCTAGTTTATTTTTGGCTTCATGGAATTCTTTCTTCAAGATCTGGATACGTGCCCAATCCTCAGCCTGTCGTTTCTGTTTCTGGTTGACGAAGTTGGCGTAAGAGGAGAAATGATCATATAATACATCGTAGCACTGCACTTTGTACTTAATGACTGAGGGTCTTGCTTCTTCATCAACACGGTTTGTGTCGATTGAAAATAACCAACCAAAGACATATCGAAGGGGAATACAATACATCTCACGTTCTTTCCCGTCTGCTGCAACCGAGGTCATGATGACCCCGGTTGAATTTAATATTTCATCACGATCAATTCTATTACGTTGAGCTTTGGCATCTATGCCAAGAGCATCACAAATAGGTTTGATAGGAACTAGTTGTCTTGGATCATTACTTGCCATGATAGCCACATTGTTTACTTTTGCAATTTCTTTTGCGTTAAATGATGAATTTTTCATATTTCCGAAAAAAGGCGAGGGCAAAGGGGATTCTGTAGTAAAGTGGCAGTTTACAGAATACACCCGATGCCCTCTAAATTTCCTACTGACGTAACTGCCACGTAACGTCTTTCTGAGATAATATATAAATCAGAAAAACTTTTTCCTGTGGCAGTTGATGACACCTTCTATACTTTCGCTCTTTGCATTTGTAATTTTGCACTTAGCTTCTCTGCTTCCTTTTGCATATTTTCGGAAGCATGTTTGATGTAATATAGCATTCCTTCGGTTCTTCCTATCTCTCGACCGGAATTGAACGCGGCTTGCAGTTCAGGGGTGGAGTACTTACCCATTTCGGAGGGTTGGACCGTTGGTTGTTGGGTACTATTATTCCCCGACAAATCAATGTTACGCTGTTTGGACATAATACAACATTGTTTGTTATAAGTGGATAGACAAAAACGGTTTCGCCTGTCCCATTGTCCTACACCAGCGCGGCAGTTACGGCCATTAAGCCGTATCATGGGGGTACGAAACCGTTATACTTTATAATACGTTCATGTATGGGCATAAAAAATGCCGACACAAAAATTATGTTCGGCGGTCACCCGCCACGCTGATAAATTAGGACACCGTAAAGGTGAACACTTATTTTCAATTATGCAAGAAAAAAGAAAAAAAATATTGTTTTTGATGTTGTAATAATTGTTTGTTGCGCTATAATAATTATATTTGCAAAGTAAAATACAAACATAATATACGAATCATGAACAAATTATCTTCTCACACGCAAGAATTGTTTGTTATAGATCGTCCCTCAAAAGGTCTATTGAGGTTCGTAGACAAACTAAGAGAAAGAAAAAGAGAAAATTTGGAAGAGTTGCGAAACAAAAAAGATTTTGTCATTAAAATAAAAGCATAGTTTTAGCAGATGGATTTTTCTGTTTCTATTCTTTCCAAATCCGGGGATGAATATAGGGTAACGCTTTCTCCTATTGAATATAGCATCATACCAGACGAAGTCAGGGATTTATTTGTAAGCGAAGGATGTTGTATTGAGATCGTAGAAGCGACACTCAGCAGTATAAAAGGGGAAAGTTCTACAGGTGCCGAGGTTCTTTTTAAGATATCAAACGTCATAGGAGAGGTTTTTGCAGAAAACAAAAATATGATTTTGTATTTCTATTGTGATGATATGCATGAGATTGCGAGACGGGATAAAACCATAACTCCACAAAGATTTAGAAGTCGTTTGTTTTCAAAGATGTTTGAAAGATATATAAGATCGAACGAAGTATCAGATATTGTAAATATCCCTATTGAATTGAGAGCGGACAGGGATATTTGGTATATGTTGATGCACTAAAGAGATTCATTATAGATACAACTAATAAGTAATGGGAGCTATAATTGGATTCGCCGTGATAGGCATACCTTGTGCCGCATTTTTGATCTATTGCCTTACGCCTTCTGGCAAACAATGGCTTAGATCCAATCACATGATTTGACAAGATAGATTCTTATAGGAATAATTGAAATGAAGCCTGCCGGTTGTCCGGTGGGCTTTTTTTATACCCGGAATTTTCTTCCCCTCCCTTATATTTTAAACAGAAAACTCTTATGACAATTTTAGATTTAATCAAGGCGGCATGTAAGACAAAAGGCGTGCCGGAGAAGTATGCGGAACGTATTCAAAAGACGTTCAAGATTGAGAAAGCCGAGGGGATGGAGGCTTTCGTGGACCTGTTCAAGGATAATATTCTTCCGGCAATCCAAGAAGCGGAGAATGAAGCTAAGACTACGGCTGAAACGGCCGCTGTCGCCGCTTATGAAGCCAAGCATGGGTTGAAGGATGGTAAACCGGTAGAAGATCCGGATAAGAACAAGAAAACGGAAGAAGAGCTGTTGAAGGATCTTAGCCCGGAACTGAAAGCTTATCTGGAAAGTATGAGGAAGAGCGTCGATGATATGGCTAAGAAGGTGGGCGATTCCATTACCAACTCGGCAAACGAGGCTAAGAAAGAAACAGTCCGTAAGCAGTTGAAGGATGCCGGTCTTCCGGATAACTGGCTGGGACGTGTGGACTTGGCTTCGGAAACCTCTATCGAGGATCAAATCAAGGCGCTTTCCGAAGAGTTTACCGGAATCCAGCAAAAGGCGATCGATGATGCCGTGGCCCGTGGTGATTACGCTCCCGGTTCCGTGAATCTTCCGGAGCGTTCCGAGGCGGATTGGGCGAAGCTGATGGATCAGGATGCCGACAAGAGTGCGAATAATCCCGGTGTGGTGAACCTGGGTATTGAATAATCCAAGAAAAGTGTAACGTTATGTACAGAAAAAGAGAAAGAGAATTCCAGTATCCTCCCGGAATTGAAAAGATTATTGAGGATGTGATCGGCGGTGGGACGATTGACCGCCGGGATTTGCGGAACGCTTTGTTCAATGGCAAGTCGTTGGACGAGCTTCCTCCGATCGTGATCGTGGTGAAAGATCCGGAAACGGGATTGTATCATGTGTTGAAAACAGCGTTGGTTTCAGAAGCGGCCGCTGCCGATGCGACAGCGTATAAGGTAGCCAAGAACCATCTGTTTGGTGTGGGTGACTTCGTGACGATTGGTGGAGCTTTGACAGGCGCGTCCGATAAGATCACGGCTATTGATAAGAGTAATGCGGAGTTTGATACGATCACGTTGGAAGCGACTATCGGTGCTGCCGTAAAAGGTCAGGTATTGGTTCAGGCTAAAGACAAACAGGCTGCGAAAGCCGCCAAGTTGCCTTATGATGGCGAATTGGTTGTCACGATGAATAAAGTCGACTTGACTGTAGCCAACCAGCAGTCCGGGTTACTGGTAAGAGGTACGGTAAACGAATCCTGTATGCCGTTCCCGGTAGATAAGGACTTGAAGGCATTAATGTCGTTTATCCGTTTTGTGTAATCCATTAAAATCAGATATATGGAAAGAAGTTTAATTAAGCAAGTGAATAAAAAGAACATGGCGGCCCGTTTGAATACCCGTCATGTGAAACCGGTTGTCTTCCCGAACTTCTTCGGGGTGAAAAGAAAGACCTCGTTGAAGTGGGAGACTCTGACCGGTGAGAAAGGCGCTCCGGTAATGGCAGACGTGATCTCTTTCGACGCTTCCGCACCGCAGAAGACCCGTGAGGTGATCAGCAAGCTGTCCGGCGATATCCCGAAGACAGCCGTCAAGCGTGGCATGAACGAGAGCGATTACAACGAGTATAAGCAATTGGAACGTGACGCGCAAGGTGACGCGGACCAGTTGGCATTGTTGAATCTGGGTTTCAAGGATCAGGATTTCGTGTATAACTCCGTTCGTGCCCGTTTCGAATGGTGGTGTATGCAGCTCATGAGCCGTGCGGGTTTCCATTTGTCGGCAAAAAACAATGGCGGTGTCGTTACGGCTGAGTTTGTCGGTTGCGGTATGCCGAAGAAGAACCAGCGTAAATCTACTACGGACTGGAGTAACGCTACAACGGCCAATGGATTGCAGGATATTGAGGATACGGTTGTGGCCGCTTCTGCCGAAGGGGTAACGATCCGTTACGTTGTAATGCATGTGGCTGATTTCTCTTTGCTAAAGAAACAGAAATCCACGTTCGACACGTTAAAGGCATGGGTTAATTCGTCCTCCAAGATATTGGTGACAAAGAATCTCATCAACGAGTATCTGGCCGAGCAGGAGATCCCGGTGAAGATCATTACCGTGAACCCGGCTGTCCGTATCGAGGATAGTGCCCATCGTCGTAAGACGATCAATCCTTGGGAGCGTAAGCGTGTATGCTTCTTGGAGGATTTGAAGGTGGGTGACATTCAGCATGGGCCGATCGCCGCCGAGTCTTCCGCTACCTTGCAGAAAATCGCTCTCATGGTTAAGCAGGATTGGATCTTGGTAACCAAATGGTCTGAGCTGGAACCGTTCAAGGAATGGACGAAAGCGGAAGCGAACGCTATTCCTGTCGTGAATGATCCGGATGCCATGTTCATCATGAAAGTGGATGGGAAGGATTGGAACGCTTCTGAGGATACCGAGGGTACGGATGATATCCCGGCGACATTCTTGGGTGAAACCGTCGAACCGGAGGATCAAACGATTCAGGATACTGAAAACGGAGAATAACAATTATGGCTAAGACGATTCGAGATACGATACTCGCTTATCCCGGTCTGGCTGACTGTGAAGATTTTTTGGATAACGTCGTTTTGCCGGGACGCGGTTTTGAAGGTACAGAAGATAGTAAGACGATCGATATCCAAAAACAAAAGCTGGTGGCCGCCGACCTTTATTCCATGGTCGGCGGTCTGCCGGACTTCACGGAAAACAAGCTCTCCATCACGTATCCCCGTGCATGGTATGACGCTACGGCGAAACGACTATACCGGGAGGGAGGAGAACCGGAGAAAGCGGAATTGATAGGCAATAAGATCGAGGTACCCAAAGGAAGGGCGAGAAACAGATGGTAAAGCGATATTCACATACTGCGATAGTGACGATTCAATCCTGTCAATTGGTCAAAGGGGAATTGGTTGCCGGTAAACCGACAGAAATAGAGGTCACTGGGCAATACTACCCGTCCAATAGTGGACAGCAGTTGAAGCGGAACGTCGATGGAAGAGAGTTCATCGTGCATGGTGAGTTTTCGACCAAAGCCCGTCCTGTGGAAAACGCGAAGCATATCCGGATTGACAGTATCGCTCTCGATGTGGATATCATTAGCTGGGAACCGTTTCAGACTCACTCTGTAATCTATGTGTAGTTTATGGCAAGGAAAGGTGGTTTGACTCCGATGTGGAGTGATAGGGAAGTAGGGCGTTGGTTCGATTACTATGTGGATCGGGCGGAAGAGAGGATATACAAGTTATTGCAACGTGCCGGGGAAGAGTTCGTGAAGATCGCTCGAAAAAAAGGGAACTATCAGAATCATACCGGTAACCTCCGTAGCTCAATCGGTTATGTGATCGTTAAGGATGGCGATATATTGACCGAGAACTATGAGCAATCCACGGAAGGAACGGATAAACAGACCGGTATCAGGGAAGCGAAACGTTTGGTTTCCGAGCTGATCCCTCTTTATAAAAGGGGCTGGGTATTGATTGGTGTAGCCGCTATGCCTTATGCCAAGTATGTGGAAGCAATCGAAAATCTGGATGTTATCTCTGTCGCCACGGAACATGCCGAGGATTGGATCAAGAAACAGAGTCGAACGTTATTTGATAAACTCGCTGAGAAAGGATATTGAACATGGCAGATCAGTTTGATATAGTGGATATCGTATATAATGCGGTTGAGCCGGCGAGTACGGGCTTTATCCTGTATAAGGATCAATCCGGCGATGGCGAGAAAAGAAATCATATCACGATCCGCTCTCTGGCCTTGAATGGGAAAGATTATGTCAACAAGGGATCGATAAATATCAATATCTTCGTCAAGAGACCCTCGAAAGGCGTATCGGATCGACAGTTGATGATAGAGACCGTACGAGGCGTGAGGTTCGTGTTGCGGGATATCAAGCCGCCGTTGGGGATGTATTGGAAATCTCGGATCGTCTGGTCTGAGCCTATGGGCGAGGCCAAGGATGGCTTCGATTGTACGAATATTAGATTAGAGGTTATAACAGAATTAGATTAGTGATATGGAAAGAAGTTTAGCGCTGGATGTGGCGTATTTAGGAGTTGCGGAACCCGGGGATGGCGTAGCCGGTACCGAGTTCACCCAATGCGTTGACGTGGATACGGTGACGTTCAATTTCTCGGACGCCAAGGAGCTTAGTTTTACGTCCATGGGACATGAGGATCCTTGGGCGGTGGTGAGTCGGAAAGGAGATCCTTCCAGTATAGAGTTCACTATCCCTTCTCCTACGAGCGACGAGATGAAAATGTTTTGCGGGGGAACCGTTTCCGGTGATAAATGGGAGGCTCCCTTGTCTACGCCCTCGATATTGAAGACGATCAGGCTACAGAGCCTGCCGTACCAAGGTAAGTTCACGGAATATGTCTTTGTCAAGTGCTCTGTGTTCGGGAAGATCAGCCAAGCCCCGGATAAGGAGAATTGCGATCTCTTATTGGTAAAGGCCACGATCATGACACCGGTATCTGCGGCTGGCAAACAAGCGTCCCCGTATAGCAGGGCGGTGAAGGCCGTATCGGAAGACACGGAATGATGTTTTTTGTTTAGGTTGTCTAGAGCCTCGGTTTTTGCCGGGGCTCTTATATTTTAGAGGAAAATCATGAGCGTAAAGCGAGCACTACAGATTGAGAGCGACGTGGTGACAAGTCGGTCAGTCGTGATTCCTTTCGAGTTCAAGCCGGAGACGATCCCGGCGGGTAAGAACGTTGGTGATAGTATCGTTATCACCCCGATCACGGTAAGGACCGGGTTTAGGATACGGCCGTTACTCTTGCGGATTGACAAGGCGGACAAGGATGCTATCGTGGCTCATAAGGATGTTACGTTTGATAGTGTACTGTCGGAGTTGATGGCGAAATATGACGAGTTGATCTTTGAGATCGTATGTTTGGGTATCCATAACAAGAAAGGGGACATGCCCGCTTGGTTCCGGGAGGTACTGAAAGACAATTGTACATGGGAAGACCTGTATATCCTTTTGAACGCTATCCTCTTTCGTCTGGGTTGTAACCCTTTTTCTCGTACTATCATAGCTTTGGAAGCTGTGAGCCCGTTAAGCGAAGAGGAGATAATAGCCCTTCAAGAAAACAACGAGACTTGGGTAGGTCGGAGCCGGTGACGCAAAGTAGCTTCATGTTCCTTGTGCTATGTAACGAGGCGTTCGGGTATACGCATGAGCGGACATTGGACAGCGATCTGGCGCTTGTCATGTCCATGCTACGGGAACATGGTTACTTGGTGAACGACCGGAACAAATCACTGCTCGTGGACGATGATGAATCCGGGGATAATCATGGCGAGTGGGTCGAGGTAATCGATTTCGATACGGGAAAAAAGAAAAGGGTTCGAAGAATGAGCCCGGTATGATATATATTACTTTGCGTAGAGAACGTTTGTCATAGTGATTTTGGTTGTAAAAAAACCGACGAACCGTGAGGCTGGTCGGTTTTTGTTCTCTGTAAATGTGTCAAGATCTTCAGAGTGTCTGCTCGATAACCAGAGCGGTGTCTTCTAGCGAAAAGTAATTGGGTAACGCTCCGGATGGATTATGCTGTCAATCTCAAGATCCACATCAATTGCGTCCCAACGCAACGAATCCTCGTCCGGTATGGTCACGTCCAATACATCCGATACTTTTGCATTTCTGAACCAAGGGTATCTGTCATACGATAGATAATATTCCTTCCCTCCTACGAAAAGGAGGATACCGTGTGCATTAATCATTGTTACTCCCGCAGGGGGTGTTCCATTCATTTTTTTATTATATCGAGGCCGGACAAGCTGCATGAGAATATTCGTTGATATCTATAAGATGGATATTCAAAACATCTTCAATATCAAAAAGAGTGCTGGTTGTAAAGTTGTGGTCACCTCTTAACCATTTGGATATCTCAGAGGGACGTTTACTCATTTTTTCGGCAAATTCCTTTTGGGATAGACCTTTCCTTTTGATACCTTCTGCTATTTTTACGGCAAGCATCATACGTCTTTCCATGTTCTTGGCTCTTTTCGTGTCTATATTGCCAAGTACTGTATCCAAAATAGATGTATTGTTCATATTTATTCCTCCTTCAATTTTAAATTACCTAAGAAAAAACCGTTATCATCGAGATGTATATCCTTGTTTTTGATGGCTTCTGATATGATTCTGGATATTCGAACCACTGTTTCAGCTTCTTTTTTTAAGGAAGAACTTTCTTGATAAGCTCTAATGTTTTTGGGTTTGTATCCTCCACCTCCAACAACGATAGCAACGTTAGCAAATCGAATACAATAGATTCTTAATTTTTTATCAGGACTATCAAATAGGGCGCAGACACCATCACCGGGTTTCCCTTCGTTTTGCTTGAAAAAATGTTCGGCTGCCCCAGTTTTTGTAGCCATAATTTTCAATTTAGATACGATATCTTCTATTTCGGTTGGGTATTCAGAATAGTTGTTCTGAAGAAATTGTTCAAAAACGCTCTGATCCTCTTGATTGAGAATGACAGAATATATTTGAGTCTTCTTTCCTGACAGTTGCTTTATTTTGACAATCTCAAGTTCCACGATGAATTTTTTTCTTTTTACAAAAGAACGGAGAAAAAGCGACAAGGCAAAAGAAAATGTCGAAAAAGATAACTTATAAGTGAATTTTTAACGGTTGACAGTCTCACATGAAAGGCTATCCTATATTTTACCATAAACGCATTATGGGAATCAGAAATAGGGATGGAGCCTTATTTATGGCTACTGGTCTTGATAACTCCGGCATGTACGAGGGAACACGGGAAGCGATGGGAATTATCAAGACCTTGGCCGGTGAGATCACGTCTTTTGACGTATTCGGTGGTATCGGTATCAGTGCGGCGACGGCGTTCGCCAAGGCCGCAAAGAGCTCATACGACTTCGAGAAGGAGTTCCGGAAGAACATGCTGGAAGTAGCGACCATTTCCACGCAGGTAACGGATGATATGACCGGTTTCATGAATCAGGTCATGTCCATAACCCAAGAGATACCGATCAAGGCTCCGGAGGCCGCCAAGGCGTTATATAGCATTGTCTCCGCCGGACATGACGGGGCGGATGGTATGAAGATCCTAGAAGTTTCGGCTAAAGCTGCCGTGGGAGGACTTACGGAAACCGAGACGGCAGCCGATGCCATTACAACGATCCTGAATGCTTATAAGATGTCTGCGGAGGAAGCCGGTACGGTCTCGGACCAGCTTTTTACAACCGTCCGGTTGGGTAAGACTACATTTGGCGAATTGGGAGCCTCCATAGCCCAAGTTGCTCCTATTGCGGCTGCGTATGGGATTAGTATCGACCAAGTGTTAGGTGCTGTCGCTTCATTGACCAAGCAAGGAACGCCGACGGCGCAGGCTATGACACAGATCCGTGCCGCCATCCAAGGAACCGCTGGAGAACTTGGAGACGCCGCTTTCCAAGGCCGTACTTTCCAAGAGGCATTACAATTGATTTATGAGAAGGCTGGTGGTTCCGCTTCCAAGATGAAGGAAATGCTTGGCACGGATGAAGGATTGGCTGCTACATTGGCTTTGACCGGAAAGAATGCCAAGTCGGCAGCAAGCGATCTCGGAGAGTTGCAAAGCTCTTTAGGAGCTACGGAAGCAGCGTTTGAGAAGATGGCTGACATCGCCGATAATCAGCTCACGTTGTTGGCGAATAATGTACAGGCTTATTTGCGCCCAATGGGAGAGAGGATATTGAAAGAGGTGTCAGATGTCGCCAAGGCGTTTAATGAGGCTTTTGAGAACAATGATATTGAGGGGACGATATCGAGGGTTGAGGCATTGGTGAAAAATGCGGCGGGAGCGTTTCTTTCTTATAAAACAGCTATTTTGTTGGTTCAAGTGGCGCAACGATCTTATATCAAGACATCAGCTTTGAGCAGACTGGCGACGATTCAGCATACGACCGCAACCGCACTGCTTACAGGTGCTTTGAAAAAACAGGCTATCGCAATGTTGGCCGCCGGAAAAGCTGCCCTTGCGAATCCGTATGTCTTGGCCGTGGCGGGTGTTACGGCCCTTGGGTATGCGATCTTCAAGCTCGCGACACAGGCGACGGCATCAGAGAAGGCGTTGGATTCCCATAACAAGAGGGTCGCAGAGATGAAGGACTGGATAGAAGGCATGAGATCTCAAACGGATGAACTATTGAATGCTTTGCGCGACGATAACAAGTCCATGTTACAGAAAGTGGAGGCATACGAGAAATTACAAGCCCTCTATCCGGATGAACTGAAAAATCTATCCTTGCAAAAGTTCATGTTGATGGATATGACGGAGGCTAATAAGATGCTTTCTAAATCGATAGATGAGCGAACCATGGCCCAACAGCGCGCTACCGTAAACTCCATAGAGGATGAAATTGCAAAAAATAACCATCGAATCTCCCAGCTAGACAAGAAAAGTTGGATTGATACCAGCTTTTCGGAGGCATTTGAGTTACGTCGTTTACGAAAACGGAACGAGCAGTTGAAGATTGAGCATGATAAAGCGGTTGAGATAGTCGTACAAGGATTGAAGGCTCGTACGAAGGCGGAGGCGTTAGCTAGTAGCCAACAAGAGGAGGAAAAGGCGAAAATAGCTACACCTATTGATAAAAAGGAACTAGAAAAGCGAAAAAAGCTTCAAGACGAACTCCTATCCCTCCGCCGGCAGAACCAGCAATCCGAGATCGATCTGATGAAAGAAGGCTCCGCAAAGAAGATCGCCCAGATAAACCTAGACTATGACAATGAGATCGCCGCCATACTTACCAAGGAAAAAGAGTGGAAAGACGCTCAAGGCGGCAAACTGACTAAGGAACAGACCGTGGAGATTCGTACAGCCTTGGTGAACTCATACGTCAAACGGGAGCGATCGACCTCTAATGTGAATAAGGAACAACTGGAGGAAGAGAAACGTGCCATGAACGAGTATCTGAAAGAATACGGTTCTTATCTTGATAAGAGAGATGCTATCACGGCTCTTTATAACGAGAAGATAGCCAAGGCTACGACGGAAGGCGAGCGTAAGTCCCTTTCCGAGGCCATGAAAAGGGAACTGTCTG
>OGYA01000957.1_pt1 | contig 20898 bp, 17 predicted proteins | sample 1576401 | NCBI WGS metagenome assembly OGYA01 (sample SAMEA3541485, study PRJEB24748) | human gut metagenome | biome: human gut; feature: human-associated habitat; material: faeces | place: China | collected 2012 | reverse complement strand
GATATTGAAGTTAAATACCGGAATCAGCTTCTTGCAGGCTTCTTCCGTCATCGTATTTCTCCAGGTACGGAAAGGTACCAAAAGTTCACCTTCTGCATTAAAAGGCATATAGCCGTGCATCATACCACTGAATCCCAGTGCTCCCAAAGTAGTCAGCTTTTCACCGTATTTTGCCTCCACATCGTCTGCCAGGCTCTTGTAACACCCTTGCAATCCTTTCCGGATGTCCTCCAGGCTATAGGTCCAAATATTGTTCTCCAGACGATTCTCCCAGTCGTAAGTTCCCATGGCAATGGGGGTGTGGCTTCCATCTACCAATACCGCTTTGATTCTGGTGGAACCGAATTCAATACCCAGAACCGCCTTTCCCGCTTTGATCGCTTCTTTTGCTGTTTCATTCATTGCATTCTCTCCTTTTGCTTTTATATCGTTTCTGCTTTATTTACTTTCATAACGATTTGTGTTCTGCTACAGACTCCCGTTCTACCACCCGGGTATCAAATTCATACGTCAGATCCTTTTTCTTCCCCGCTATCATCTGTAAAAGTGTCTCTGCTGCCTTTTTCCCTAGATTTTCCTTCGGATGAGGAAGTGAAGTAATGGGAACCTCACTGTGTCGCGCCAGATCCGAATCGTCGATACTGATCACCGACACATCCTCCGGCACCCGGATATTGCGCTCTTCCAGCATCCGGATCAGCTGGAATGCGATCTGGTCATTGTACGCCAGGAGAGCAGTGCATTCCTCCACCCGGTTGAGAAGCCGGTCCCGGCAATACGCCAGTTGCTTCGATTCGTCCGTGTCGATCCACACCAGTCGGGAATCCGTCACCGTAAGCCCTGCTTCCTCCATGGCACGCAGATATCCCAAATAACGCTGTCTGCCCTGTCCGTCGTCCAGTTTCAGGACTGCCCCTATCTTCTGATGTCCCTTCTCAATCAGATATCTCACAGCCTTATACGCTGTGTCCGCATCATTCAATGATACATGTGGTACCTCCAGCTCCGGATAATAGGTGTTGAAAAATAAAAGCGGTATCTTTCTCATCATCAGATGCCTGTACAGCTCCAGATTCGGATTCGGCAATCCACTTTTTGTTCCCTCCACGATCATTCCTGCTACATCATCCCGTTTGAGCAGATCTTTCAGAATGCCTTTCTCCCGATCCAGCGTGTTATTCGTAATATAAATCTGTACGGAAAAGCCACTTTCATATAATGTATTCTGCATGCCCTGCAGGATCCTCGGGAAAATATAGCTGTCCACATAAGTAGTTACTACCGCAATACTGTTCCGCTTCTCGAGATTTTTCCTGCGGTCAAAGCTAACATAAGTGCCGCTGCCACGGATCCTCTGTACCAGTCCTTCCTCCTCCAGCGTTCCGATCGCCTTCCTCACTGTCTGTCTGCTGATGTGGAATCGCTCCGCAAGCTGATTCTCCGAAGGGACCTTCTCTCCGGGACCCAGTTGTCCGTCTGTAATCTGCTCCTGTATGTAATTAATTAGGTTTTGATATTTTGTCTCCATTATTATAAGTATAATAAGGCTACTGTTCAAAGTCAATACATCTTCTGACTGTTTTAGATACATTTGCATATAGTTGTATAGTGTACAACTATGCTTGTATTTCGATTTACTCCACATATGAAGTCAGAGACGTGACTGTGACCCTGAGGTAAGTCGCTTTAAGTCTATCCCCGGTGCTGTTCACATATACTTTTACCAACACTCTCTGTCATCAGGTAACTATCGTGCGAAAACGTCCTTCCCTTTCCTTCCACCAACTGCTTCTGTGTATCTGCCTCCTCTGCACTCTCACCGGCGCCATGGCTCTTTTGTCCCATTGTACTTCCGCAGACAGGCGCTTTGAACAATTCACCTCCCGGGTTTTCCGGGAGGAAATGACTGCCAGTACTCTGAACATGCACTACACCATTGCGGATCCTGCCGCCTTTGGGATTACGGATTACGAGCCTGTCCTTCCCCTCTATACCTCCGGGCAGTCGGACGCGAATGGGGAACGTTGTTCTGCGCTCCTTAGGCAACTAAGTTGTATTGCTTACGATAAGCTCTCACCGGAGAATGCTTTCACCTATACACTCCTACAGCGGTCTCTGGAAAATGACCTGGCGTTGGCGCAGTTCCCCTATTACAACGAACCACTGTCCCCATCTTCGGGAATGCAGTCACAGCTCCCCATCCTGCTGGCAGAATACACCTTCCGTTCCAGGCGGGATGTGACAGACTACCTGGCACTCTTAGACCAGGTGGACGATTATTTTGCCTCCTTGCTCCTCTATGAGCAGGAAAAAGCTGCCGCAGGCTTCCTCATGCCGGATGTTTCCCTGGAAAAAGTCCGAAAGCAATGTGACACTATCGTCACCATGCAAGAACTAGCGCAGGGAACCCACTTTTTGCAGACCACCTTTGAAGACCGGCTGGTGGAATTGCAGGCACAGGGCATATTATCTGCCGAAGTTGTCTCTTCCTTTCTTAAGGAAAATGACCGGCTGCTCACCACGGTAGTACAGCCTGCCTACGCCACACTATCCGAAGGACTGTACTCTCTGGAGACATCCGGCTCTGCCGGTCAGACATCTTCTATCTCTCAGGCGTCTCCCGGCGGGATCATAGATACATCCGGCGCCCTGCCGAAAGGTCTCGCCCTGTTGCCGGATGGGAAGACTTACTATCACCACCTGCTTTTCGCCGAGACCGGTTCCTCCCGTTCGGAAAAAGAACTGGTGCAAATGCTTCTGGCGCAATTTCAGGAGGAACAGACGGCCATCCGCAGCCTGACACAACAGTCCCCTTCTCTGCTTTCCATGCTTTCCGAAGGGATCACGGAAGATTTTCCCATCCCGGAACCGGAAGAAATGCTTTCCGATCTACAATCACGCATGATAAATGACTTTCCTGTCAGTAATCCCACTCCCTCTTTTACAGTCAAGGATGTCGTTCCCAGTCTGGAACCTTACAGTGCACCGGCTTTTTACCTGACGACTCCCCTGGGAGATTCTGACAATAATGTCATCTATATAAACCGCCGCAATTCTCCCATGGGACTGGAGCTCTATACGACCCTGGCACACGAAGGTTTTCCCGGGCATCTCTATCAGACCGTGTACAGTAACCGTGCATTTTTAGATAAAAGCACGGATCCTGCGAGAAAGCTTGTCTGGTACGGCGGATATCTGGAGGGCTGGGCGTTGTATGTGGAATTTATTTCCTATGATTATGCGGCGGATCTGCTCGAACAGTCCGGGCAGTCGGATGCCGCACAGGCCGCTCTCCTGGAAAAACATACCCGGAGCCTTCAGCTATGCATGTATACTCTGTTGGACCTTCTGATCCACGGGGAAGGTGCCGGATACGATCAGACTGCCACATTCCTTGGAAAGTTTGGCATTGATTCCCCGGAAGTCTGCAAAGCGATCTACACTTATATTGCGGAGGAGCCAGACGGTCCAGATATGGGTATATACCGCACCCGGCTGCCTGGGCCTGCCTGGCTGCCTCCCTTCCGAATGTGTCCCTGAACCAGCGCAGGGACACACAGGCATTGTTGGTGGACTGGACAATGATGTACTGTCCGTCATAGGCCCCGTACAGGTTCAGCAGCCTTGGATCCTCCATAGGCTGTCCCGCAATGCTGCAAAGCCTTCCGCTGCTGCCTATGGTCAGGGCGAAATCCCCCTCATCCACAGCGCCTGCCCCTATGGTGGCCGCTACCGTGTCAATGGTACCGCCTGTAACCGGCGTTCCCGCAGCCAGTCCTGTCATGGAGGCCGCCCATTGGGTCACAGTGCCCACGATTTCAGCGGAACCGCAGGGACTCGGCAGCAGCCGGGCCGGCAGGCCTGTCTGTTCTGCAATCTCTGTATCCCATTGGCCGGTGCGGATATCCGCCATAAGGGTCAGGCTCATGCGCGGCCGGTTCATGGTAAACTCCCCTGTGAGCTTTTGAATCACATAGCCGCAGGGCACCATCAGCTTATGTGCTCCCTTTATCAAATCCGGCCGGTTCTCAACCAGCCACCGCAGGGCCGGAAGGCTGAAGGAGCCGTTGGCAATGCGGTTTGCGGCCAGAGCGCGGATCCGCTCCTCACCGATATTCTCCTTCAGCCATTCCACCTGGGGACCGCTTCTCTGGTCATGGAGGCTGATGGCATTGCACAAAGGCTGCCCCTGCCGGTCCGCCAGAAACACTGCGTTGGTGCTGCTGGTCCCCACCGCCGCAATCCTGTTTTTATCTATGTCCTGGCTTTGAAATATGGTCTGCAGGTTGCAGCACACTGCGTCCCACCACCGGGAAGGGTCCTGTTCGGTCCATCCGGGCCGGGGATGGAGCATAGGATATTCCCGGTAAGCAGAGGCCACCCGTTTTCCGTTAAAATCATATACCGAACATTTTGTTCCGGTGGTGCCTACGTCTATTCCCAATAACAGGTCCTTATGCATCATACAGTTCCTCCTGCCCGAAACAGCGCCTCTGTCTGTTCTTCATCAAGGGGAATTCCCCGGTCTCCCAAAAGTATGGTAAGATGCGCGTTCTCCTCAATCTCCTCCGCAGTGGCCAGCACTGCCTCCGGGCTTTTTCCCGCAGCCACCATGCCGTGATTTGCCAGCAGAAGGCTGTCCCGGCTGCAAATCACGTCAGACACAGCCTCGGCCAGTTCCCGGCTTCCGGGAAGGTAATAGGGAACCACAGGAATCCTTCCCACACGCATGGCATATCCCGGAGTGTAGGCAGGCATGCCCGTGGCCGGACTCCCGTTTCCCTGCCTGCGGCAGGCAGCTGCAATGGAATAGGGGGAATGCAGATGAAACAGGCACAGGATGTCCGGGCGGCTCCTGTAGCACGCCAGATGCATTCCGGCCTCCTTGGAGGGACGCCGCCTGCCGGAATCCGACATATCTGCGGGAGGCGCAACACCATCTGCCTCCAGCATTATCATGTCCTCCTGCGTCAAATCACCCAGGCAGATTCCGCTTGGAGATATATACACCTGCCCCTGAATCCGTATGCTCACATTGCCGCCGCTGCCCGCGGCAAATCCTTTCATATACGCTTTGCGGGCAGCTTTTACCACACGTTCCAGCATATTCTTTTTGTCCATATCCATATGGTTCTCCTTACTTTAAGATGGACGGCAGAAACTCCGTGATTCCCGGCACCGCAAAGGTGAGCAGGGCGCAGGCCGTCACAGTCAGAATAACCCACAGGGTATCCGGAAACGCCTCGTCATACTTTACATTCAGCACCCTGCAGGATGTAAACAGGTTAACGGAAAGAGGCGGGGTCAGGGAGCCTACCATCAGCGCCATCAGCATGGAAACTCCATAGTGGACCACTCCCATTCCAAGGGTCTGGGCAATGGGCAGAAGGATAGGCGTCACCAGAATAATGATGCACATGGTCTCCATGAAGGTTCCCAGCAGCAAAAGAAGCAGGAATATGAATGCCATGATTAAAAACTTACTGGATGTAATGGACAGCAGCCAGCCCGCAAACAGGGTGGGCACATTCTGTATGGACATAATCCACCCGAAAGGCGTGGCAACCGAGATAATCAGCATGATAACGCCTGTGGTGACAACGCTTTCCGCCGCCACCTTATAAAACTCCCGCAGCGTCAGTTCCCGGTACACAAACACTGCCAGGATAAAGGAATAGATGACAGCCACCACCGATGCCTCTGTGGCGGTACAGATACCTGAAAACACACCGCCCAGCACGAAAATAGGCATTAAAAGCGGAAGCAGGGCATCTCCTGTAATCCTGAGCCTTTCCTTTGCCGTATAATCTGTTTTCTCAACATTCTCCTTGTTTCCCCTTTTTACGGCAAAAAAAGTATTGAGCCCGATAAGGGCAAGGATACAGATAAATCCCGGCACAAAGCCGGCCAGGAACATATCTCCCACCGACGCCCCGGAGGAGGACGCATAGACCACCATTACAATGCTTGGAGGAATGATGCATGCCATGGTTCCTCCGGCCGCAATCAGTCCCACGGTCAGTCCCCTTGGGTATTTCTGCTCCAGCATCTCAGGTCCTATGATCTTGCCGATAGCCGCAGCGCTTGCCACACCGGACCCTGAGACCGCGCCGAAGAATCCGCAGGCTGCAAGTGCCGTGGCCCCCAGTCCGCCCGGCATTTTCCGCAGCATCATGTTGGCAAACCGCATGAGGCGGGGCGTACTGCCGTATACCATCAGGGAACCGGCAAAAATAAACATAGGCATTGCCATCATATTAAAGGATTTGGCGCCGCTGGCCATGCGCTGGACAACGATATCCAGAGGCGGATAACCATTGACGGTCAGCAGGGCCATACAGCTGATGCCGATGGAAAAAGCCACAGGCAGTCCAATCAGCAGACAGATTCCCAACACAACAAACAAAACAATTAATCCAGTATTCATTATCGACTCAGCTCCTCCTCCACATAATCCATGTTTCTTCCCCTTAACTTCTCCACATCAATCCAGAGACGCAGCACATAAAAAATAATCATCAGTACACAGCCACTCAGTACACCCACATAATTGACGGAAAGAGGTACCTTCATAGCTGCTGAAAGGGCATTGAGATTGGTGCCCACCAGCTTTGCCGCATAGCGGCAGATTACCAGGAGAAACGCAATACAGATACAGTCATCCAGAATCTCAAAACCGCGGTACACAGGTCCGGGGAGCTTGCGGATAAAAAAGTCTATCCGCGTGTTGCTGTTATTGATGGTGGCCATGGCTGCGCCGAAATATGTAATGTAAACCATGGCCATGCCTGCCAGCTCCTCCACCCATGTAAATGAAGTTCCAAACACATACCGGTTCACCACCTGTATTCCTATGATGATGGTCAGGGTACACACCGTGACGCAGCTTAAAATGCGCAGAAGGAATTTTACCTTGTCTATTAATTTCAGGACCATTTTTTACCTCCTTTTTCATATTGTTCTGTGGCAAATCCGGGGCACGGCCGGGCCGTCCCCCGGTATTTGCGGATACCTACTTATTAAAGGAAGTAGCAAGGTCTATCCAATACTGTCCGTCCTCGTACTGGGAAGCAAACTCTTCCCAGATGCCTGACATTGCCTCCTGGAACGCTTCCTTATCCACCTCATTGATTTCCATACCTGCCTCTTTTAATAATTCCAGGTATTTTGACTCATCATTTTCCTGCAGGTCCACTTCCCTTGCCTTGTCAGCCTCCTCAAACAGTATGGTCTGGTACTCTTCCGGAAGGGTTTCAAACCATGCGGTATTGACTGCCAGAGGAGCAGCGTCATACATATGGCCGGTCAGGGACAAATAAGTCTGTACATCCTGGAGGGATGAGGTGTAGATGTTTGCCAGAGGATTTTCCTGGCCGTCAATGGTCTTGTTCTGAAGGCCTGTATACACATCGGAAAATGCCATAATAACAGCCGATCCTCCAACCGCCTCATACATCTTGACCTTCATGCTGTTTTCATTGGTGCGGAACTTGATGCCCGCAATATCCGCAGGAGCCAGAATAGGCCTGGTGTTGTTGGTCATATGGCGGTAGCCGGACTCCCACACAGACAGAATGGTCACGCCTGTTGGCTCCAGAAGCTTTTCGCAGAACTGCTGGCCGAACTCACCGGCCCAGGCTTGCCTGGCATTGTCTAGGGATGTAAACAGGAACGGCAGAAGGGCCACGTTTACTTCCGAATTATAGGGCTCCCAGTTGGCTGCTCCCATCTGCATCATTCCCTCTACCGTACCGGATGTAACCTGTTCCAAAAGGTCGGCTTCACCACCCAGGGCCGAATCCGTATATATGTTTACAGCCAGGTCCCCGCCGGTCCTCTCCTCCACCGCCTTTTTAAAGCTCTGCAGGGCAATGCTGGACGGGTTGGTGGAGCTCATGGCTGATCCGATATTCAGCGTATAGCTGGCCTTGGCATCCGTACCTGTGTTATCCGTCTTGGAACCCTCTGCCTCCCCCTGGGCCGAAGCCGCATCGGCTGATGCTGCCGGGTCAGCGGCTGATGCCGGGGCTGCTGCTGATGCCGGGGCAGAAGAACCGCCTGCGCAGGCAGTAAGCCCCCATGTCATGGTCAATGCCAGAAACAGTGATACAAGTCTTTTTTTCATACGTTTATCTCTCCTTTTTCATTATATAGTTTTATGATTCATGCAGAATGCTCGTCCGGCGGCATGCGCGGCTGGTCCGCAGCATTCTGCCGCATCATACAGTTACGCGTAAATACCATTCCCCTGGCAAGTATAAGCAGCAGGTTCTGGCTTTCCACCGGAAGTTCCTTTGCGTTGTCAATGATTTCCATTAATACCCTGTTCTGCCGTTCTTCTTCCTTTTGCATTGTCAATGTTATCCCTCCTTTCTTTTTGCTCTATTAATGAATTATAGCAGATAAAGAATTCACTGTCAATGAAACATACTATATTTTTCCTGTACTTAAGCGGCCAAAAAATCATTGACAATGAATTTTGCTCATTGTATACTGATTGCGGGGGTGATAAAAATGAATACATTGGGAGAACGACTCAACTATGCGCGAAAACAAAAGGGATATACCCAGGATTCCCTTGCCCAGACCATCGGCGTATCCAGAGGTGTCATCTTCAACCTGGAAAAAAACAAGACAGAACCGCAGGCCATTGTCATCAATGCAGTCTGCCAGATACTGAAAATTAATAAAGAATGGCTCACCGACGGCACAGGAGACATGGAATCCGGAAACCAGGCCTTTCAAAGCGCAAAACTGCTGGAGGAACTCTATGATATTGCCAAGGAACTCTCAGAGGATGAACAGCTATTCCTTTTGGACACGGTCAAAGCGCTGAAACTGCGTCTGGGCAAGCGGCAGTAGACTGCCATCCTGTGGCGTATTGTTATATATTGGCGTATTGCCAATATATATATTTATAATATCAGCGAATTGCCAGTATGTCAATGTATTTTATCAACAAATTGACAATACGCCAACCAGAGGTTGGCCCGGAAATGAGGTGTGATAATGGGATTTTCCGAACAACTGAAAAAAGCCAGGGTTTCCATGGGGTATACGCAGCAGCAGGTAGCGGACGCCTTAGGCCTGACAGCCAGCACCTACTGCGGATACGAAACAGGCAAACGACAGCCGGATGTGGCTAAACTGAAGCAGCTGGCCCGGATTCTGAACACTACCGGCAGCTTCCTTCTGGAGACAGAGCCTGTTCAGAACACATGCCGGCCGGACCCTGGGTCTGGCAATGACCTCATGGCCTCCTATGGCAGGCTCAATGAACGGTCAAAAAAAGCAGTGGATGATTTGGTGGCCCTGCTGCTGGATTTGCAGGAAAAGAGCAAAGAATAACAAAGAAATAAATCTATGATGAATGTTGGAACGTACTTTAGCAGATACCGTCCCGGCATTCTTTTTTATTAGGGATAACTAAAAGCAAAAAACCGGCTGCCTCATGGCAGCCGGAACATATACAAATCTGGTTGAAACTTATCTCTTATTCTTCAGGAAATCCGGAATATTAATCTGCATCTCCTTATTGGTAGCCGGTCTGAAAGGCTGGCTTGGAGCAGGGGTAGGATTCTGGCCGGCATTCTGGCTGCCGCCTGCGGAATATCCCTGGTTCGGGTTATACTTGGGCGCTGTGTATCCCTGGCTGCCTCCGGCCGGATTATAGCCGTGGGTCGAATATCCCTGGGATGCCGGTCTGCTGGTATAGGGTGCAGACGCTGTTGCTGCTGCCTCAGGTGCTGCCGCATGTGCCTGCTGTCCGGCGGGCGCTCCTGCTGCCGGTACCTTTGTCTTAAAACTGGTAAAACCAGTCATGGCCTTTGCCACGGAAGCATTGGCTCCATGCTCGTCCAAACCAGTTGCAATAACAGTGATGGTAGCCTCATCCTGAGCGTTCTCATCAAACATGGCGCCGAAGATAATGTTAGCTTCATCACCGGCCAGTTCCTGAACATAGCTGGCAGCCTCATTGGCCTCAATCAGGCTGATATCGCCGGAAATATTGATGATGACATGGCTGGCGCCTTCAATGGTAGTCTCTAACAGAGGACTGGATACAGCCTGCTTAACCGCCTCAATGGCCTTATCATCTCCCTTGGCCTTGCCGATACCGATATGCGCAATGCCCTTGTCAATCATGACGGTCTGGACATCAGCAAAATCCAGGTTAATGAGACCCGGAACATTAATCAGATCCGTAATGCCCTGAACAGCCTGCTGAAGCACCTCATCTGCTTTCTTAAGTGCATCCGGCATGGTGGTACGCCTGTCCACAATCTCAAGAAGCCTGTCATTGGGAATCACAATTAAGGTATCGACACTGTTCTTCAGCTGTTCGATACCTGACAGGGCATTGCTCATACGCGTCTTGGCCTCGAAACGGAAGGGCTTGGTCACCACGCCTACGGTAAGAATCCCCATATCTTTTGCAATCTTGGCTACCACTGGAGCTGCTCCGGTTCCGGTTCCGCCGCCCATGCCGCAGGTGACAAACACCATATCAGCACCCTTTAAGGCCTGTGAAATCTCTTCTGAACTCTCCTCAGCAGCTTTCTCTCCCACCTCAGGCCTGGCACCTGCTCCCAGTCCCTTGGTCAGCTTCTCTCCAATCTGCATGGCAGTGGGGGCTTTACAAAACTGAAGGGCCTGTTTATCAGTGTTAATGCCAATAAACTCCACCCCTGCAATGTTTTCGTCAATCATGCGGTTAACTGCATTATTTCCTGCGCCGCCCACACCTACGACTATAATCCTGGCGGCATTCTCTGACTCATTTATCTTAATCTCTAACAAGATCCATATCCTCCTTTTATTCCCTTACTACCATTTCAAGCCATGCTTTCATTCTATCATCAATGTCAATTTCTCATCAATTTCTGGTCTAACTAATACTATATTTGATTTCACAAAAAATATCAACACCTTTTTTTACATTTCCTAATATTTTTAGAAACACTCATTGACATTGTACCAAATTCCAGCTTACTTTACAACACCTGATTCATGCCACTATTTTCTAAGATGCAGATAACCGCCCTAAAAAGGAAAAACCTGACTGGCGGAGGACTATTTTTTGACTTTCTTCCTTAATTAATAGCAGCCCTCTGTCTGCCAATATATGTTTCATGCGTAAAAAAGCAAATACAGGGGATGGACAGCTCCTAAACAGACAGCCGTCCATCCCCTGTTTTAAACTTAATATACGTTATCCTGTGAATTTAAACCTGAAGCCTTCAGCATATCCTCAACTCACCACATTGACTGGATTTCCTTCCATAAATGCCTTTAAATTGGAGACAGCAATATCCATAAGCCGCTGTCTGGACTCCCTGGGAGCCCATGCAATATGGGGAGTGATAATACTGTTTTTGGCTCCCAGCAGAGGATTATCCTCTCTGATGGGTTCCTCTGACACCACATCCACAGCTGCCCCGCTAACCTTTCCGCTGTCCAGGGCCTGCCGCAAATCCTGCTCCACAATCAAGGGACCTCTGGAGGTATTGATGATTTTCACTCCATCCTTCATTTTGGCAATGGTATCTTTATTGATGATGCCTTCTGTTGACGGAAACAGCGGACAGTGGAGGCTTATGACATCCGACATGGATAAAAGCTCATCCAGGGAAACGTATCTGAAATTTTCCCCTTCCAGCTCTTTCACAGGCCGTTCATCATAAGCTACTATCTTCATTCCTAATGCCTCTGCTATTTTTGCGGTCCTCTGACCGATACGTCCAAAGCCGATGACCCCAAATGTCTTGCCTGCAAGCTCCACCAGGGGATGCTTCCAAAAGCACCAGTCCCTGCTGCGGCTCCACCCGCCGGCCTTCACGCAATCCGAATGTTCTCCGATATGATGGCAAAGCTCCAGCAAAAGCGCCACAGCATACTGGGCAACTGCATCCGTTCCGTAGGAAGGTATATTGGAAACCACTACGTTTGCAGAACGGGCCGCCTTAATATCAATCACATTATAACCGGTTGCCAGCACTCCGATAAACTTCATGTTGGCGCACTTCTCAATGGTTTCACCGGTGATGGGCGTCTTATTGGTATATACGGCCTGTGCATCTGCGATCCTCTCTATCACCTTGTCGCCGGGAGTCCTGTCATACACAGTCAATGTTCCCAGCGCCTCAAGACCCTCCCAGCTTAAATCTCCCGGATTCTCTGTATAACCATCCAATACCACAATCTTCATCCTGTCTCCCCTGTCTTAAAAATCCTCATAGTTCTTATCATGCTCCAGCTGGGCCAGCAATTCCTTTGCCTGCTTTACCGTATACCCCTTATGAATCATATACCGCAGGGCAATAACCAGGGCTGTCACGTCTTCATATTCCCAGACAAATCTTCCCATTGTCACGCCTCCTACCCCGCAGTCCATGGCTTCCCTTGTCATGGTCAGGTAATCATCCAATGTCCTGCATTTGTCGCCTCCCTGAATCACAATCCGGAAAGAGGACGGAACACACGACACCACCCTGGCCATGGAATCCGGTTCACCTGTATACGTTGTTTTCACAATATCCATGCCCAGCTCGCAGGCACTTCTCACACAGTATGCTATATTCTCCCAGGAGGTCTGCTTGTCCGCCGGAACCGATTCTCCCTTGGGATACACATGACCGATAAGCGGCATTCCCTTTGCCATACACTCCTCGGAAAATCTGCCGATGGCAGCAAACTGTTCTCCCTGGAAATCCCCCAGGGTCATGGCTCCCATGGAAACCGCATCCGCTCCCATCCGCACCGCCTCATCCACTGACCCGAATATAGTGTCCCTGGTAGGCGATACCGGGGAATAGTTTGATACCTTCATCAAAAGGGCCACCTTTCCGGCAAAGGGCCACATGCAGTGTTCCGCGATTCCCTTTGTCATGGTCATGGCATCCGGCCTTCCCATAACGATTTTTTCAATGGTTTCCTGAATGGGCTGTAAGCCCTTCATAGGCGCTATGCCTCTCGAAATTGCATGGTCAACAGTAATTGCCATCATCTTTTTGCTTTCAGGATTGACCAGCCGGCTCATCCTTACCTCTTTTCCTAACATTGCCATAATTATATACTCCTCTCAATTTCTATCATACTAAGATGTCATACCATCGGCAGTACGGTTGCTCCCACCAATGAAAGTATAAATGCCATGCCTGCAAGGGTTATGGTATTCCATGTATATGTTTTTAAGCCGCCTGTGACACTGGCCCCTGATAGGTTTGTCACCACCCAGAATCCGGAATCATTGACATGACCTATGAAGTTGCCTCCGGCCAGGGCCGCCAGGGCAATATATACCGGATGACAGCCTGCGGACGGAGCCACGGAAGCCATGATGGTCATCGCGGTTATGGAAGCAACGGTTCCTGACCCCTGCGCCACTCTGAACAAGACTCCGATTCCAAATGTCAGGCATAATATAAGCATTGTGGAGGATTGTCCTTCCGTCAGTCCTGCGATGAGAACCTCACCTATATTTGTTGCCTGTATCACGGCCCCAAAAGCCCCGCCTGCTCCTGTTATCAGCAGCACCACGCCAGCCTGCTTCAGGGACTTACTCACTGATTCATTGAGTCCGCTCCATCCCATTCTTTTCAGCAATATGATATAGGCAGCCAACAGGCCCAGAAGGATTGCTATGGTTTTCTGGGAAATAAACTGTATAACCACCGGTGCGTCGCTTCCGGTTACCACTGGCCAGAAGGATCCGATGAGAATCGCCAGTACCGGAAGGCAGATAGGTATGACTGCCGCCCATGGAGACGGCAGATCCACCCGGTGCACAACAGCCGCGTCCATATCCAAAAGACCGGTTTCATCCTTATTGGGATCCCAGAATCCCGGGCGGTCCAGCATCCTGAACCAGACAAACATGGAGAATACAGCTGCGGCCAGGCCCACAATGGTTCCTGCAATAATAATATAAGACAAATCAAAATCAAGTATGGTGGCAGCCGCCAGGGGATTTGGGGTGGGCGGCACAAATGTCTGGGAGCTGACTCCTCCTATGGCAATTGCCCCTGCAAAATATGCCAAAGGCCGTTTCGTTTCCTTCGCCACTGCAATGCCCAGGGGAATCAGAATAACAAACGTTACATCAAAAAAGACGGGGATGGATAACAGAAACGCCGTAAGCCCCAAAGCCCAGGGCGCCTTCTTACCGGGGAACGCCTTTAATATGGATTTTGCCAGGGATTCCGCAGCACCGGAATCCTCCAGTATCTGGCCCATCATGATTCCAAATCCTATGGGAAAGCCGATTCCCGTCATCAGAGATCCAAATCCGCTGTTGATTGATGTAATGGTGTCCATGAAGCCCAGGCTGCAGGATATCCCCATATACAGACTGGCCAGTATCATAGATATAACAGGGTTGATTTTAAACTTCAGGACTAAAAATAATATGATCGCAATTGATATGGCCAAATTCACAGCTAATGTAATCCCACTCATATGATAACCTCCTATTTTGGGCGTACTTTAATAGAAGTACCACCCGTTTCAACTGATACCTTAATTCTCACATTTCAAGTTATTTTAAGCGCTGTATTCGGAATACAAAAATGGAATTGACAAATCCAGGAAACAGAATTAGTATATAGATGTACGGCTGGATATCCTGTGACTGATATCCTTTAATCCTGGATATATTCTTTTATATTCCTCAAATCTTGTTTCATACTCCTTTACCATTGCAGGATTGGGGATATATGTTTCTTTCGGATGGACCATATGTTGGATGGCTTGTCCGAAATCTTCAAAATAACCGGTCCCTACAGCGCCTGTTATGGCTGCTCCCAGGGATGCTGCCTCCTGGGTTTCTAACACAGTGATGCTGCGGTTGAATATATCTGCCTTTATCTGTAACCATTTAGGCGACTTGGCACCGCCGCCAATCATGCGTATCTCTTCGATTGACTGTCCTGTGCTCTGTTCAATGGCTGAGAGGTTTAATTTCATCTCATAGCCCAGGGAATCTAAAACAGCACGGGTTATATCTTTTTTTGTATGAGTGACTCTTAAGCCGATTACGGCTCCAAGAGATAGCGGATCATTTACCGGTGTACCCGCGCCTTCCAAATGAGGTAATACATATATGTCTGCCGGAGTGTTGGCGCACTCTTTAATAATATATGTATAAATATCACAGTTCTGTTCACCGCATAACTGTGATTCCTCATGACAGAAGGTATTCTTGTACCATTTCAAAAATAATCCCCCGTTTGTATTGATTGCCATGGTAATATAATTGGTTCCGTCCACATGTCTGTAGCAGGGCAGTTTGTTATCCAGCATGGCCCTGTCTATGATAAAGCCAGGCAGAACCGAAACCATTGCGTCCACGGTGCCGCAGGCATCCATCACCATGCCCGGCGTAATCACGCCGCTTCCAACTGCGCCGCAGGCCTGATCGTGTCCTCCCAGGACCACCTGGCAGGTCCGGCTCAGGCCAAATCCGGCTCTTATGTCCTCCCTCACCCTTCCTATAGTGGCAGTGGATCTGACTGGTTCCGACAATTTGTCCTTTGATATTCCCGCAATATCTAATACACCGCTGTCCCACTCCGGACGCTCTGAGGACAGCATCATGGTCCTTCCGGCCATGGAATAGTCTATAAACGGGCCTTCTCCTGTCAGCTTAAACACCACATAATCCTGGACGCAGCAGAATTTCCATGTCTTTTCATAGATATCCGGCCTGTTCTCAATAAACCACATGATCTTGTTTACCGTATAAATGGAAGCAAATCCATTGCCGGTGCGCTTGTATATCTCCCACTCATCATGGTGTTCCTTCCAGAATCTGTATTGCCGCAGCGTTCTGTTATCCATTGTAACGATGATGTTATACAGAGGGTTCCCCATACGGTCTATGGGTACCACTGCCTGTGCCTGGGATGAAACCGCGATTGATGCAATATTCCCATGGCATTGTGCCGACACATCCCGTAATGTCTCGTATACCTTTACCAGATAATTCTCTGGATCCAACTCCGCCAACCCTGTCTGTGGAAGTACCAGATCAATCTCTCTTCTGGAAAAGGCCAGCTGTCTCCCATGTTCGTCAAAAACAGAGGCCTTTACACTGGAAGTCCCCAAATCAATTCCACAAAACATACACTATCCTCCTTAATCTCAGATATTTAACTTTGGTTGTCTTATCACCTCTCTCCATACGTTGACTTCATGTTCCTTTTTTATTCACCTCCTTTATATTTTAGTGGAATCCAATGCCTTCCTCGTCTTAAGTATATTGGCATATGATTCATCGTATCTCTTATAAGATACTCCTATATACAGCATATCAATGATTGTCAGCTCCGCTATTCTGGATGACAATGCATCGCTGTTAAAGGCAGTCTCATTGGAAGATGTATACAGAACAACATCCGCCTTTTCCACAATGGGCGACTTCCCATAATTGGTAATAGCGATTGTCTTTGCCCCGGATTGTTTTGCAATGTCCATGGCCATGAGAATGTCCTTGGATGCCCCGGAATGGGAAACAGCCACCAAGACGTCCCGGGATGTAAGTACAGACGCAGCCATGGCCTGCAGATTACTGTCCGTAAATGCCATGGCCATATAACCAATCTTTAAAAACTTATGCTGCCCGTCCATGGCAACACAGCCGGAACCGCCCACTCCAAAAAACAAAAGGCGCCTGCATCCCAATATCAGATTAACCGCCTCATCTATATTCTCCCTGCTGAGCACGTCGCTTGTATCCCTTAATGACTGGATATTTGAATCAAATATCTTATCCACAATCGTAGGAATGGTATCTCCCTTTGACAATTGGCCGTAAATCTGCTGTCCCGGCTCAATTACGTCCTGGGCAATGCTGATTTTCATGGCCTGGTATCCCTTGTACCCTAATTTCTGTGCATATCTGACTATGGCTGCCTCACTGACCCCGCAAGCCTCCGCCGCATCCGCCACAGACATATGTATGATTTCCTTCCTGTTTATCTCTATGAATTCATAAATCTTCATTTCATTCTTTTTGTTGATGGAAGGCAATATTGATTGCACTCTCAGCTGATAACTCGTATTTGGATTGTCCATTTTCTACCTCCTGGATATTATTATATCGTATTTGAAATATAATTTCAATATATTATATTATTTTTTGAATTTTTATTTTATTTTCACCCCCTGCACCCCCTTGAACCTCTTATATTTTGTACCTTACAGAAAAAAGCACTATTCAGATTATGAATAATGCTTTTTTATAAGCGGATTGAACCGAAGCAAATCACTTCTTTATTACTTCTTTTTAAATGTAATCCCGGCCCCGCTGTTGGACTCCGAATAGTTGTCCAGCTTCATGGTCCCGCTAATTTCCGTAAGCTGGGGCTGGGCCTTAAGAATATCGTTGAGCGTGGAAATCTTTCCGTCAATATCCGTGTGATCTCCCATGGTAACCTCCATCTTTCCGATGAACAGGGTGGCCTGTCCGTGGGAATCATACTGGATGCGGTCCACGGCAATATCATAGACTGACAGCTGCTGTGTCAGGTTCAGTATCTCCTCAAAAATGTTCTTATCATCCACGGGAAGGGGGCGGTGCAGCACGATTCTGCCGAATTCCATGCCTGTAATCCACGGGACGCCGGGCAGCTGGCTTCCCGAACTCTCCACCACAATGCCGTCCTTGTCAAAATACATGTAGCTGCTCATGTAGGACACATATCCCACAATACTCTTCTCATATATAATCACTTCTACGTCAAGCGGATTGTGGAAAACCACTTTATAATCCTCCACAAAGGGAATCTGGATGTGGGGACGGAACTTGTCCGAAAAATAAGCGTGGGCTGAATTCTTCCCCCATCTGCCGGTGAACAGAAGCTCTTCCACCTGTTTGGCGGAATACCTGTCACTTCCCGTCACCGTCACATGCTGAATCTGTACAGACAAAAGCAGGATTGCCAGCAGCAGTACCACTGCCACGGCAATACCTGCCCCTATATGATGTTTACTGCCATAATTTCTCATACTGTACCTCACCTGGTAAAATCATTCTTCCCTGCCATAAATCCGCTCCCGTCTGCGGGAACTTTTTCCGGCCGTCAGGAGTCCTTCCCCACCCAGCGGATATGGGCGCCCAAAGCTGCCATGTCCCTGCATATGTCCTCGTACCCCCGCTCAATGTGATGGCATTCCCCGATGAATGTATCCCCCTCCGCGGCCAGGGCCGCCACCATCAGGGCTGCCCCGCCTCTTAAGTCGCAGGCATTGACAGCAGCTCCCTTCAGGGGATAATGCCCCTCAATCACAGCTCTCTGGTCCTCCGTGCGTATGACGGCACCCATCTGCTCCAGGATCTTTGCCGTTGCAAATCTTCCCTCGAATACCTGTTCCTCGATATAACTGGTTCCCTGGGCAGTGGCCAGAAATGCCATGAAGGGCGACTGCAAATCCGTGGGAAAACCGGGATACGGCTCTGTTTTAATAAGAAGGGGAAGGGGACGTTTTCCCATGCATATCCGAATCTGGCGGTTTTTTTCATCGGCATCCACCGCCGCGCCGGCCTTTTGGAATTCCTCCAAAGGCACCTTAAGGTCAGACGGGCAAATGCCACGCAAAAGGGCCTCTCCTCCAGCCGCCACAACGGCAGCCCCGTAGGTACCGGCCACTATCCGGTCTCCCTCCACCCGGAAGCTGCTGTCATGAAGCCCGGCCACTCCCTGTACCATCAGATGGTCGGTTCCCATGCCGCAGATAACAGCCCCCATATTATTAAGGAAGCGGCACATCTGGCTGATTTCCGGTTCCCTGGCAGCCTGGTGGATGATGGTCACCCCGTCTGCCAGGACAGATGCCAGTATGGCCTGTTCCGTGGCCCCCACGCTTGGATAGGACAGATGGATTTCCGTGCCCTTAAGTCCGCCGTTCTTCCTGCAGCTGGCCTCTATGGTCCCATCCCGTTCCCTGATATCGGCTCCCAGGGCCCTCAGCGCCATCAGGTGCAGGTCAATGGGCCTGGCTCCTATGAGACATCCGCCCGGATAACAGCAGCTGCCCTCTCCCATGCGGCCCAGCAGGGCGCTTAACACCACGATGGAGGAACGCATGGCCGTGACATACTCCTCAGGGATGGATGTCCCTGTGACGCTGCGGGCATCCATCACAAGACAGTCCCCCTTGTGGCAGCACCGGCAGCCCAGGCTTTCCAGTATGTCCAGCATACAGGCCACGTCCCGTATGACCGGGACATTGGTCAGCACCGTAACCCCTCTGTGAAGTAAAGCCGCAGCCATCATGGGCAGTACGGCGTTTTTAGAACCTTGTATGGATATCTCTCCCTTTAAGGGAGTAAGACCACAAACCTGAATGACAGACAATGGGGCACCTCCTGGTATCTATGCCTTCCGTAGAAAACACCTTCTACTTAAAGCATATGCCGGGACGTGCCCGCTTGTGCGGTATTCCTGCTGTTACTTTTCAAGTTTTATCTGATTGGACACGCTTAGGACGATTCCCATTTCCATCAAGAGAAACAGCACCGACGTTCCCCCGTAACTGATAAAGGGAAGGGTGATTCCCGTGTTGGGAATGGTATTGGTCACAACCGCTATGTTCAGGATAACCTGAATGGCAATGTGTCCCATGACGCCCACCACCAGCAGGGCCCCAAACAAATCAGGGGCATTATTGGCTATAATCATGAACCTGTATATCATGAACAGAAATATGAGGATAATGGACACGGCCCCAAACAGCCCCAGCTCCTCACATATTATGGCAAATATCATATCGTTCTGGGACTCAGGCAAAAAGCCCAGCTTCTGTATGCTCTCTCCCAGCCCCTGGCCCACCAGTCCGCCGGAACCAATGGCGTAGAGTCCCTGGAGAACCTGGAATCCCTTGTCAGTAGGGTCGGACTCCGGATTCAGCCATGCCTCGATTCGCCGGTACTGATAAGGCTGGAGCAGTCCCACCGTTGTCAGGAACTTGCCTATGGGCCCGGCAAAGGCCAGGGTGGTAAGTCCCAGGGCCCCGATGGAGAAAAAGGGCCACTTCACCTTACATGACACGAACAGCATGACAAACGCGATTCCGCAGACAATGATGCCGGAGCTTAAGTTGTTCATGGCCACCAATCCCGCTATGGGAAGGGTCAGAGCCACAACATAACCCATATTTTTCCATTTATTTATTTTCATGCCCATGGTGGTTATCACCGCGGCCAGAAGCACAATCAGGGCTATCTTAACGAACTCCGTGGGCTGGAAGCTCAAAGGCCCCACTCCCAGCCAGCGCTTCTTGCCGTTGACCTCGCGGCCAACCAGGCTCACCGCAATCATAAGTATGTATGACATGAGATAGGCAAACACGGAGAACCGGGCAAATATGTGATAATCTATCTTGGAAATGATGAGCATGGCCACCAGTCCCACTGCCGCGATTCCCGCCTGCCTCTGCATAAAATATGCACCGTTTCCGTTATATGCCTTGCTCAGCTGCGCTGAATAGGAGCTGGCGCTGTAAATCATTACCAGCCCGAAAGCTGTCAGGAAAATGATGCAGAACAAAAGGCTGTAATCATAAAAACGCTTGGCCTTCTTCTTTTTCTTTGGCATCTGCTGCTCCATACGCTCCCCGCTCCCGGCCGGACGTCTCATCTGGCCGGAGGGTCCGGCTGCCGTCTGCACCTTTCCCGCCATACGCATTTACCTCCTACAAAGCCATGACGCACTCCTTAAAGACGCGTCCCCGCTCTTCATAATCCTTAAACATTCCCCAGCTTGCACAGGCCGGGCTGAGCAGTACATAATCGCCGATATCCGCATAAACCGCGCACACCTGCACCGCCTCCTGCATATCCTCCGCATACATGATTTCCGTGAATCCGTGCTTCTTGGCACACTCGGCAATCTTATCCCT
>OGYA01000943.1_pt1 | contig 21067 bp, 23 predicted proteins | sample 1576401 | NCBI WGS metagenome assembly OGYA01 (sample SAMEA3541485, study PRJEB24748) | human gut metagenome | biome: human gut; feature: human-associated habitat; material: faeces | place: China | collected 2012 | reverse complement strand
TTTCCTTCTTCCCTTTTTAATTACTTATTTTTGCCAATGAAAATTATACACTAACATTTCCGTCTTTTTTTTCATTTTTTTGTGTAAATCACCCAAGCCACCCTGCATAGGATAACAGTGTAAATGAAATTTAGGAGGCAAACCTATGAGTGATTTGTCAGCAACAAACTGTGGCGGAGGATGCTCCTGCAACGAGAACAATTCTTCCTGCTGTTGGATTATTATCCTTTTACTTCTTTGCTGCGGCGGCTGTGGTAACGGCTTTGGCGGCGGCATGGGCGGTGATTGCAGCTGCATCATTTGGATTCTCATTATCCTCTGCTGCTGCGGAGGCAATAACGGATTCGGTGGATTCGGCTGCGGCTGCTAATTGAAAATTGCTTAATGCAAAAAAAATGGGGCGGATAACCGCCTCATTTTTTATTTACGATTCGTCTGAAATGAATGATTCCGTCCAATAGAACCGTTCTCCTCTTTCCATGCCTGCGGGAAATATTTTCTTTTTTCCTCCGGCGTCAAAGATTCATAACACGCTAAATCCACCTCATAAATGGTTGTGTCGTCCACAATTACTTTTGTCCTTTCCTTCATCGGTATCTGCCCGCCTTATGTTTCTTATTTTATTGTATGAAAGCTTTTTAGAAACGGTTCATAAGGACATTCACGGGCAGCCTCTCATTCGCCAGGACTGCTTGATATTACCTTTCCGGTATTCCAAAGCATAACTGCACGTTTGGCGGCATCCAAGCGCTCTTCATCCGAACGGAAATCAATATTTACCGTATGACATCCACAATCCAGACATGATACATAATAACTACATCCACATTCCTCTTCTAATAACGCACCGCCATCACATAATGGACAATCGCTAATTTCTAACATTTCATCGATGTTCATAATTTTCCTCTTTTCATTTATTCTTTGCTCTATCATAAGGCAGATGGCAATGCTAAGTCAATAGGTTATACGCTTTTACCTCATTAACTTTTATTCTTTCTCAAGAACAATAATTTTATTTGAAAAATTCTTGACTCCCGGAATTTTACCGACAACACGATATATCGGCATCATTTTTTTCATTCCTTCAATCAGGCTTACTTCTTGTTTATATGAAAATGCCGGAACAAGCTGTTGCAGCAATTTTCCATTTTTAACGCCCCATGTAAATTTTGCATTGCTGCCTTCAATTGATTTTTCCTTTATATGACGCACGACAAACGGAGACATTGTTTCAACCATAACGGTAACCTCCGGAAAGTTTTTTTCAATAATGGAAAACATTTGCAGCACATCTTCTTCGCTTAAATACATGGAAAGTCCTTCAATCACAACCAATACATTTTCGCCGTCACATACGATTTCATCCGTGTAGGATGCGTCCATTGCTGACTTTGCAATCTGATAAATCGGCCCGTTTTCCGTAAGAAACTTTTCTCTTATCTCCATTGTTTCCGGCAAATCCACATTGTACCAGCGCAGATACTTTCCTTTCATCCGGTAACATCTTGTGTCCATACCACTGGCAATATTTATCACAACGGTCTTTGGATTTTTACTCAAATACCGCTCTACCATCTCATCCAGCACAATCGTTCTTGCAATTACGCCATAACTCATCGCCTTATCTTTATCCGCATTGGAAAAGTCGTAATCCAGCTTTGACACAATCTCTGCCGCCATATCATCCTGAATCATCGGATTGTCTTTCTCCGATTCCTTTGCCCTCGCATATAAAGTCTGAATCATTGTCTCCGGCACACCGGTCACACTTACTTTCTCTTTCATCGTATCATCCTTTCGTAACGTTTGTTATGAATTGTTATGTTGTAAAAAAAGCTCCACAGTTAGTCTCTGTGAAGCTTTCTTAAACTCTCTATTAATCTTTCTGTTCCGCCTCCTGCGTAAACACCAATCTGTTTCACTAAATACAGGCTGTATTCCATGTCATAATCCTCTTTTACAATCTGCAAACAACTGTCTAATCGCTGCCTTGCCAATATTTTTATCAAGCCCTTATCCGGCACTGTCTCAAGTTTGCTCCGGTAATATGTAAGAAATGACTGCTCCATCATTTTTTCAACACGCTCTCGGAATCCTTCGTAACAGCTCCCCTGCGCCTTCTCCATGATGACAATCGTTTCTTTTCTGTGCTTTAAAATAAACTGCATCACATACACATCAATCTCCGGTCCCTCGGACGGATTCTCCAGTTCAATCTGCATACTTTTTGCCAGCATCTTTTCATAGTTCTCCACCAGTGGCTCTAATATAGCCCGAAGCAATGCTTCCTTATTTTCAAAAGAAAAATACATCGCCCCTGTCGTGCCACCCGCCCTGCGGCAGATTGTCCTAAGACTTGCTTTCGCATATCCATTGGCGTAAAACTCTTCTAATGCTGCCTGTTTGATTTTTTCAATGGTTTCTTGTTTGTTTTTCATCATAACACTTGTTATGTTAGTCTAATTTGGGGAGTTTGTCAACTGCTGTAACAAAATTCTGTATGTCATTACTATAAGACTAAACATAACACACAATGCAATTCTCAAAAGATTAATTTCTATCACGCCATAAACTTCAAAAAAACATAGTCCTCCATGATTTGCATAAAAAAGTTCTTTTCCTACGAATAAAACATAGTCTGCAATACATGTTCCAACTACCGCTTTTACTGGCAATTTACTTGCAATAAACAGTACTAACACCACAAACAACGGTAACGGCTGCAATATCACATACCAAAATTCTCTTATATTTAATATGGTATTAAGGAAAGAAAACTCAACTATTATTTCCGCTAATTGAAATGCTGGCATTATATATACAGACCACTTCAGTACTTTTAAATAATTATCACAACCCCATATAAGTAAAGTGCTAATACTCAAAATTATTAAACTATTGCATAAAGCCACATGTCCATAATTTAATCCTGAATCCTGAAATAATTCTCTTGTATCGTTAAAATACCGGTCCAAAAAAAATATATTCAAAACGATATTAAGTAACGCCACACTAAACGTTGCAACACAAAATATATTTGTTTTCTTTTTATACTCGAACCACAACATTTTTATCTCTCCTTAACATAAAACATCATTTCAAGCACTATATAAACTATATGCTATTAGAATATAGTTTTGTAACAGAAGACCATTTTCCATTTCGATACTTACGCAATCCCATCCTTTCTCTTGTTGGCTCATATACATACATAGATGGGAATCCAGCCTTAAATGTTAATTCCTTTTCCACATATTTATTCCAAGTATGTTGTTCACCATTTCCTTTTTTTAAAGTTAAATCTGAATAATCAAATAACGCTCCTCCATCAAAGCCATCAACCTCCCTAACTTTCATTCTTTTAATAAACGCATCTGCAACATTATAACAATCTGGATTTGCAGTATTACAGGTACTAAATGTTATTTTCCTAATTCTTTTTCTCGCCAAGTTAGGTACTTCCTCTGAAATTTCTAAGTATGTACTCATTCTATTCTTTCACCCATCCCCTCACTTTCTTATTATGTAAATCACCCCACTAGCACTAACAAGTACGGCAAAAAGCATGATAAAAAATAAGCCACTTGAATTTTCATTCCAGTCTAATGCACACACAATATTTTATAGTAACTATCATTTGTTTTGAAGTCATACATTCCGCGCCGCTTAATAACTTCTCTTATAATTACAATAACTATAATTGCCAAAAGAGCACCTATAAAAGATATCTTAAAAACTTCTAATTCCTGCTCTGGCAACTCATGAGGCGTCGTAAAATTTTTTATAATTATCAAAATTTTCGCTATTGTCAACATTGAAAAAATATCTCTAATGACACTTTTGCTTTTAAAATGTATATATATCAAAAGAAACATCCCAATAAGTCCTCCTGCAAAAAAAGAGACTTCATTATAAAATAATTGTTTCCCAAAAAAAGACCCTATCATAAAACAATCAAATGCAACAACAAGAAAAATGCATATATCATAGTATATTTGTGTTTTCTCTGTTACATAAAGAAGCATAATTCCAATAGCAAATGATGCTATCTCATATATTAATAACAACTCTTTATTCATTAATAATTGAACTAAAATACTTTGCATTAATTTCTCCTCTCCTTCACACCAATACAGACTGTTTGCTTTTTGTTTCCACGAGTTTGCCAGACTTATCATATTCGTTTACTACGATCTGGTAACTAGCACTGCCATCTGTATTGTTCTGCGAAAGTTCTTTTTTGATTTTACACAACAAAAGATTATAGTCATACGTTTCCGCCACATTCTCATTGTTTTCATTGACAACAATCTACCTCCTTCTACGTCCACTTTATGTAGCTGCTCCTATCTCCCTCATAAATATGCAAATAATCCCCTTGCACATCTATATTTGCAGAAAAATACTTGCTAAATGTAAATATTGTTTGTGTATCTCCTGTTTTTAAATTTTTCTTGATAATTTTATTGTCAGTTTGATAAACAAATTCATCATTTTCTGCTATTATTGCAATACTGGAACTTTGCTTTTTTAATATCTTCAACTTATTATTTTTTTTACTAATTTTATAACAGCACGCCATAACCACATCCTTTGACTCAATCGGATATGCTGGAATATACTCTCGTAACACATTACAAACACCATAAATCTTATCTCCCATTTGGTATTCGACTATTAAATAATTAGGGTTTGAAATACCACATTGCCCTATTTCCTTCACAAGTAAAGTTCGATTAATCTTCTCTTGCTTTGTTTCTGCCTGATAATTAGATTTCACATCATCCAACGTAAAATTTCCCGTTGAGGTTCCTGCATAATCTAACCATGAAGGTTCTGTTGAAAAAAAGCCCTCTTCATGATAATACATCTTGGTATTTCCAATTTTGCATCCCCAGTCATGATTCTTTATTATTTTTTTCGGCTGTTTTCCAAATTTCTCTTCCTCTATATAACGATTTGCATAAAATCCTTTATAATAAGATTCAAAATAATAACGGTAATCATCCTTTAAATCCCAATTACCCAAAAATAAATAGTTATCTTTCCATGCAATTGTTGCAACATTAGGCACCCTACATTCTTTTAATTTATTGGAATTGTAATCATATTGAACAATTTTTCCAGTTCCTTTTTGGTCATCCCATCGATATAGTAAAAAAAAGGTCTTCTCCCCTAACACCACTTGATCTGGGCTATTACCTAATAAATCAAGCTCTGTAACTTTTGTTCCGGCATGATCTTCAATTAGAATATGTTCCATTTTTGCATCAATTTTACCAGTATATTTTTCGTTTGACATTATTGGCATTTGTTCATAACCAAAATAGCATCCTTTCATCCTCTCTCTTGGAATAAAAATCAATATCCAATATGCCAATCCTATAAATAACATAATTCCAAATAAAATACAGCAACTAATTATTAATTTCCCCTTTTTTCTCATTTTATCTCCCTTCATAAATGTTTCATCCTACTTTCTTCATATCACCTTGGAAATCCATGCAATATAAAGCATTTTCACCCGGATAATCATGGTCCTGTACTACATCCCCCTCATCTTCCTGCCAATAAGCTCCCACTATATCTTCATCGTACTCCACTAGATATATCTTTTCATCTGTGGCATACACTGACATCCATTTTTTCTTTGATAATTTAACATCCTTTCTTGTCTTTTTATCAACTCGATGAAGCTGATACTTCTTGTCCAAATAAAAAATATATTTTCTATTAGTAGAAAATGCAAATTGACCTCCCCAATATTCTCCAGCATTTCTCAATAATGGCCGCATTTTCCCACCTTTGCGGGGAATTGCGAACTCCTGACAATAAATATATGTTTCATCCATTGTCACAAAAACACAATCGTAGTTAGTTGGATGAAAGGGCGGTACTCCATAACATTTATATGCCTTTTTTCTTTTATAGCATAATATTTCACTTTCTTTTTTTGTGTTTAAATCATAAGCATATAAATATACTTTTTTCCCTTTCTGCCTTCCATACAAAATCTGTCCATCAACAAAAGTCAGGTACGGCTTAGCCTCGTTCATATTCGATGTAGATAAAATCTTCTCCCTTTTTTCTTTATTATTAATACTAAATGTTTGTAATGATTTGCCGGATTTATATGGTTGATAATCCAGTTTTTTGTCTATCACTTCATCTCTTGAATCATGATATATGTATTGTTGATAAAGTGCTGAATAATCATATAAATGATCAGCCCAAAAATAGTTGTCCTGTGAATCCGCATTTTCTGTTTTTTCATAATCATCTATAATTGATTGAACTTTTTTGTTTTTCAAATCGACACGAACAAGTGCCTGTCTCGTTGTCTCCACCTCCGCTTCTCCTTCTTCTATCGTTATAAAAGCATAAAAATCATTTTGATATTTAGCAAAACCGGATATGTATCCATAATCCAACGTAAATTCTCCCACAAAAACATCTTCATCTCTACAAATTTTATATTCCCTTTTGCCGTTTGATTTCAAATAATAGTAATGCCCATTATCAATCTGCCCAAACACACTCGTGGGGTCTGCCTCTCTAAAATATACGCCCGTATCTTTTTCATTTAATTTAGCAAGTTTCAACGTGCATTTTTTCCCCGTTTCATCTGTAACCTTAACAGGCTGTATACCCTCACGACTTAAAATTTGTTAACATTTTTTCCTCTCTGCCGCCTTTTTCTGCAATCTCATAAATTTCGCAATTATGATCCGTTCCACAAAATTCATCTAAGAGCCCCATTGACTCTAACTCATCATAAAAGTTCTGAAGGTTCGCAGTATTTAGTATCACCTTTCCTCCCTTATCATCATCTTCAATCATTGATTTCTTATATTTTTGTACATATATCGTGTTTTCTGTACACACCGTACCAATACACTTTTCAAAGACTACCCTGTCCTTTTTATCTTTAAGAGAGTATTGATGCAGCTTATATTTCTTATCAACATAATAGAAATGGTTTTTATTTAAACTGCACGGATTTTCAAGTCCATCCGCAATTGAAAAATTTACTTTTTCTTTCGTTTTGCTGTTATACAAATAAACTTGTGTATGTTCTGCACTTGTCGTAATAGCAAGCCAATCTCCCATTTTTAATACATACGGATTATGTGTGTTATTTTTTGTTCCCGTATAACTAAACCAACGTTTTTCCTTATTGCTGTTTTTATCATAAGAATACACGTTAATTTTGCCCTTTTCTTTCAGCTGATAATAAAACATGCCATCCGCTACAGAATAATCTTCTCCTGCTTTTCTCATATGCTCAGGTATTTCTTTATAACAATGAATCTTTCCGCTATCCAACGGATAGCCATACAAATAACCGTTCCACATATAAAATAGTTCATTACCGCTAATTACCATATTTCTCACTGTTTTTCCAAAAATATGAGACGGATTTAATTTAAAACACTTTTGCAGAGTTTGTTTTTTCTCTGAGACACGACAAACAATTGCATCCAGTTTACCATTTTCCCCCGCTATATTCATAAGCAGATAAAATGCGTCCCCATATCGAGTAAATTGTGACAAATATCCTCCTTGTGGCACATCAAAAGCAAATAATTTATTCTTATTTTTGAATATGGCATACCGATTTGCTTCTTTCTCTTTTCTTATATGGAAAAAGTCTTTCTCATAAACTTGTGCATACCAAGATGCATCCTGTATATCCTGAAATGATACATCCTGTTTCTTTTCTTTTTTATCCTCATATCTTTTACTTAATTGTGTAATCTTTTCATCTATGCTGTCTTCTGAGTTAAGTAAATAATAATAACTATTTTCATCCATAACAATATTTCCATAATACGAAACTGATGCAATTGCATCATCCTTATCATCCCGGAACATAACCATTAAATCGGGGGAATCTCCTCCTATATACTTTACAGCCCAATCTCCAAGCGGTATTGCTCTGGTATTTTCCACAAGTTGTATTGCTTCCTGAATACATTGTTTATTCGATGAAACTACCTCTGCATCGTATCCCTTAATAGTTACTTTAACAATTTTATTGGTTGTAATTTTTATTGGTTTTGTCCACCACCACAAAAACAATACACTAAAAAGAACTACAAGTAAAATAATTGCTATTCCTATTTTCCTCTTCTTCATTTACATCCTCCCTCGTATAATCAACACTTTCTCAAATAAAACGATTCACCTTTCCGGAATGTTGCAGTAAAATCACCTCAATCATACCATACATCACTTGGAAGTTTCACACCCTTCTTTTTCAACCTAATACATTCCACCCCATCTCTATATCCACTCTGGTAAAAAATCAACCCAGTTCCTTCTTCCCAAATAAAAGTCTCCCAATATCCTGAATGCTGTGGATATTGATAGTAGCCACCATAACGCAGTCTCTTTTTGGGCGAATCTTGAATCTTTTTTAAGTACTGATGCCAGTCTATCTTATCGTGTTTTAATGTATCTTTATATGTCTTTTTCTGCCAAACAATTGTACTATACTTTGGAATCTCACTGGTCTTTATGATTCTATTTAACGTTTTCTTCGACAGCGTCCAAACATTTCCTTGTGCCTCATAATCGTTATTTTCCCATATACGCATTATCCTATTTTTTTGCACATAAAAATAACCAAGGCTAAGCCTTTTTGTTGGAATCTTAAGATCTGATGCCTGTTCAATCTTCAAGTGATACAGAATGCCTTTTTTTAGTTTTGCAATCTTTATAAAATTCATTTTTGTTTTATACTTCAAAGCCGGAATATCTCCCCATTCATCATAAAAACCTGCACTCGCATCAAATTTAACTTTACCACTTCCTTGCATATTCCAATACGAATTGATACCTTTTTGTAAAGTCTCGGTTTTCCCCTGAGACTTTTTTGTTTTTGGCTTTTTTGTTGCCTGTGGTTTTGTTGTTTTCAATTTTGTTTCTTGTGATTTTGTGTCCATCGTTGGTTTTGCTTCAACCTTTTTTTCATTCTTTTCAACACTATAATTACCAATCAATGGAGAAATTCTGCTACGAACATAGACTATCACTGCAAGTAAAATTACAATTCCTACCGTAACTAGAATATTTTTAGTTTTTATTTTTTTCATAATACACACCCTCCTCATTAATTCATATCATTTGATATATAACGCTTTAGCAATATAAAAACTATATTTATTATATTAACAAGCACAGATTTTGTCAATTTATGTTTTCCTCAAATACAAAAATTTAGCCCTCAATATGTTGCATCGTATTGGATATATTTATTTTCCCCAGCCACAAGCAAATATGGTCCTTGTAAATAAATATTCTCAGTCTTATTTCGGAGCCCATTATATAATATATCGCTCTTTTCCGTTTTTAAGTTTATTCGTTTAATCATATTTTTTTCATAGCAAATCGCATTCTTTTCATTGGATGCAATTTGCACACATCCCTTATCCCTCTGAAAAAGAATTTCCACATCATTTGTTAGCAGATTTACTTTATAGACATATGACTTAACAACATTATTTATAGGTATTTCCATATTACGCAATCGTACATCTTCTTCCCATATATTAACAACTCCGTAGATATATTTACCTTTTTGGTACTCGTTAAAACCATAAAGAAAGTCGCTGTCATATCCGATTTTCTTTTCTAACACCTTCTGATAGTTAGCATTTTTTTGTTTTTCAGTTTTCATTTCATCCCATATGTATGCACTCATAGCCGGAATATTGGAATACTCTTTTTCAGTAGAAAAACAACCATTGGAATTAGCATAAAAAGTTCGTTCTCCGACCTTACATACTCCTTTTTTGTCTTCTTTCATAGTATTTACCTTACCAGCAAACTTATCTTCCTTAATCCATGCATTTGCCATAATTCCATTATAATTTACATACGGCATATTTTGCTCTTCATCCTGCCAGTATTGTAAATAAAGAATATCTTTATCCATTGCCATGTAATTACACTTTTTCTCATGCCTTGCCTCTATGTAATGCCCCTCAAAATCGTAACTATATATTACTGCATCATCACTTGAATAATTATCTCCACATTTTAATATAAACACATGGTTCATACCAAGCGCAATCTGGTTTGGAACAAAATCCAGTTTAATTATTTTTTTATTCTCACTTTTCTTATCTGTAAATTCTACATTTCTTCCATTTATTTCTGCCCAATAATTTTCATTTTCAGCATAATAATTCACGTCTCCATAATGTATAATTAAAACTGATTTATCCAATTGACAAAAAGCCAAATCACAACAAATACCCCCCAAAATTATTATTAGTATCATAATATATTTTTTCATCCACAATTCACCTCATTTCTGTTTATTCCCACTCCTTATAAGATATCGTGCCATCCCGGGAAACAAAGAACCGGCGTCCAAATAAATCGGCATTCTAGTTTGTCCATTTATAGCTGCCTTTCCAAATTTTATTTTCTTCTCTTCCCCGCAAATCCAAACAATACAGATTATCCGAATAAAAGTCTTCACCGCTATCTGCAAACTCATCAGCATCAGCGGCATCCCTCACACATTTCGTATAAGCTTTCTTATTTCGAACTCTTGCAAACAACTTCTTTTCCGTACATGATATTTCAGTTGCAGGTTTCTTTCTTATTATGATATCATGCTTATTCTGTTTATCCAGTCTATGAATCTTGTTTGTTTTATCTAAATAAAACACATACTTTTCATTTGAAATAACATTCTTGTCACCTGACTTAAGCACATGAAAAGTCTTTTTATCTTTTCTCGAAATTATATATTTTCCATAATATATAAAATCCTTGTCAAACCTCACAAATTCCGTTTTATTATTTTCCCCGGCTGGCAATTTCAAAAAACACTGTTCTTTTTTCTCTTTTAAATCATAAGAAAATAGACTTGTTTTTTCCCCTTCATTTACTGCATAAAATATCTTGTCATTTATATAAGATAAATATGGTGATGCTTTTTTCATATTTGTCGTTGTTGACAGTTTCTCCATTGTTTTTCCTTTAATGTCTATCCGAACGGGTTTACCAGCACGTTTATCATAAGACTGCCACTTCGTGCGGCTGTCAAGATAAAAATAATCCTTGTAAATACAACAAAACAATTTCTCTCCGTCCCCTGCAATATGTTCGTTGGAGACATCATATATAATTTCTAAGTTTTCCTTTTTCAAATTCACCTTTGCCAATTGCTGTATTTGATTGTCGTCATCCTCCTTTTCTGTATCCATAGAACTAATGATTGCATAAAAATCACTACCATACTTTGTAAATCCATCAAGAAAATAAGGAATGTCATCCTCAAACTGGTACGGCAATTCAAACTTTCCTATTTTTACTCTGTTATCTTGATAAATAATATACTTGCCCGCATTTGCATCATACCTTAACCAATAATAGTGGTTTCCTTCTACCTGAGAATAATTTGTTATCCATGTAGTATCATAAAAATACACACCTGTATCAATTGTATTAAGCCGGGAACAATCCTGATTTATAGGTTTGTTATTAATTTCTTCTAATATTTCACAATCAGTTTCATCTAATCGTAGTATATATTCAGGATTTACGTTCGTTATTTCCAAAAAATCATCATCTACATATATCATTTGTTCCATTGGTTTTTCGATTGATAATACATTTTTACTCTTCCCGGATATAACATCATATTTTATCAAAGCGTTTTCTGTCTCATACAAAATGTATTTTTCTGTACATAAAACCGCACAAGTATCATTACATTGCTTCAAAATCTTAATTGTATTATCTACACAATCAATCCGATAAAAAACCGCTTGTTTAACTTCATCAATCGGTAATTTTTCCAGTTCTGTATTGGAATTATATAAATTACAAATTCCATAAATATTTGTGTCCTTTTGATATTCCTGCCATTGACACCGATCCGCATTTCCCCAGTTTACTTTCTTTAATAATAATCGAAGATTTTCCTTAGCTCTTTTATTTTCAATACTAATCAAATATTTTTCTCTGTCTTTTACACTAAAATCTTCCAAAACAGTTCCACAATACCCATTTAAATCCGGCTCTGTACTAAAATAGCCGGCATCATGATAGTATAAAGATGTATTTCCTATTTTTGTTTTTTTATCCGATTGATTTTCAATTATATTCCATTTATCTCCAAACTTTTCTTCCTCAATATAATATTGTGCCCAAAACCCTTTCAAATAATTTGGTTCCGTTTCAAGCGTTTTTTCTATTTTCCCCAAAAACAAATAACCATCTTTACAGGCGATACAGGAGGCCTTTTGCACTTTTATCCTCTTTTTCACATTTGCATTATAATCAAACTGCATAATGATAGCATCTCTGAATGTTTCTGTCGTCGTGTCATCCCATTCCAACATATAAAAATGCTCTTTTCCTAACACCATCTGGTCTGGCCATATTTCTTTTTTCTGTGGATCAAAAGATACAACCTGCCCACCATTTCGGTCTTTAATTATTACTCTATTTCTCTCCTGATATGAAATATATTCATCATTTTCAGCTAACACATAATGTAAATCACCATAGCACAGCTGCATGTTATTTGCACTTGATAAGTTGGAAAAAATCGTCACTACACCAAACACAATCAGGGAAACAATAAAAGTTCCCAATATCGTTCCGCCTAATATCATAATTTTTTTCAAAATTTTACTCACCTTTCACCAGCTCCCCTCTTTCAATACTCGATATATATTCAATTCTTTACTATTGGCAGATATTTCTTTATATTCATTATTTTTCGAATCATAACAATATATCTGTTCCCCTTCAAAATACCATTTGGATTGAAAGCAATCAACCAATTCTATGTTTTTTTCCGTTTGAAGAATGTCAGATAGCTGAGTATCCACCACGAATTTATTATTTTCTTTTTTGAGCACCATATTAAATTTTTCACGATTTGTTACCACTTTTACCTCAAAAAAGACTTCACTTCCATTATTTAAAAATTTTTCCAAAACGATATCTCTAATATCTTTTTCCTTCAAATAATTCGTGATACACCCCCTAGCATCCTCATTCACAATTTTCTCTTTTCTATTTTCTGTCAAGTCATATTGATAGCATAACATCCCCCTTTTTCTCTTGTCCGGAGCAAAATACATTTTTCTTTGACCTGCACTGGCAATCGCCAATCCAGACGCATTTTTTCCAAGAACCTTTATTTTTTCTTTTGCAATATCCTGCGCAAAAAAGCCATTTTCGCCTTTCCACACAATCCAATCATTCCCCTGCACCAGAACATCCCATGTTCTGTTTTCCCATTCGGTTTTCTTTGTATATGCTATCTCTTTGGGAACTTTATAATCCGAATACTTTTTCTGTACCATATCATATACCCTTATCCTATTACCTTTGGTTACTTCCACATAATTATTGCCTGCAACAGTAAAACTGCCATTTTGTTCCGTATCAATAACAGCCTCTTTTTTCTCTTGTCTCAATTCACCTGATTGAATTGGTATTCTCCACAACTTTCCCGTTATTTCGTCCTGTTTTTCATAACAGTAATACCACATATCATTTACACATAAAAACATCATATCATATGGTGAATCCGTATTGCTAATATTTAACGCCTTGACTTGCCCACCATCTAGATTATATTGACAATCCATTGTATACAAATGGTACGAATTTGCAAATGAATATTCAGATATCGTTTCAGTTGATACTGGCAAATCTTGTTTCCTATCTATTTTTTTCTCTTTTCTATTAAAGCAGATAAAAGCTACTACAAAAACAATTGCAAGTACCACTCCTGCCAAACCAGCTTTTTTAATCATACTTATCTCACTTTCTCAACTCTTTCATACTCTTAATTGCATAAATTTCATTATCCATTCCATCTCTATCACATAACCGGACAGCTCCTGTTTTGCTATCATATTTTAGCAACCCATTTTCGTCCTGCCAAAACCACTTGCCTTGAACACAACCTAACAATATCATAAATACATTTTTCTCATTCCACGACAAATATAAATGTTTTGCATTATCCAATTCCGGCTCATAAAGCACTAAATTTTTATTTACTTGATAGGATAACAATACCTCTCTATTGTAACCGCCCTTCACTTTTGTTTTTACCGAAAAATAAATCTTTTCTTTACTATAATACAATTCCTCTATGCTAAATTTTTTTATATCATCCATAGAAACACACAGGCAATTAACAAGCACCGGTAAAACTTCTTTTTTGGTTATTATCGCACTCTTTTCACCCGTTTTAATACTATATTTCTCTATTATTTGAGGGCGATTTTCTTTGCAATAATAAACTTCATCCTTTAATGGGTCAAATGCCACATTACTTGTCTGTTTTTCGTTAATCAAACTAACTTTGTTTTGTTTAATATCATAATAAAACAAAGCCTCTTCTCCCCATACAATTCCTTTCGACGAACTTCCAAACACTTGCCACTCCAGTATTTTTAGACTTGTTATTTCTTTTGGAACGATGCACTTTTTTGTTTTATTATTTTTCAGATCAACTAAAAAAATCTCATCTTCTTGTTGTATAATATAACTCCCCACTAAAGAATTATTATAGTTTACACATGATGCAGAGCGTAAATAAACAAGATACTTATCTACGACTATTGCTTCAGTTACTCCATCCAAATGATCTACAACTTTTTGCTCTTTGCCTGCTAATACACTTCTCCCACCTCTCCCCTTCTTTAAAGGAATGCGGCATACTGCTTCAATTTCTATCCCATATTGGGTATTTTTTTTAATCTCCTTCTTAAAATACAACCATTCATCCGTTACTCGAATCAAGCACCCTTCCCCCATTGTTGCCTTTAGCTTTCTCTTATTTTCTCCGTTTATGTCATATGAAAATAAATTATTTTTCTCCACACAAAATATGTCCGTAGAATTTGCATAGGGATAATCCCCCTCCCACGTTATCTTTTTCTTTACCTCTTGTTTATCCGTATTTTGCTTCACACCGCAGCTTGTACAACTAAACAATATTAACATAATCATTATTATAACTAACTTTTTATTGTACCGGATTGCCATCCCTTTTGTTCCTCCCTTTCTTTTTGTTCTGTCAATTCTTTTCCTTTTATATAATACAACGATTCACCCTTCAAAAATGTTGCAATATCTTCCTCTATTAGCATCAAAGCATGTTTAACTCTCCTTATTTATTCCTTAAAGAATCTTAGTTTTGTTCTTTCTTTTACATCAGGATCCTCGATATCATCATCGTAATACCACCCCGACCCGGTATAGCCCGGAAACATAACTTTTTTATATTTTTTTACATACACTCCATTTTCTGTACAATCCACACTCATGTACTTCTCTTTCCCATACCCTTTCACCGATCCGGTTCTTTTGTCATATCTCTTCAAATGATAGTTTTTATCTAAATAGTAAAGATATTTAGAATTTGACGAAAAAAACCTGCTGCCCGACCTATTGCCATACCAATACTCGGGACACACTACTGCATTTTTCAAAACCTTTTTCGCTTTTCCACCATGTCTTGGAATTGCCAGCTCACTACAATATATGTAATCCTCATCCACATATATCATCAAATTTCCTTTTGCTTTTTTGTCTATTTTACTCGATGCAGCTTTCTTTTGCTCCCCTGTCTTCCAATTATAAGTATAGATAGCAACTTTCCCCTTGATTTCATTTGCATACCAAAAAGCATTTCCAACTAAATTTACATGGGGCAATGCCTTCTGCATCTCTTTTGGTATATTGAGTGCTGTCATTTTTTCTTTTTTTATATCATACATGCTAAACTGTCCGCTTTTATATGGATTCAAATGATAAATATCGTCCGGATACTTCTCACGATTATCAAAAAATATTTTTTCATCTTGTATCTGCATGTAATCAAACCTATCATCACCATACACACGGTCTAATATAGTAAAATCAATATCTATTTTCTTAATACTGGATTTCTTATAATCTATCTGCGCTAAATATGTAGGGTATAATTCATCCTCATCATTTGAATATATGATAGCATACGCCTTATCGCCTTCTACCGCAAAAGTCCCCATGATTCCGCCTTTGGGAATTAAAAACTTTCCAATGGGTTCTTTATTTTTCATTACCGTATAGTTCCAATTACCATCCGTTACTAAATAATAGTAATCTCCGTCATACACCTGAGAATATTGCCAAACCGGTTTGCAGCTGCGTAGATAAACCCCTTGCATTTTATCGGTATTAACATTTTCCGTTTTCGTTTCATGTGATTTTGATTTTTCTTCCGTCGCATGAGGTGTTTTTTCGCTTCTCGGTGCTACGGATACCGACGTATTGCTGCACGAGCAAAGTAATACTATTCCTAACAGACATATACTGTTTAAAATGAGTTTCTTCATCCAAATCCCCCTCACGTATAAATCAACTTCTTTAATACTCCCCATAAAATATTAGTTGTTTACTACTTGGAACAAAATAGAATTCTCCAACAAATGAATCGGACGTATAGTCATCCGTAAATTCCTCGCAATACATATAATCCGTATTTTTTGTCTTTATTGATAAATTTGGTATAGTATCACATGGTTCCCAATCATATTCACTTGCAATTTTTTCCAAGAAATTCTTACCAATATTTATGATGCCTTCAAAATGTATCCATTCTAATCCAATCTCCCTATCGTTACTTTTCTTCTCATATATATATGATACAGATTTAATTTCTTCTATATTGGGAAATTTTGATTTTACAAATTCTATATCCGTAGAATTTGCATAGGAATAATCCCCCTCTCTTATTATCTTTTTCTTTGCCTCTTGCTTATCCTTACTTTGCTTCACACCACAGCTTGTACAACTAAGCAATATTAACATAATCATTATTATAACTAACTTTTTATTGTACCGGAGCGCCATCCCCTTTGTTCCTCCCTTTCTTTTAGCAGTCTTTTTGTTCTGTCAACTCTTTCCCTTTTTTATAATACAACGATTCAGCACTTAGAAATGTTGCAGTTTATTGGACCTTTTTGTACGTCATACCAAACATAAACGAATCCCTAACAACACATAGATTATTATCAATCACTATTAAGAATTCCCCTACATCTTCCGATATCTTTTCTAATTTTCCTTTTGCCAAATCTAATCTATATATTCCATCGTCAATTGATTCTGCACGTGTAAGTGAATTATTCATATCTCCATCATTATAACTACATCTCATGTAGTAGATTTCTCCTTTCCAACGAACAACATCATTCCTTATTGCATACTCATTTGTTTCTTTTGAAGAAAAAGGAATTTTTTGTATGTACTTTGTTTTTAAATCAAACAAATACATATCAAAACCATCCGCACCATCACTTTCTGTACAAAATACAATTTTATTTTTCACAACGCATGCTCTTTCAAAATTAACTTCCACACCTTTTTTCTTCATATCAATTGCTTCAATTTCCTTCCATGAATGATCATATTTAAGCAACATTTTTTGAGCCGTATAAATATAAAGAAATTGATTATCACAAAATATAATCCGTGCCTCCTCCGATACCCTCTTTTCAGACTTTTTATTGGCCCCTAAGAGAGGCATTTCATATATCGCTTTTATATTGTCGGTAGTTGTATATATCAAACGGTTTTGCCACACCAGAAAATATGCAATCTGTCTAACGCAAATTTTCTCTTCCTTTGGACTCTTAAACCACAGTGCATTATTCTCATCTAAATAATATTTTGTATCATTAAACTTCTGTACACTTAAACTTTCAAAAGAACTCGTATTAATACTTGGCTGTATATTATCTATTTCCCGAGAAACAACATCCCGGTAAGAATGTGGTGCAAATATAATCTGACAACAGCAAAAAATCAATATTCCTGCCACTGCGACTAATATAATGTATTTTACTTTTTTCATTCCAAAATACTCCTCTGTGTTTTTTTCCATGCTCCCTTCTAATAAATTAAAACCATCTTCATCCATACTCCCCTCGTATGAATCCTCTGTAAAATTTCTAAGTATGTACTCATTCTATTCTTTTTGCCAAAAAATAAACAGGTCCAAAAAATATCAGATGGTCTTTATCTCTAATCCAAAATATATTTCCAAATTCATCCCATTCATCCTTATCATCAAAGACTGTTACTGCTTTAATTTTCTCGCTTTTAAAACCAAATCCACTATGAATATTAGCATGACTATACTCCCAAAAATCCTCTTCATTTTGTTTTTCCAATTTATAAATTGGATTTTTTAATTTCCACCTACCCAATGGCAGATTAGTCTCAATATAATTTTCACGTATAGTGACAGTCCCTCCTACCTAATCTTTCATTGAAAATTCTCCATAAATATACCCGTATCCAACCATATCTAATATTTTCCATTTCCCATATATTGCCTGTAATTCCCCTCTCTTTGATTTATTTCTGCCTTTTGATTTTTTCGGAGTCTGAGTTGGTAACGAAGAATTTTCTATTATATCCGGCGTTCCGGTAGAATAATTCTCCTTCTTGCCAATATCCGGTTTATTTGTAGAAATGTTCTCCTGTCCACATGAAATAAGAGTTATACAACATAATAACATCGTTAAACTGTACTTAATTAATTTTAAAATCATAAAACAATCCTCCCTTAAATAATTTACTACGAACAAATAAATGTTTCAGTAAAACTTACTTGACGCCTACCATAGCTTCATCCCCTCCTTATTAATCCATAACTTTTAATATAACGCTTTGACAACAAAAATCTGTGTCTATTATATTAATAAACACAGATTTTGTCAATTTGCTTTTCCTAATATTTCACAATTTCCCTGACTTACTCAATTAATTTGGCACTCTCCATACTTGTCACACAACTCGGCTAATTCTTTATATACTTTGCCAGTAATCCTATATAATTCATTGTCTACCATCATAAAACCATCATAAAATTTAACTGTATAAATCTCTTTACCGCTTTCACCGTAACAAGTAATCATTGCCTGTGGTGGTTCACCACTTAATTCTTCAGCAGAATATTTTCCACGAATTGCTTTTATTCGATTCAAACTACAAATAACATTTTGAATATCTTCTCTCTCTTTAATCGACGCTTTTCCAGTAATAATGTCATCCGTCATCATACTATGCATGCCAATATATATTTCTGAAATATTAGAAGCATTCAAATTAACAGGTGTTGTCTCAAAAAGAGTAACAAAAATAATTATAAAAGTTATAGGGAAAAGAATTATTAGTTTCTTCCATAATTTTATTTCAAACCACTTAGCACACATGCTTTTTTTCATATATAATTTCTACTCTCCTTCACCCCAATACAGACGGTCAACAAATCTCTTTAAATCTTGCAACTATGTAAACTGGACGTCTCTCTTACTTACACTGAGAGATTCCCTATCTGTATCTATCGTAAGTTGTTTTATCTCCTTAATTACTCCTTAATAATATTTTAGATCATGCTATCAGCATCTTTGTCACAAAACATTTTAAGGACATTCTTCGTAATCATTTTCTATTTATACCAAGAACTTTTTGTCGCAAATATCTTATTATATACATTTTGTTTTACCACATTAACATCTTTAATTTCTTAACATATATATGATGATTATTCTTCTCCAACTTTCTTCAAAAAAAATAACAAGTTTTTCTGCTCATACTTATCCTTTACTATACAACTAAAAAATCCTTATAATTATATCCTATTAGCTGATATAATTAGGAAGTACTTACCGCTTTCCACTTAGCTAATTACATTTTTTATAATTATCCTACCATGTTGACGCATTCTTGCATCATCAATAACAAGTATATTCCCCTGTATGTAAAATCCACTTTTATTTTCAAGACCGGTTCTTTTTGCATTAGATACAGATGGAAACATACTTTCATCCATAGAGCATTCATCCACCATTTTTTCTAACTCTGTAATGGGAGTCTTTTTTAAGGATTCACGAAACCGTAAAGTTGCCCTCTCATTCTCTTTCTTATCCAAAACCGCAAATTCTTTTAAATAAACATCTGTTCCTTCTCGCATTTTTTTAATAATTGTCTTCTTATCCACAATGTCTTTTAAAAAAATTCTTTTTTTTCTTTTCAAATCAATTGTGATAAAATTACATATTTCAAAAACTTTGTTTGCATGAGTACGATATGTTAATTCAATTGACAAATATCTATCGTTATGGCACCTGATTACTGGTTGTTCTCGTTCTGCTACTGAGCTTACAAAACAATAGTTCATCCACTTTGTAGCACTATCAAACAAAATATCATTTATCTCATCTGTTGTTTCTAGGTTCTCATCTGTTGTTTCTAAACTAGCAAAATCCACAAAAGGTATCCAGCACTTTTTTGTCTTATTCCGGATTTTCTTTTCATAACTATAGAATCCAATCGAATAATTACCATCTTGTACCGTTTTTTTACTGTTGCAGTATTTTTCACTGTTTTAATATCATTACTTTCGTTTGCATTATTTCTAAAAATACAACTCACCAAAAACACAATTATAATAATAACTATAATATTAATTCCCCAAATAATATTTTTTTTCATCCTCAATTCTCCTCGTATAAAATATTTTAGATTAGGCGTTTGCAAAACGCCACAAGCCACATAAATACTACACATTTCTCTTTAAAAGCAAATAACTCCTGACTAGATATGGTATAATTGAGTTGATAGATACTAAAGACCAATCACCTAGAAAGAAGTTATTCTAACATTATGATACCATCCTTATAGTTTTTCGTAAGCGTCTCGGTCAGCTGATTCAAAGCATTATAATGGTTTACTACGTTATCGTTCAATTGATTGTCTCCCAGCGTCACATCGACATCGATGTAAGACGTATCCTTTGCTTCTGCCGGAATTTCAGAGCGGTTCACGGTAGCAAGCTGGTTTCCGTTCTTATCATTTTTGTAAATCACCACATCGTTCTTCTCCGTGTCGGTATGCAGCGTATCGGTGCGGAGCAGTTCGTCGTTTTTGTTGTACTGATAAGCGGTTGTCTTGTTTCCGATTGTCATCTGTTTCCGGTTATTGTTGGCGTCATAGGTATAGGAAATATCTTCCCTTC